>ENA-UEOR01001692-UEOR01001692.1-human-gut-metagenome-genome-assembly--contig:-NODE-1692-length-12802-cov-9.095717_pt1 | contig 12802 bp, 10 predicted proteins | sample MGYA00242887_ERZ507890 | MGnify/ENA primary metagenome ERZ507890 (study PRJEB26167, sample SAMN06115431) | human gut metagenome | host: Homo sapiens | place: China:Guizhou | collected 2014-10-21...
GCCGCCGCAAAGAGCGGCTCGACCTCCACAATCAGGCCGAGGTGCTGGCCTACAAGGTGGACGAGGCCCTCTCCAAGTGCAAGAAGGAGCTGGATAAAGAGGAGAAGAACCGCATCAAGGCCGATGTGGCGAACCTCCGCCGCTGCCTGCGGAAGGATAAACCCGAAAAGATGAACGAGACGGAAGAAGCGAACCTCCGTCAGGCCAAGAGCCAGCTCGAAGCATCCGCAAACCACCTGATGGTGCTCTATGCATCGGAGCAGAGCGAGAACGGCTCGGACGGGACCATTTGATAAACAGTAAGACCCCCGCTGTGTTTGCAGCGGGGGTCTTTTGCGTCTGAGGGAAAAGTATCTATGGAAAACGAAGAGGAGAGAGGGAAAAGCTTATCGGCCAACGATGAGGTCGCGGCGGCCGCGGAAGCCCACGGTGAGGTAAGCGCTGCTGCCGAGGTGGCGCAGAGTGACCCGGGTGCCGGGCTTCTGATCCTGGCACAGCAGAGTCAGGTTCAGGGTGGTGGAAGTCTTGCCGGTCTTGAGCACCAGCGTGCTTACGCCCTGATTCATCAGGGTCTGCATGTCGAGGATGGTGGTGCGGAAGGTGGCGTTGTCATCGGGGGCGTCCAGCGTCAGCACGCGGCCTTCCTGACGGGCGGTGTAGAGCACCTGCTTGCCCAGCAGACCCTTGACGGTATAGCGGGCTTCGCTCTTCTCCACCGGCGTGTCAGAGGGCAGGGGAGTTTCGTCGGAGATCATCATCACGTTGCCCTGAATGGGGTTCTCCACCGGGGAAGCGTAGCCGCCGTAGTTGGGGTCTACCTCCCCCACCGGAACGTCAGAGTGGAGAGCGATGTCACCCTGAACCATGACCTCGGACGACTGAGGGGGCAGATAACCGGCAACGGTCGTGTCCTCGGCGTCGGCGGCAAAGGCACCCACGCTCATGGCGGCGGTCATGGTCAGCAGAGCGGCAGCAGCAGCGGCGCGGCGGGCGGTATTCTTGTTCAGCAGTCTCATAGTAGTATCCTCCTGTAGGGGGATGACCTCTCAGTCTCGCTATCGCTCGACAGCTCCCCTGGCGAGGGGAGTCTCTGGCAAAGAGGTGAAGCTTTACGGAATGCCAAGGCCTCTCCTCGCTAGGAAAGGCGGCATTGCGAAGCAATGACGAAGAGGTTTATCCCAAATGCTTTTATCAGCGGTACGGCGTATCAGAAAACCGCCGTATCTGTAATGAATACGGATACGGCGGCTGGATTATTGCAGAGATCCTATTTTAATTTTCGCTGGGATCTTTTTCCTCAAGGATAGCCATGAACTCGTCGCCGGTGATGGTCTCCTTTTCATAAAGGTACTTCGCCAGCTCGTCGAGCTTTGCACGGTTATCGGTGAGGATCTTGATGGCCTTTTCGTGCTGGGCCTTTACCAACTCTACGACCCGCTGGTCGATCTCGCGCTGGGTCTGGGCAGAGCAGGCCAGCGAGGTGTCGCCGCCCAGATACTGGTTGTTCACCGTCTCCAGGGCCACCATGTCGAACTCTTTGCTCATGCCGTAACGGGTGAGCATGGCGCGGGCAAGCTTGGTGGCCTGCTCGATGTCGTTGGACGCGCCGGTGGTGATGGAGCCGAACACCACTTCCTCGGCAGCACGTCCGCCGGTGAGGGTGGCGATCTTATTTTCCAGCTCTTCCTTGGTCATCAGGTAGTGGTTGCCTTCTTCGACCTGCATGGTGTAGCCCAGTGCGCCCGAGGTGCGGGGGATGATGGTGATCTTCTGCACGGGTGCGGAGTGATTCTGAAGCGCCGCCACCAGTGCGTGGCCGATCTCATGGTAGGCCACGATGCACTTTTCCTTGTCGGTGAGGATGGAGTTCTTCTTCTGGTAGCCGGCAATGACCACCTCGATGCTCTCCTCGAGGTCGGCCTCGGTCACGCTCTTGCGGCCAGCGCGCACGGCCCGCAGGGCGGCTTCGTTGACGATGTTGGCCAGCTCTGCGCCGGAGGCACCGGAGGCCATCCGGGCCACGGTGTTGAAGTCGATGCCGGGGGCAAGAGCGACTTTCCTGGCGTGGACCTTCAGGATCTCTTCGCGGCCCTTGAGGTCGGGCAGTTCCACAGGAACACGGCGGTCAAAGCGGCCGGGACGGGTCAGAGCCGGGTCAAGGGAATCCGGACGGTTGGTGGCCGCGAGGATGATGACGCCGCTGTTGCCCTCGAAGCCGTCCATCTCGGTGAGCAGCTGGTTCAGGGTCTGCTCACGCTCGTCGTTGCCGCCCAGCTGGCCGCTGTTGCGCTTCTGGCCAATGGCGTCTATCTCGTCGATGAACACGATGCAGGGGGCTTTTTCCTTGGCCTGCTTGAACAAATCACGGACTTTGGACGCGCCCATGCCCACGAACATCTCCACGAACTCCGAGCCGGAGATGGAGAAGAACGGCACGTTGGATTCGCCCGCCACGGCCTTTGCCAGCATGGTCTTGCCGGTACCCGGAGGGCCGACGAGCAGGATGCCCTTGGGCATCGAGGCACCGATCTCTTCGTATTTCTTGGGGTCGTGCAGATAATCGACGATCTCCTGTAAGTTCTCTTTGGCCTCGTCCTCGCCGGCCACATCCGCAAAGCGGATGCCGTGGGTGGATTGGACGTAGACCTTGGCGTTGGACTTGCCCACGCCGCCGAACATCATCGAGTTCGCGCCGCCGGCCTTTTCCATGAGCTTTTTGTTCATGAAATTGCCCAGCCAGACGAAGAGGACGATGGGCAGCACAAAGCTCAGCAGAAAGCTCATCAGCGGCGAAGCCTGCTCGACGATCTCGCTGGAAAACTGTGCGCCTGCGTCGTAGAGGCGCTGGGTCAGGTCAGGGTCGTTCATCAGGCCGGTCTTGTAAATTTGCTTTTCGTCTTTATCAGTAAAGATGATCTGGTTCGATTCCACATCCACCCGGCCGATGTCTTTGTCCTCGGTCATGGACATGAAGGTGCCGTAGTCCACTTCTTTTACCTGCCGTTCGCTCATCCACGGCACGAGCACGAAGTTGAGCAGCATCAGCACCAGTAATACAATGGCGTAGTAAATAGCCAATGGCTTTTTGGGGGTCTTGACTTCTTTCATGGGGGTCCCTCCTTACGTTGCAAACAGCATACCACGACGCCATTTCAGAAACCAGCGTTTCGAGGTGAACTTTGCAAAAACTTCGCAGATTCTTAACAAAGCAAAGGATCCACCCGCAAATTTTGAAAATTTATGCTGCTATTTATATGAAATCGTTTCATTTTAATTGTGAACAAAACTGCTTGACAGGGGCGGCGGGTTTTGCTAAAATGAAACCACTTTGAACAAAGCGCAAATGCGTTGACGGGGAAAAAACGATTTTCTTCTGCGTACAGAGAGCCGCCGGATGGTGCAAGGCGGTGCAGAGGGTCTCGGTTACTGGCCCCTGAGCGGCAGGACTGAAGCAGACAGTAGGCCCTGACGGAAGCCCACCGTTATAAGGGCAGCGATTCGCCTCAAAAAGCCGATCGTGCAGAGCGGCTGTGCTTTTGGCACAGCAAAGAGAGTGGTACCACGGGTGCCCTGTAACAGAAATTACAGGCTCTCGTCTCTCAGGGGATTTCGTCCTTTGAGAGACGGGAGCCTTTTCGTTTGTGGGAAACGGCCTCGCCCTCTCCGTCATTGCTTCGCAATGTCACCTCTCCCAAAGGGAGAGGCTTTTGGCTCCCCCTTTGGGGGAGCTGGCGCGAAGCGCCTGAGAGGGCAAGGCTGTTCCCCAGAAGTGCAAAACGTAAGTCAATAGGAAGCTGGAGGAAAACAAAATGATGGACGCTACCAAGTACGCACCGGGATATTACCCGGTCCCCGCCGGTTATGACAGCTGGGTCAAGAAGGACCACATCGAGAAAGCTCCCACCTGGTGCAGCGTGGACCTGCGCGACGGCAATCAGGCCCTTATCGTCCCCATGAGCCTCGAGGAAAAGCTGGAATTCTTCCAGATGCTGGTCAAAATTGGCTTCAAGGAGATCGAAGTCGGCTTCCCGGCCGCCAGCGAGACGGAGTACGAGTTCCTCCGTACCCTCATCGAGAAGAACATGATCCCCGACGATGTCACTGTGCAGGTGCTGACCCAGTGCCGCGACCATATCATCCGCCGCACCTTCGAGGCTGTCAAGGGCGCACCCCGTGCGGTCATCCACTTCTATAACTCCACCTCCGTCGCCCAGCGCGAGCAGGTGTTCCACAAGTCTAAGGAGGAGATCAAGCAGATCGCCGTGGACGGTGCAAAGCTGGTCAAGCAGCTGAGCGAGGAGTATGAGGGAAACTTCCTCTTCGAGTACAGCCCCGAGAGCTTCACCGGCACCGAGGTGGACTACGCCGTTGAGGTCTGCAACGCGGTCCTGGACATCATGCAGCCCACCCCCGACCGCCCCATGATCATCAACCTGCCGGTCACGGTCGAGATGAGCATGCCCCACGTTTACGCAAACCAGATCGAGTATTGCGACAAGCACCTCAAGTGCCGCGACAGCGTCATCATCTCCACCCACCCGCATAATGACCGCGGCACCGGCGTCGCCTGTGCAGAGCTGGCCGTTCTGGCAGGCGCTCAGCGGGTGGAGTGCTGCCTCTTCGGCAACGGCGAGCGCACCGGCAACGTGGACGCTGTGACCCTCGCCATGAATATGTACAGCCACGGCGTAGACCCGAAGCTGGACTTCTCCGATATGCCCGCCATCTGCGCCACCTATGAGCGGGTCACCCGGATGCACATCTACGAGCGCACCCCCTACGCCGGCCAGCTGGTGTTCGCCGCCTTCTCGGGCAGCCATCAGGACGCCATTGCAAAGGGCATGGCCTACCGCAAGGAGAAGGGCGACCACCGCTGGACCTGCCCCTATATCCCGGTGGACCCCCACGACATCGGCCGCACCTACGACGCCGACGTCATCCGCATCAACAGCCAGAGCGGCAAGGGCGGCATCGGCTTCGTGCTGGAGCAGAACTACGGCTACAACCTGCCCGCCAAGATGCGCGAGGCGCTGGGCTACAAGGTCAAGAGCGTGTCCGACCACAACCACAAGGAGCTGAGCGCAGGCGAAGTGCTCCACATCTTCGAGGATACCTTCCTCAACAAGTCCAAGCCCCTGTCTGTCATCGAGGCTCACTTTGCACAGGTCAACGGCATCACCGCCACCGTCACGCTGGATCTGAACGGTCAGCGCAAGGTGGTCACCTCGGTGGGTAATGGCCGTCTGGATGCTGTGGCAAACGCTATCCAGAGCGCCACCGGCATGGACTTCCACCTGGAAACTTACTCCGAGCACAGCCTGGACGAAGGCTCTACCTCCCGCGCCGCTTCCTACGTCGGCCTCGCGTGGGGCGACGGCATCGTCACCTGGGGTGCAGGCACCGATACCGATATTATCGTGGCCGGTATCCATGCACTGGTCAGCGCGATCAACAATAAATAAAGAGAGTAAATAAGGGGCAGCTCTGCACAACCTCTCCGTCATTGCTTCGCAATGCCACCTCCCCTATCGAGGGGAGGCCTTGGCATTCCCCGCAAAGTAAACGGTTTCGCCAGAGGCTCCCCTACTAGGGGAGCTGACGCCGCAGGCGGCTGAGAGGTTGGACAGAGGAGAGACTGACCATAGAGAACAAGATACGATAAAAGGAGAGTACCATCATGGGAATGACCCAGACGCAGAAAATTCTGGCCGCACACGCAGGCCTCGCCGAGGTCAAGGCGGGCCAGCTCATCAACGCCAAGCTCGACATCGTGCTGGGCAATGACATCACTACCCCCGTCGCCATCAACGAGTTCGAAAAGGCGGGCTTCAACGGCGTGTTCGACAAAGAGCACATCGCCATCGTCCTCGACCACTTCGTTCCCAACAAGGACATCAAGAGCGCGACCCAGTCCAAGCAGTGCCGCGAGTTCGCCAACAAGTACGACATCCTCAATTTCTACGATGTGGGCCAGATGGGCATCGAGCACGCTCTGTTGCCCGAAAAAGGCATCGTGACAGCCGGTGACTGCGTCATCGGCGCCGACAGCCACACCTGCACCTACGGCGCACTGGGCGCATTCTCCACCGGCGTTGGCTCCACCGATATGGCCGCCGGCATGGCTACCGGAATGGCATGGTTCAAGGTGCCTGCCGCCATCAAGTTCGTGCTGAACGGCAAGCTGCCGCCGAAAGTTTCCGGCAAAGACCTCATCCTCCACATCATCGGTATGATCGGCGTGGATGGTGCGCTGTATAAGTCGATGGAGTTCACCGGCCCGGGCGTCGCTTCCCTCTCCATGGACGACCGCCTGAGCATCTGCAACATGGCCATCGAGGCCGGTGCCAAGAACGGCATCTTCCCCGTGGACGACGTGACCAAGGCTTATCTCAAGGGCCGCAGCCAGCGCGAGCCGGTGTTCTATGAGGCCGACCCGGACGCCGAGTACGAGAAGACCATTGAAATCGACCTCTCTGCCCTCGAGCCGACCGTCAGCTACCCCCACCTGCCCGAGAACACTCACCCCGCCAGCGAGGGCAAGGACATCAAGATCGACCAGGTGGTCATCGGCAGCTGCACCAATGGCCGCCTCGAGGATATGGAAGCCGCTTACAACATCCTGAAGGGCAAACACATCGCAAAGGGCGTGCGCGGCATCATCATCCCCGCCACCATGGCCGTGTACAAGGAGTGCATCCTCCGCGGCTGGACGACGGCCTTCATCGACGCGGGCTGCATCGTCTCCACCCCCACCTGTGGCCCCTGCCTCGGCGGCTACATGGGCATCCTCGCCGAGGGTGAGCGCTGCGTCTCCACCACCAACCGCAACTTCGTGGGCCGCATGGGCCACGTCAAGAGCGAGGTGTATCTGGCTTCGCCCGCTACCGCTGCCGCCAGCGCACTGACCGGCTACATCACCGACCCCCGCACGGTCTGAGAAAAGGAGAGTCACCCATGAACAACGCAAACGGTTCTGTTTTCAAATACCCGGATAACGTGGATACCGACGTCATCATCCCGGCCCGCCACCTGAACACGCAGGATGCCAGAGAGCTGGCCAGCCACTGCATGGAGGACATTGACAAGGACTTCATCAACAACGTCAAGGACGGCGACATCATGGTGGGCGGCTGGAACTTCGGCTGCGGCTCCTCCCGTGAGCACGCACCGCTGGCCATCAAGACCGCCGGTATTTCTGTCGTCATCGCCAAGAGCTTCGCGCGCATCTTCTACCGCAACAGCATCAACATCGGCCTGCCCATCATGGAATGCCCCGAGGCCGTGGATGCCATCAGCGCAGGCGATACGGTCAGCGTGGATTTTGATACCGGCGTCATCACCGATGAGACCACCGGCAAGACCTTCCAGGCCGAACCCTTCCCGCCCTTCATCCAGAAGATCATCGCCGACGGCGGTCTGATGAAGTCGCTGACGAAAAAGTAAAGTTTTTGCTGTGAGTTCGCGCGCTGGTGGCGCGGGGGTCAGAGCGCGGTTACGCGAGGTTAAGTTCTCTTTTGCGTGCCAAAAGAGAACCAGAAAAGCACCAGCGATTTCGACGCGCTGGATCCACGAGAAAGGGGCTGCTCGCCCCTTTCAGACCCCGAAGGAGTTGTCGAAACGGAAAAAAGCTAGCCGCTGCGCTTAACGCTTTTTTCTCGTTTCTCCGATTTGCTGCTTCGCAGCAGGTGTTACGCCCTTGCAGGGCGTAAAGTCCAGCAGATAGGTGAAATCTTCGGCGGAGCCGTAAATAGGAGAAGCACAAAAAAATGCGTTTAGCGAAGCGGCTAGCATTTTTGGGCTTCGACTTCCTCTTTGGGCTTGTTAAGGGCGAGCAGTCCTTAACTCGTTGCGGGGAGAGTGGAGTCCAGAGGTAGGGAGGGGGGAATCGAAACACCCCTCCCCACCTCTGGCCCGCGCGGAGCGCAAGCCATTTGACCAAAAGAAAAACATCCCCCGCGCCACCAGCGCGAGAACCAGCTCAAAGAAAAAACCAGCCCTGCGCTCTGGTCCGCGCGGAGCGCAAGCCACTTGACCGAAAGAAAAACATCCCCGCGCCACCAGCGCGCACGCCAGCTTAAAGAAAAATATAATCCCGCACACGCCCGCCCAAAAGCAAGGATTCTGTCATAAATCGCTGCCCAATCGAAGAAAGGATGCCCATAAGAATGGAAAAAAACATTGCTGTCATCTGGGGCGACTGCTCCAGCCCCGAGATCGTGAAGCAGACCCTCCGCGTTCTCGATAAGGTGGCCGAAAAGTACGGCCACACCTTCCACTACACCGACGCCGCAATGGGCGGCGAGGCCATCGACAAGTACGGCGACCCGCTGCCCCAGCATGAGCTTGACAAGTGCCTCGCCGCCGACAGCGTCCTTCTGGGCGCTGTGGGCGGCCCCAAGTGGGAGGGCCTGCCCGGTGAGCAGCGCCCCGAAAAGGGCCTGCTCCGCCTCCGCGCCGGGATGGGCCTCTACTCCAACAACCGTCCGGCCAGGATCTGGCCCCAGCTGGCCCCGGCCAGCCCTCTCAAGCCTGAGATCGTGGCCAAAGGCATCGACTTCATCATCGTGCGTGAGCTGATCGGCGGTGTCTACTTCGGCAAGCACGAGACTTACACGCTGGAAAACGGCGAGAAGCAGGCGGTGGACTCCATGCCCTACTCGGAGCACGAGATCGAGCGCATCGGCCGCATCGGCTTTGAGACGGCCATGAAGCGCCGCAGGAAGCTCTGCTGCGTGGATAAGGCCAACGTGCTGGATACCAGCCGCCTCTGGCGTGCGGTTATGCACCGCCTGCAGGCTGAGTACCCCGAGGTGGAGTACAGCGAGATGTTCGTGGACAACTGCGCCATGCAGGTCGTCAAGGACCCCAGCCAGTTCGACGTCATCGTTACCGAGAACATGTTCGGCGACATCATCTCCGACGAGGCCTCCATGATCACCGGCTCCATCGGCATGATCCCCTCGTCCAGTCTGGGCGACGGAACCCGGGGCCTGTACGAGCCTATCCACGGCTCTGCCCCCGACATCGCGGGCAAGGACATCGTCAACCCCACCGCCTGCATCCTCTCCGCCGCCATGATGCTGCGCTACTCCTTCGGTATGGCTGAGGAGGCTGACGCCATTGAGAACGCGGTGAATAAGGTGCTGGACAAGGGCCTGCGCACCGCCGACAACATGAGCGAGGGCTGCACCTGCCTCGGCTGCACCGCCATGGGTGACGCTATCCTCGCGGAGATTTGAGTTTACCGGAAAGTAATAGGATAAAGTGGTAATACCCCGCCGCTGTTCGCTGTTTGGTGAATGGCGGCGTTTTATATGTCTTGTGCTTTGTCAAAATTTATGTTATGCTGTAACCAATGTCAGTGATGGCAGGAAAAAGGCGCTGTGTCCAAAACGCAGGCGGCTGACTCCTTACCGGCACCTAAGCGCCGGGTAAGGCAGTTTTTCTTGAAGTTGCCACTCCCCGAGTGCTCAAGGGCAGGAAGGGGGTGTGGACCATGACGTTCTCCGATGTTGCAATATTACTGACGCTTCTTGGCGGAGCAATTTTTGTTACATTCCAGATCACATGGACGATCGCACATGAGAACCATGACGATAAAAAACGCAAGAAAAAATGACCGCCTCAGAGTTCCAAGCCGAGCGGTCATTTTCTCTTGACTAATCTGGTAAGGAGCTAGTCGTTTGCAGACACAGCGCCTTTCTAATTGCAGTATAGTCAAATTTCCCTGGCTTGTCAAGCACGGCGGGGCCTGCGCAGACAAATACAATGTTTGCAAATTCCGCTTCCTGCCTTAAAGTGTGAAATAGATTCATTTGACAAAACAATTTATGTAAACTATACTAAATCCTGTCTTTAACAATAAAAATAGCCCGTGTGCCGGGATGGATAAACAGAGATAGGATGGGAAAACCGATATGCTGACACTGGATAAGATCTACCACGCCGCCTTTGTTCTCAAGGACGTAGCCCGCAAGACCGACCTCATCGAGGCACCCCGGCTCTCCAAAGACTGCCAGCTCTACCTCAAGACCGAGAACCTGCAGGTGACCGGCAGCTTCAAGGTGCGCGGCGCTTACTATAAGATCAGCCAGCTCTCCAAGGAAGAAAGCGACAAGGGTGTCATCGCCTGCTCGGCGGGCAACCACGCACAGGGCGTGGCGCTGGCCGCTACCCGCCGCGGCATCAAGAGCATCGTCTGTATGCCGGACGGCGCGCCCATCATGAAGGTGGAGAACACCAAGAACCTCGGTGCGGAGGTCTGCCTCGTACCCGGCACCTACGACGACGCCCACGACAAGGCCGTGGAGCTGCAGGAAGAGACGGGCATGACCTTCATCCACCCCTACGACGACGAGCAGGTCATTGCCGGTCAGGGTACTATCGGCCTCGAAATTCTCGACCAGCTGCCTGATGTGGACGCCGTCATCGTGCCTGTGGGAGGCGGCGGACTCATTTCCGGCGTGGCCTTCGCCATCAAGAGCCTGAAGCCCGACGTCAAGGTCTACGGCGTGCAGGCCGAGGGCGCACCCAGCATGTATCGCTCCCTCCATGAGCACAAATACCAGACCCTCTCTGCCGTCTCCACCTTCGCAGACGGCATTCAGGTCAAGACTCCCGGTGAGCTGACCTACAAGCTCTGCGAGGAGTATGTGGACGACATCGTCACTGTTACCGAGGACGAGACTGCAGCTGCCATCCTCTCCCTGATGGAAAACCAGAAGCTGGTGGCCGAAGGCGCAGGCGCTGTACCTGTGGCGGCGGCGCTCTTCCACAAGCTGCCCATCGAAGGCGAGAAGGTCGTCTGCCTCGTCTCCGGCGGCAACATCGACGTGAACATCCTCAACCGCGTCATCACCCGCGGCCTCGTCATGAGCGGCCGCAAAGCCAACCTGACCATCGCGCTGGAAGACAAGCCCGGCCAGCTGCAGCAGGTGGCCGACATCGTCTCCCGCTGCGGCAGCAATGTGGTGTCCGTCCTCCACGACGGCTCCGACCCCAATATGCCCATCTCCAGCTGCTTCCTCAAGCTGACCCTCGAGACCCGCGACAACGCCCAGATCGAGCAGATCCGGCAGGAGCTCACCAAGGCAGGCTTCCAGCTGGTGGCCGAGCGCGTATAACTTTATCGGTAAATGCAGAAACGCCGCCCGAACGGGCGGCGTTTCGTTTTGTCAGCCGATGATCTCGTACTGGAAATATTCGCACTTGAGCTTGCTGCCCACGTCGATTTCCGGCGGCAGGAGCGCCAGCGCCACCGGGTTCAGCTCGTCGCTCTCGATGTCGGTGCGGCGCAGGTTGACGTAATCGCCGTCAAAGCTCACGACTTCGTAATACCAAGGCCCCATACTGTTTCCTCCCGTGATTCATTCCTGTGTGTTCTCTTTTTCCTGCTTCCGCCAGTGGTAGTACGGCCCGAGGATGCAGACGGCGGCGAGTATCATCACCGCGAGGATGATGCTGGTGACGGTCTGATTGTCGGAGAAAAAGTAGAACAGCAGCTGCCCGCCGCCCACGATGAGCTCCAGCACACCCAGAAGCCTCTGCCAGAGGCGGCGGGCCTCTTCGCTGGACGCTTCCAGCCGCCGTGCCAGCACCCCGGGCAGCTCGAGGCGGAGGACGTCTGCAATGCCCCAGACGAGGAAGATAACGCCGATGACAAGATGGTGTAACATAAGCCACGCTCCTTTCTGCGCTGTGCGCTGAACAGAAAAACTTTTACACAGCAAGTATACCATATCGGTGAGACCCCGGCAAGGACGGGATTTGCCTGCCCGGCTTAGAAAATTTGGGTGGAACCGCCCGGCGGGCTTGTGGAATTTTGAAAAATATGCTATACTATTCTCTACTGATGCGCCATCGCCAAGCGGTAAGGCAGGGGACTTTGACTCCCCCATCGTAGGTTCGACTCCTGCTGGCGCAACTGCACAAAAGACCTGCACGAAAGCTGAGATTTAGCAAATCGTGCAGGTCTTTTTGTGTGCAAAAACAGGAATGGGGGACGGCATCGGAACCGTCCCCCCTCGAAAAGCATTTGGCAGGCGTGGCGTTCTCCTGCATCTCTCAGGGCGAAAGCCCTTGTCGTTACCATCGGCGTGTGGCTGCCACGAAATTGACCACCTCAAATGCTTTTCTTATCCTATGTATAGCATACCACAGTTATTCTTTTTTGTAAAGAATTTCGCTTTGACGTAAGAGTCGCCGAAAACGCTTTTGACTGATATTCCACATGGTGATGATAGAATTTTTGTGTTCTTCAGGGTCATCTGATACTTTTAGCCGCAGGACGACTTCAGCGGTAAGTTCAGGCGTGACAATTTCTTTGAGTACCAGAGCAGTATGCGGCCGGTTTCCTCTCAGGATATAGTCAGGTTCTTGCAAGATAAGAGGAATATGGGAAGAGAGACGGTCATAATCACCGGGATGACCATCTTCAATGTGGAGAATCTGCTGTTCTGTAATAATAACATCATCGGTCACTAGGTCTTGGTCAACGACCCGGTAAAGTTCCCGGTCGATTTTGCATATAAAATTCACGTCTGTGTCCACACCATTCTTGTTTGATGAATCCAGTATATCATGCCGGATTTATTTTGTACATAAAAACCGTCTCGCTGAGACGCAAAAAAGCCGCCCGGCTTTTGTACCGGGCGGCAATGGAGAAGAAAAATCGCAAAAGCGATGAAAATATCGGTTTTACAGCAGCTTACAGGATGTCGATGTACTCACCGGCCAGAGCCTTGTTCATGCTGCGGACGGCGCAGAACTTGCCGCACATGGAGCAGGTGTCGCTGTGGTCGTC
>ENA-UEOR01001697-UEOR01001697.1-human-gut-metagenome-genome-assembly--contig:-NODE-1697-length-12767-cov-11.361387_pt1 | contig 12767 bp, 10 predicted proteins | sample MGYA00242887_ERZ507890 | MGnify/ENA primary metagenome ERZ507890 (study PRJEB26167, sample SAMN06115431) | human gut metagenome | host: Homo sapiens | place: China:Guizhou | collected 2014-10-21...
ATGGCTATTTTGAATAGTAATGGAGAAATCGAAGTTGGTGATGAATTAAAAGAAGAAATTGAATATTTAAAAGAATCCCCTAAAGAACAGATAGAAAAATTTGTTAATGCTATCAGTGAGGATTATAAAAGAGATACTCCGTTTGGTGCAGTCTTTAAAAGCCCAATTTGTATTACGTTGAAAATAGGTAGGAAGAATATCGTGATAGATAATAAGACGGCTATTGCTAGTATAGCAAAGTTTTGTGCAGACGGATTGGAAACAGTAAATTCAGACCAAATGAATACTGGTAGCGTTGATTTGAGTGATCCACATACTGAATCATTCTCCGTATTCGCTTATTATTTCTCACAAATGATTATCACTGCCTTGAATTATCAAGAACAGGTAAAAGAAAAGAGAAAGAAGGGAGCTAATATGTCTGACAAGGAAAAGACGCTGATTTCTCATCTACTATACTTCACTGGTATCGTGAGCAACGAAAGTGTGTTGGTTGACTATGACTACTTGAAGTCCCTGTTGAAACAATATAAGGATAAGGACATAAGGAGTTTGAACGCATTTTATTATTGATTGAAACTTATTTTATTGTTTATTTCTGCTTTCTTATTCTCTAAATACTTCATTCTACAGCTTGTGAAGTAGGGGAATAAGAAAGCAGTGTTTTTTTATTCCCGTTAGCTTCTCAAGAAAAGGGCAATCTTTGTAGTATAAAATTAATTAAAGCTGGAGCGCACCAGTCTAAAAACTGCAAAGGTGTTATGACTACAAAAGAATGTAAGAATGAAATCTTTACTCTGGAATCAAGAGAATTGAACGAAGGAAAGAAAGTTGCTTTTATTGCTGGTGGTATTAATCGGGACATCAACAAGGCTAACTTGAATGACAAAATGAAGTCTATTGGAGAACATACACAGTATTTTCCGCTTGTTGTGGTTGATGGTGAAGATGTGGTAAAGGAGGGGTTAACTTTGAAAGACCCTGTATCTGGTTTTCCAATAGATTCTTCTAAAGCTAATGATTATTTGGTTATTATTGAAGGTCAGCACAGGTATAGGGCTATAATGGAGCTTCGAGAAAAAGATGCAAAGGCTAAGAAGAATTATGAAAATGCAATGAAGAAATGGCAAAAGAACGGAAGAAAAACATTGTAATTTTCATAAGGCATAAACAAAGCCCACAGAACATCAAAGTCCTGTGGGCTTTTTGTATTTATCTTATCCTATAAGCCAGTCATACATTTCCTGATATTTGTTAGCAGAAGCCTGCCATGAGAAATCCTGTGCCATTGCAGATTTGATAAGTCCGTTCCATTCGTCACGTCTGTCATCAAATATGTACTTTGCAAACATAACAGTGTTGTACATCTCGTGTGCATTGTAGTTTGCAAAGCTGAAACCAGTGCCGGTCCTCTCAAACTGATTGAACGGCTGAACAGTATCTCTCAAACCGCCAGTTTCACGAACGATAGGCAGCGTGCCGTAACGCAGTGACATAAGCTGTGAAAGTCCGCATGGTTCGAAAAGGGACGGCATAAGGAATGCGTCAGCGGAAGCGTAAATGCGGTGGCTCATTTCCTCACTGTAGTAAATGTTAGCGGAAACCCTGTCAGGATACTTGCCTGCAAACCAGCGGAACATATCCTCATATTTCTGCTCGCCCGTGCCAAGCACAACGAACTGTATGCCCTGTTCGCACATTCTTTCCATCATGTATGCAATAAGGTCAAAACCCTTCTGATCTGTCAAACGGCTAACAATGCCTATCGTAAAGCGATTGTCGTCCTGCGCAAGACCAAGCTCAGCCTGAATTGCCCTCTTGTTGTGTATCTTCTTCTCAAGCACGTTGTCATAATTGTATCTTACAACAATGTTCTTGTCCGTGTCAGGGTTGTAATCAACATAGTCGATACCATTTACAATACCACGAAGATCGTTAGCCCTTGCCCTCATAAGTCCGTCAAGACCCTCACCGTAGAACTGCGTCTTTATCTCCTCTGCGTATGTGTTGCTGACAGTTGTGATAGCGTCAGCATAAACAAGACCGCCCTTGAGCATATTTCCGTCAACGCCCGTTCTCAGCTTGTCGATAGTGAAGTAGTAGTCAGACAGACCGGATATCCTCTTGAACTGCTCAACGCCGTCATTTCCCTGGAATTTCAGATTGTGTATAGTCATAACGGTCTTTATGCCGCGGAAGAAATCGCCACCTGCAAAGCTGTCATGAAGATATACAGGTATAAGACCCGTCTGCCAGTCGTGACAGTGTATAACGTCAGGACGGAAATCAAGAAGCGGCAGAGCAGAAAGCACAGCTCTGTCAAAGTACATGAACTTTTCTATATCCCAGTGATGCTCAGTGTAAGGCTTGTCACCGGTGAAATAATGTTCGTTGTCGATAAAATAGAACGTAACGCCATCATAAACGCATTCAAGTACGCCCACATATTGGCTCTGACCTGCAAAGTCCATGTAGAAATGCGTTTTGTACTGCATCATGTCTTTCCACTGCTGTTTCATGCAGGAATATTTAGGAAGAATTACTCTGACATCATAATACCTCTTGTCAAAGCACTTAGGCAGAGAGCCAACAACGTCGGCAAGACCGCCTGTCTTGATAAACGGAACACACTCCGAAGAAGCAAACAAAACTTTTTTCATATTCAAGTTATCCTTTCCAACTTAATTTCTTGAATTTTCAGGGCAATAATTATCGCTATTGCCAATGTGCATATAACAATTATAACACTTTTTGTTGAAAACGTCAAGAGCAAAACCTCGTTTGCACCATAAAAGCGCAGTGATGAAAAATTAATAATTAAAAGTAGACATAAGCCGCTTTGTGTGGTATAATAAAGTGTCAAAGTATAATTATCAGATATAGGAGAGTTAAAATGATAACAGTATCAAACGTAAGCCTTTCATTCGGTGGTCAGCTTCTTTTCAAGGACGTTGACCTTAAATTTACAAACGGCAACTGCTATGGCATAATCGGTGCAAACGGTGCAGGAAAGTCAACATTTCTGAAGATCCTCTGCGGTGAGATAGAGCCTACCACAGGCGAGGTAGTGATCTCAAAAGAGGACAGACTTTCAGTGCTTCGTCAGGATCACTTTGCATTTGACGAGTATACAGTTCTCGAAACTGTAATAATGGGCAATAAGCGTCTTTATGAGATAATGAAAGAAAAGGACGAGCTTTACGCCAAGGAGGACTTCACCGAGGAGGACGGCGACAGAGCAGGTCAGCTTGAAAGCGAGTTCGCAGAATTAAACGGCTGGGAAGCCGAGTCTGACGCTTCAAAGCTCATTCAGGGTCTTGGTCTTTCCGAGGATATCCTCTATTCACAGATGTCCACCCTCTCAGGTAACGAAAAAGTCAAGGTGCTTCTTGCACAGGCACTTTTCGGCAATCCTGATATTATCATGCTGGACGAGCCTACAAACCACCTTGATATCGACGCTATAAGCTGGCTTGAGGACTTCCTCGCAGACTATTTCGGAACAGTCCTCGTCGTATCCCATGACAGACACTTCCTTAATAATGTTTGTACCCATATCGTGGATATCGACTATACAAAGATAAAAATGTATGTTGGTAACTACGAGTTCTGGTATGAGTCCTCACAGCTTATGCAGAGAATGATAAAGAACCAGAACAAGAAAGCCGAGGAAAAGATCAAGGAACTCCAGGAGTTCATCAACCGCTTCTCAGCAAACAAATCAAAGTCCAAGCAGGCTACCGCAAGAAGAAAGCTTCTTGATAAGCTCACAGTCGAAGAAATGCCTGCCTCATCAAGAAAATATCCTTTCATAGGCTTTAATATGGATAGAGAGCTTGGAAAAGACGTCCTCAAAGTCAACGGCATATCCAAAACAGTTGACGGAGTAAAGCTCCTCAATAATGTTTCCTTTACCCTCAGTCGTACCGATAAGGTCGCTTTCATCGGCGAGTCCGAGCAGGCTATCACAATGCTTTTCAAGATACTTGCAGAGGAAGAAGAGCCTGACGAGGGTACGATAAAATGGGGCGTTTCCACATCACGCTCCTATTTCCCTATCGACAACTCAGCCTACTTTAACGATAATGACGAAAGCATCGTTGACTGGATAAGAAAATATTCCACTTCTGAGGTAACAGACACCTACCTCAGAGGTTTCCTTGGCAAAATGCTCTTCTCAGGGGACGAGATATATAAGCCTGTAAAAGTTCTCTCAGGCGGTGAAAAGGTAAGATGTATGTTCAGCCGTATGATGCTCTTCGGCTCAAACGTTATAATGCTCGACAGACCTACCAACCACCTCGATCTTGAGTCTATCACAGCCGTAAATAACGGACTTAGAGATTTCAAAGGCGTCGTAATTTTCGCATCTCATGACCATGAAATAGTTCAGACAGTTGCAAACAGAATAATTGAGATAACCCCCGACGGCTGTATCGACAGACAGGGAACTTATGAGGAGTTCCTTGATTGGCGACGTGAGCGTGGCATGAAGTCATTTATAGAGTAATTTTATTATGGAGAAGTATCCAAAATGGCAAAAATGAAAAACGTGACCGTAAGAGGTTACAATATTGATGACGTTCCTGAAATGGCAGAGATATGGAACGAAGTTGTAAAAGAGGGCAATGCCTTCCCACAGAAAGAGACCCTCGACTATGATGGGGCAAAAAAATTCTTTGCTTCACAAACATTCTGCGGTGTTGCAGAGTATGAGGGCGAGACCGTAGGAATGTATATCCTTCACCCTAATAACGTTGGCAGATGCGGACATATCGCAAACGCAAGCTATGCCGTAAAAAACACCTGCCGTGGAAAAGGAGCAGGCAAGGTCATAGTCGAACATTGTCTTTTCATAGCAAAGCAGAAAGGCTTTAAGGTGCTCCAGTTCAATGCCGTTGTTGCGTCAAATGTCAAGGCGGTAAAGCTTTACGAAAACCTCGGCTTTGTTAAGCTCGGCACTGTACCGAAGGGCTTTGAAAACAAAGAGGGCGTCTTTGAGGATATCATTCTGTTCTACCACACTCTTTGATTAGTGAGGAATTAGGAGTGAGGAGTGAGGAATGAAGGTATCGCCTGAGGCGATGATATTTTTTGAATATTGAATTTTTATGGGTATTGAAAGGTGAAAGAAGTATGTTAAAAGTAGCAAATATTTTTTCAAACGATATGGTGCTCCAGCGTGACAAGAACATAACAGTCTGGGGACTTGGGGACGAGGAAAGAACTGTCACAGTTACTCTTAACGGCGTGTCAGTCCAGACGCAGGTCTGCGACGGCAGGTGGACAGCCGTCCTCCCTCCAATGAGTGCAGGCGGAGAGTATGAAATGACAGTTTCAGACGGCTGTACAGAGAAAAAATTCTGCCGTATCATGATAGGCGAAGTGTGGTTCTGCGGCGGTCAGTCAAATATGGAGCTTGAACTTCAAAACGCAAAGGGCGGCAAAGAAGTCCTCGAAAACCTCACCCCTGATTGCAACGTAAGATTTTATTACACTCAAAAGCGTGGCACTCTTGACGAAATGTTCTATGAGGACGAAAACAATACCGCATGGTCGCAGGCTTCAAAGGATAATTCAAGGGCATGGAGTGCAGTCGGCTTCTTCTTTGCAAGAAAGCTTGCCAAAGACCTTGGCGTAACAGTAGGACTTATCGGCTGTAACTGGGGCGGCACATCAGCCTCCGCATGGGTAGACAGACCGACCCTTGAAAACAACGCTGAAATAAGAAGCTACATAGACGAGTATGAAAAACGTATTGAGGGCAAAACTGTCGAGGAGCAGATAAAAGAATACAGAGATTATCAGAAATTTGAGCGTGTGTGGGATAAAAAATACGGCGAGCTTCTGCAAAAAGACCCAACAATGAGCTGGGAGAAAGCCAACGAGATCCTTGGCGATAAGAATTGGCCGGGCCCGATAAACTGCGTAAACCCATTCCGTCCAACAGGACTTTTTGAGACCATGGTGTCAAGAGTTTGTCCTTATACAATAAAAGGCTTCCTCTATTATCAGGGCGAGTCTGACGACCATAAGCCTGACAGCTATTATACCCTCCTCACATCTCTTATCAGGCTTTGGAGAGAGAAGTGGGGCGACGACGAGCTTCCGTTCATAATCGTCCAGCTCCCAATGTTCAAATATGCCGCCGACCCTGATTATAAGCATTGGTGTAAAATAAGAGAAGCACAGATGAGAGCATATAAGACAGTGAAAAATACAGGAATAGCTGTTATCGACAAATTACAGAAAGCAAAAAGTGTAGATCCTAGTGTTGCTGAAGAAGCAAATAAACTAATTGGTACTTATGCAGCCCATACTCCTAAAGACGCAGACTTGTTCTTCCTCAGCTTGAAGAAAGGTGACTCTGTTACAATCGGTGGATGGATTGGTGAAACAACAACTATCAGATAATTATGTCGTCTGAAAAAAAACAAGAATCACACTTTATATTTCTAAACATAACAGTTGCCATTTGGGCAACTGTTATGTTTGTTTTATTCCCAGCATGCTCAGGAGGCGAAAAAAATCTGGCGGAAGCTATTACAGAAAGAGATTCATTGCCTAGCATGAAAACATTGGGGGTTACTACCCTTATATCCGATTCCGGTATTACCCGCTACAAAATTATCACAGAAGAATGGGAAATTTATGATAAAAAGAACCCTCCTTATTGGGCTTTTGAAAAAGGAGTTTATCTGGAAAAGTTTGATTCCCTATTCCATATTGATGCCAGCATAAAAGCCGATACAGCCTATTACTACGAGAAAAAGAAACTTTGGGAATTGAGAAGCAATGTGCATATCCGCAGCCAAAGAGGCGACAAATTTGACACAGACCTGCTCTTTTGGGATGAAAAACAGGAAAGGGTCTATTCTGACAAATTTATCCGCATTGAACAAGAAGACAAAATCATTACCGGTTATGGATTTGAATCCAACCAGCAAATGACAGAATATCAAATTTATAATAACACAGGTATTTTCACTGTAGAAGATACAGCACCAGCAGACAGTACAAAAGCTGTTGCAAATAGCACCAGAACTGATTCGATACGCTAATTCACTCACTATTATGGGTATTATTATACAAATTCTTATCACAATGGCTTTTTCCGCTTTTTTCTCCGGCATGGAAATAGCCTTTGTTTCATCCAATAAATTACGTTTTGAAATGGATCGTAACAGCCAAAGCATAAATTCACGTATACTTTCCATCTTCTTTCATAATCCGAACAATTTTATCTCTACCATGTTGGTAGGGAACAACATCGCTTTGGTCATTTACGGTATATTGATGGCACAAGTCATTGAACAAAACTTGCTGGCAGGATTGATAGACAACCACTTTTTATTAGTACTGATCCAAACAATTATTTCCACATTAATCATCTTGGTCACAGGAGAGTTCCTGCCTAAAACCTTATTTAAGATTAATCCCAATTTCACTCTGAATATTTTTGCAGTTCCCACTTACATTTGCTATGTCTTGCTCTATCCCATCAGCAAGTTTGCTTCGGGAATATCCAATATATTACTTTACATTATAGGCATTAAAACAAATAAAGAAGCCAATGAAAAAGCTTTTACCAAAGTCGATCTAGATTACTTTATTCAAAGCAGTATACAAGATGTTCAAAATGAACAAGACATAGACACCGAAGTCAAGATATTCCAAAATGCACTAGATTTTTCGAATATCAGAATTAGGGATTGTATGGTACCTAGAACCGAAATTGTTGCCATAGAATATGGAACTCCCATAGAAGAACTAAAAGCCCGCTTCATTGAAAGCGGAATCAGTAAAATCATTGTCTATAAAGAAAACATTGACAATATTATAGGTTATATCCATTCTTCTGAAATGTTTCGTGAACAGACAGACTGGACTAAGAGTGTACGCCAACTACCTATTGCTCCCGAAACGATGGGAGCGCATAAGCTGATGAAACTATTCATGCAGCAAAAGAAATCCTTAGCTGTAGTAGTCGATGAATTCGGAGGTACATCCGGCATCGTGGCGCTAGAAGATTTAGTGGAAGAAATTTTCGGTGAAATAGAAGACGAGCATGACACGACTTCTTACATAGCCAAATCTGTCGGTGACAATGAATACATCCTTTCCGGACGTCTGGAAATAGAAAAAGCCAATGAATTGTTCTCACTTGACCTACCGGAAAATGATGATTACCAAACTATCGGTGGACTCATCCTGCACCAATACCAAAGCTTCCCCAAAATACATGAAGAGATCACTTTCGATAAATTCCATTTCAAAATAATTAAAGTAACAGCAACCAAAATTGAATTAGTAAAGTTGAAAGTAACCGAATAATAGATTTTTTTCACAATAAAATAGCTTGTAAGCTGCATTTTTTGTATCTTCGTGCGCTAAATCTATGAAGTATAAAAAAACAATAAACAAAAATAGTAAAATTAAATGGCAACATTACAAACAATCAGAAGTAAAGGCCCTCTGTTGGTCGTTGTAATCGGACTTGCCCTCTTCGCATTCATTGCCGGAGACGCATGGAAGGTTCTCCAACCACATCAGGGTAAACAATTTCCGCTCAGGATTTTCAGGCATTGGTAGAGGAATATACGGAAGTAGTGAAATTCTCCAGCGGCATGAACGCTCTGAGTGATGAGCAAACAAACCAGATCAAAGACGAAGTATGGAGAGCATACGTAAACAATAAATTGATTGAGAACGAAGCTGAAAAGTTGGGCTTGACTGTCTCTAAGGCTGAACTTCAGGCTATTATCGATGCCGGTGCACATCCGATGCTGCAACAAACACCGTTCCGTAACCCGCAAACCGGTGCTTTCGACAAGGATATGCTGAAGAAGTTCCTGGTGGACTATTCTAAGATGAATAAGGCTCAGATGCCGGCTCAATATGCAGAATACTACGAGTCTATGTATAACTTCTGGGCTTTCGTTGAAAAGTCGCTTATCCAGGCACGTCTGCAAGAAAAATACCAGGCTTTGATCACGAAGTCATTGTTCTCCAACCCTGTTGAGGCTGAAGATGCTTTCAATGCACGTGTAGATCAGTCCGACTTGTTGTTGGCCGCTGTTCCTTACTCTTCTATCGTGGACTCTACAATCGTCATCAAGGAATCCGATTTGAAAGAAGCATACGACAAGAAGAAAGAACAGTTCAGACAGTATGTGGAAACCCGTAACATTAAGTATATCGACGTACAGGTTACCGCAAGTCCGGAAGATAAAGCCGATATCCAGAAAGAAGTGGAAGAATATACGGCACAGTTAGGAGAGACTTCTTCCGATTATGCAAACTTCATCCGTTCAACCGGTTCTACCCAGCAGTATACCGATCTGTATTATACCGACAAAGCATTGCCGGCTGATGTTGTTGCCCGTCTGGATTCAGTGAAAGTCGGCGAGGTTTATGGCCCTTACTACAATGCGTCGGACAATACGATCAACTCTTTCAAGAAACTGGCTACTGCCGCTATGGCAGACTCCATCCAGTTCCGTCAGATTCAGATTACAGCTGGAGATGATGCCAAGACCAAGACTTTGGCTGACAGCGTTTATAACGCTATCAAGGGTGGTGCTGACTTTGCAGAAATAGCTAAGAAGTATGGCCAGACAGGTGAGCCTACCTGGATTTCTTCCGCTAATTACGAAGGAGCCCAGATTGACGGTGATAACTTGAAGTATATTGCAGCCGTTACTTCTTTAGGACAGAACGAACTGGCTAACCTCGCTTTGGGACAGGCAAACGTTATTCTGCAGGTAATGAGCAAGAAGGCTGTAAAGGATAAATACAAAGTGGCTGTTATCAAGCGTCCGGTTGAATTCAGCAAGGAAACTTATAGCAAGGCATACAATGATTTCAGCCAATTCATTGCTGCTAATAATACATTAGAGAAACTGGCTGCCAATGCGGAAGATGCCGGTTACAGATTGTTGGATAGAACAGACTTGTATAGCTCGGAACATGCTATCGGTGGTGTAAAAGGTACAAAAGAAGCCTTGAGATGGGCGTTTACGGCAAAAGCCGGTGAAGTGTCCGGATTGTATGAATGTGGCGAAAGCGACCACATGATGGTAGTGGCTGTTACAGGCATTGCTCCGGAAGGCTATCGCCCGTTGTCTATGGTTAAAGAACAGCTGAGAAGCGAAATCCTCCGCGACAAGAAAGCCGAGAAGATCATGGCGGATATGAAGGCTGCCGGTGCAACTTCTTTCGATCAGTATAAGAATATGGCAAATGCTGTCAGCGACTCTGTAAAACACGTCACTTTTGCAGCTCCGGCTTATGTTCCGGTATTGCGCAGCAGTGAGCCGTTGGTAGGCGCTTATGCTTCAACTGCCGAGTTGAACAAATTGAGCGCACCTATTAAGGGTAACGGCGGTGTATTTGTTCTCCAGCCCTATGCCAAGGAAAAGTTGAGCGAGACTTACGATCAGAAAACAGAGGAGACCACCCTGGAGAATATGCACGCACGCATGGCAGGGCAGTTCATCAATGACCTGTATCTGAAAGCAGAGGTAAAAGACAACCGTTATCTGTATTTCTAAGAAAACAGTATAAACTTGCAATACTTGGAAAGCCGTTCGATAAATGTCGAACGGCTTTTTTTCATTTGTGCAACTTTATTCATACCTTTGCAAATGGTAATTTATCCGGCGGATGGATTATCGCTTTTATCGTAAATATATAATTTAGAATGAAACAACCTCTTTTAGGTCTTACATTAACCGAACTTCAGGCAGTAGTGAAGAATCTGGGGATGCCCAGATTTGCTGCTAAACAGATTGCTTCGTGGCTATACGGCAAGAAAGTAGCTTCCATAGATGAAATGACGAATCTGTCGTTGAAACACCGGGAACTGCTGAAAGATATATATGAAGTGGGAGGTGAAGCGCCGGTGGATGCCATGCGGTCGGTGGACGGTACGGTGAAGTACCTCTATCGCGTAGGAGAAGGGCATTATGTGGAAGCTGTCTACATTCCGGAAGAGGACAGGGCTACGCTGTGTGTATCTTCTCAAGTTGGCTGCAAGATGAATTGCAAGTTTTGCATGACAGGTAAGCAAGGATTTACCGGCAACTTGACTGCCGGTCAGATTATCAATCAGATAAACTCTCTGCCCGAACGCGACAAGCTGACCAATGTGGTTATGATGGGCATGGGAGAGCCTTTGGACAACCTCGATGAGGTGCTGAAAGCATTGGAGGTGATGACCGCATCCTACGGTTACGGTTGGAGTCCGAAACGGGTCACACTTTCTTCCGTAGGGCTTCGTAAAGGCTTGCAACGCTTCGTTGAAGAGTCGGACTGCCATTTGGCAATCAGCCTGCACTCCCCGGTTCCCCAGCAACGGCGTGAACTGATGCCTGCGGAAAAGGCTTTTTCCATTACCGAGATTGTAGAACTGTTAAGAAACTATGATTTTAGCAAACAGCGCAGACTATCTTTCGAGTATATTGTTTTTAAAGGAGTGAACGATTCATTGCTGTATGCCAAAGAATTGTTGAAGTTGTTGCGCGGCTTGGATTGCCGCATTAATCTGATCCGTTTCCATGCTATTCCGGGAGTGGATCTGGAAGGAGCCGATATGGAGACCATGACAGCGCTTCGCGATTATCTGACATCACATGGATTATTTACTACCATTCGTGCTTCTCGCGGTGAAGATATATTTGCTGCATGCGGTATGCTTTCAACGGCCAAACAAGAGGGGAATAAAGAAGAATTAATATAAATTATTAACTTTGACGTCAAGCTTATATGGCTTTTTCGTAGCTTTGTAAAAACTAAAATACATGGATATATGAAGAGACACCTGTTTTATTTAAGTATGGCCCTGGTACTCGCGCTGTTCTCAGCGTGCGGTAATGGCAAGAAGGGTGTGTTTACTCCGACATCAAGTGGCCGGGCGTATGAAATTCTGGTAGTGGTTGATCAGGGACTGTGGGAACGTCCTGCCGGTCGCGCACTTTATGATGTGCTTGATTCCGATGTACCGGGATTGCCGCAGTCGGAACGTTCATTCCGCATTATGTACACTTCTCCCTCCAACTATGATGCCACCTTGAAGCTGATCCGTAATATTATCATCGTCGAGGTGAACAAGGATCTGTACACGCAGCCCAAATTCAAATATGCAAAGAATGTATATGCTGCTCCGCAGTCTATTCTGACTATTCAGGCGCCGGACGAGGAGTCTTTTGAAAAGTTTGTGGAAGAAAACAAACAGGTGATTATAGATTTCTTTACTCGTGCCGAGATGAACCGCCAAATTTCAGTGCTGGAGAATAAACACAGTGACTATGCTTCTACAAAAGTGAAGAGCATGTTCGACTGTGACGTGTGGATACCCGGTGAACTGACCGCAAGCAAGCAGGGGGAAAACTTCTTTTGGGCAGGAACGAATGCGGCTACCGGTGATCAGAACTTTGTCATCTATTCTTATCCTTATACAGACAAGGATACATTTACGAAGGAGTACTTCGTGCATAAGCGGGACTCTGTGATGAAAATCAACATTCCCGGTGCGAGCGAGGGCATGTACATGGAAACGGACTCGCTGATGACGGATGTGCGCCCTATCAGTGTGCAGGGTGAATATGCTTTGGAAGCCCGCGGCCTGTGGCGTGTGAAGGGTGACTATATGGGTGGTCCGTATGTGTCTCATGTCCGTTTGGATAAGGCTAATCAGCGCATTATCGTATCCGAGATATTTGTGTATTCACCCGATAAGATGAAACGTAATCTGGTACGTCAGATGG
>ENA-UEOR01001705-UEOR01001705.1-human-gut-metagenome-genome-assembly--contig:-NODE-1705-length-12719-cov-25.513605_pt1 | contig 12719 bp, 10 predicted proteins | sample MGYA00242887_ERZ507890 | MGnify/ENA primary metagenome ERZ507890 (study PRJEB26167, sample SAMN06115431) | human gut metagenome | host: Homo sapiens | place: China:Guizhou | collected 2014-10-21...
GCATCGCGCTGGCCCGCGAGTGGATGCAGCGCGACCCCTTCGCCGAGATCCGCTTCTCGCTGCAGCCCGTCAAGCGCGAGATGCCCGAAAAGGCGGAGATCGAGCGGCTGATGCACAAGGAGATCGACATCCCACGGCTGGCCCAGACGCGCGACCTCTTCATCTTCTGCTGCTTCACGGGGCTGGCCTTCTCGGACATCAAGCAGCTCGCCCCCGAGCACATCGTCACCGACATGCAGGGCCACCGCTGGATCCGCAAGCCGCGCCAGAAGACCGGCAACATGTGCAACATCCCGCTGCTGGAGATCCCCGCGCGGATTCTGCAGCGCTACCGCACGGATCCCGAGTGCGTGGCGCACAACGTGCTGCTGCCCGTGTCGAGCAACCAGAAGATGAATGCCTACCTGAAGGAGCTGGCCGACATCTGCGGCATCCGCAAACAGCTGACGACCCATTGCGCAAGGCACTTCTTCGCCACCTACACGCTGGCCAACGGCGTCTCGATCGAGAGCGTCGCCAAGATGCTCGGACACTCCGACACGAAGATGACGCGTCACTACGCCAAGGTGCTCGACCAGACCATTCTGCGCGAGATGAACGCGCTGCCCTCCGACCTGTAATGCCGACGGCGATGGAGAGCGTTTTCACGGGGTCGATTACGATCGACGGGGAGCGGGTCACGGTCCGCCGCACGGCCGGGGGCGAGGTGTGGCTCACGCAGTCGGAAATAGCCCGGTTGTTCGGGGTCTTCGAGGCGGCCGTGCGGGCCAACATCCGGGCGATCTACCGCTCGGAGGCGCTGCGCAGGGGCCGCACGCTGCGGATCGTTCACGGCGTGGAGTTGTACAGCCTGGAGATGATCGCGGCGCTGGCCTTCCGGCTGCGGAGCCTCGAAAGCGAGGCCTTCCGCCGCTGGCTGCTCCGACCCGCCGGACCCGAGATCCGGCTCGTGGCAATCGCCGGCGAGGAGCCGGTCTGCTGACCGGCGGCGCCCCGGCGAGGGTCCGGAATCCGGAACCAGCACCCCTCCCCCAAAACCCATATACACACCAACGGACGCTGTCTCTCTTTGCGAAGACGGCGTCCGTTTTGTTTGGCCGGACACCCGGCGGAGGGAATGTTCGCACCAAGGATCGGGTCTCGGGCCCGTGCGTCGGAGACAAGGGGTTTTCCCGCGCCGGAGGCGGTCAACGGCCCATTTTGAAATATGCTCAAACGACAAAAATATGCTCATTCGACAATTGCAGAAAATGCCCATTCGACAAAAATGTGCGATTCTGACAAATTCAGCACATCGGGGTGTTCGGAGCCTCGGATTTCTCGATTTTTTCACCTACCTTTAGTCTGTCTATGCACCTTCGGACGCACGCCTCGGACAAAAATTTCCAACACCCCATATACCACACAGGAGCAGAAACCATTTCCAACCGGTCTGTCTGGAACCCGGCAATGAGCCGCCCATACTGAAGACAAAAACCGCACATATAAACTCAATATAGAATAAGTATACCTATGAAATCATTTTACCTGCTGACACTCGCTGCCGCCATTGCCCTTGCCGCCTGCAGCAACGACGACTCAACCCCCGATCCCAATCCGAGCCCCGCGGATACCGGACTCGTCATCGAACAGACCGAGTACACGCTCGATGCCCTGGACAACCGCTCTGCAACCCTCACCTTCTCCGCTTCGGCCGACTGGACACTCACCGTCACCGGCGAAGACGCGGATTGGCTGACCGTCACGCCCGCAAGCGGCACGGCCGGCAGCCAGACCGTCGAACTGGCGGCCCGAAGGAATTTCAGCGAGGCGGAACGCATAGTCCGTCTCGAAATCTCCTGCGGCAAGCAACCCGCGCCGGTAACCGTCACCCAGCACATGACCGACATCACGGATTTCACCGACCGGTTCGCCCCGTCGTTCGCCCGCGGATTGCAGGAGATGGGCCATATCTACGATGCGGGAAAGATCTCGCGACAAGATATGGAATATCTGTCCAATGTGATCAAGCTGGACAATTTGAGCGAGTATACCGAACCCTTGACCTCCCTGCAAGGGATCGAGTATTTCGAGTCGCTGCGAAAACTGGATTGTTCCGATACGGACCTGACCGAGCTGGTTATCCGCAATCATCCGTCACTGATCGAGTTGCATTGCAGCTCGGATCCGATCACCTCGCTGGATGTCACCACCCAAATATTTTCCGGAGGACATTGATTTCCACTTCACCGTCTTCCACATAAGCGATGGCGCCGTCTTCCTTTACGGCGGCGAAAGGATAAGGATGGGCTTTTAAACCGTGCTTTTCCAGCTCTCTGCGGATGATGGGGTCGTCGTTCCAGTAGATGAAAGCATCTTCCGGAGTCTGGTTTTGCGTGATGCGGAATTTGGCATCCACATACTTCTGCATGCAGTGATCGTATCTGTCCAGATGGTCAGGGGTAATGTTCATCAGAACGGCGATATTGGCGCGGAACTTATACATATTGTCCAGTTGGAAGGAGCTGAGTTCGATAACATAATAGTCGTGCTTCTCCATGGCCACCTGCAAGGCAAGGCTGTTGCCGATGTTGCCTGCCAGCCCTACATTCAGTCCCGCACTCTTGAAGATGTGGTAAATGAGCGAGGTGGTGGTAGTCTTGCCGTTAGAACCGGTGATGCAAATCATTTTGGCGTTTGTATAACGTCCGGCGAACTCTATCTCGGAGATGATGGAGATGCCTTTTTCTTTCAATTTCAGAATCAGCGGAGCGTCGTTGGGGATGCCAGGACTTTTTACCACTTCATCGGCATTCAGTATCAGCTCTTCCGTGTGCTGTCCTTCCTCCCAGGCAATGCCATGCTTGTTCAGCAGTTCCTTGTATTTGTCTTTAATGGCAGACATGTCGGATACGAACGTGTCGAAACCTTTCACCTTGGCAAGTACGGCAGCTCCCGCGCCGCTTTCGCCTGCTCCTAAAACTACAATTCTACTCATATACTATTATAATTAAGATCGGTAACTCTTCATTTTTCATTCATAATTCTTCATTGGGTTGTTATCTTATCTTTAACGTTATAATTGTTATTGCTGCCAGTACAATGGTTACGATCCAGAAGCGGACGGTAATCTTCGATTCATGGAACAATTGTGCCGGTTGGGTAAATACCACTTTGCAACCGGGCTCTATCAGGTTCATGCCGGTGCGGAAGTGGTCGTGTATCGGCGTCCGTTTGAAGAGACGCTGTTTAACCCCTTTCCGTTTGCCGGCTTTGTAGTATACCCGTTGCAGAATTACCGACAGGTTCTCTACAAGGAATATGCCGCATAGGATAGGTATCAGCAGCTCTTTATGGATGATAATGGCGTATACGGCAATGATGCCGCCGATGGTCAGACTGCCTGTATCGCCCATGAATACCTGTGCCGGGTAGGCGTTGTACCAGAGGAAGCCGATAAGTGCACCGATGAAAGCGCAGATAAAGATTACCAGCTCTTCCGAACCCGGTATGTACATGATGTTCAGATAACCGGCATATTCGATATGGCTGGATACGTATGCCAGTATGCCCAGTGTCAGACCGATAATGGCGGAGTTGCCCGCTGCCATGCCGTCCATGCCGTCATTCAGGTTGGCGCCGTTGGAAACGGCGGTTACTACGAATATGGTGACGAGCACGAACAGTATCCAGCCCGCCGTTTGTGCGTGTTCTCCCATGAAGGACACGAGGTCGGCATAGTCAAGGTTGTTGCTCTTGAAGAAAGGGATGGTAGTCTGTGTAGCCTTGATTTCTTTGGCGGCATGTACTACCTCGATGCCTTGTCCCGGTTTCTCTACCTCGATGTTTTCACGGATAACGACCTGCGGACTGAGATACAGGGTAAGCCCTACAATGAGTCCCAAGCCTACCTGGCCGATAATCTTGAACTTACCGTGCAGGCCTTCCTTGTCTTTCTTGAATATCTTGATGTAATCGTCGGCAAACCCTAATGAACCTAACCACACAGTGGTGATAAGCATCAGAATCATATAGATATTATTCAGCTTGCCCAGCAACAGGCAGGGAATCAGAATGGCAAAGATAATGATTACTCCGCCCATGCTCGGCACGCCCACCTTGTTTACGCCGAACGGGTCGATGTTGGCATCCCGTTGCGTCTCGGTAATCTGTTTGCGTTTCAGCAGGTTGATGAACTTGTCACCCCAGATGCTCGAAATGAGCAATGCCAGGATGATAGCCATCAATGCCCTGAAAGATGTATAGCCGAACATACCCGCACCGGGGAAGTCGTATTTATCTAGCCATTGGAATAAGTAGTATAACATAGTTTCTTACTTTATCACTTTAAAACATTATCGCCTTTAGTTCCTCTTTGTCATCGAAATGATGCTTCACTCCTTTTATCTCCTGATAATTTTCATGTCCTTTACCGGCTACGAGAATGACGTCTCCCGGTTGCGCCAGCATGCAGGCGGTCTTTATGGCTTCTTTTCTATCGGCGATACTGATTGTCTTCTGCAAATCGTCCTTATCCAACCCTGCCAGCATATCGTTGATGATGTCTTGCGGCTCTTCAAAGCGGGGATTGTCGGAAGTGATGATGACACGGTCGCTCAAACGGGCGGACTCTTTAGCCATGATAGGACGTTTCCCTTTATCACGGTTGCCGCCTGCGCCGACTACGGTAATCACTTTGCCTTTGCCTTCCAGTACGCCGTGGATGGCATTCAGCACATTCACCAACGCATCCGGGGTATGGGCATAATCCACAATGGCAGTAATGCCCTTCGGAGAGCGGATAGAATCGAATCTGCCTGCTACAGGGTGTAAAGTGCTGAGGGCAACGAGCACATCTTCTTCTTTCTTTCCCAACAGTACGGCTGCGCCGAATACGGCAAGAAGGTTGGAAGCATTGAACTTGCCGATAAAGCGTACGGCCAGCTCATGGTTGTTGAAATCGAGCAGCATGCCTTCAAAATGAGACTCCAATACTTTTCCCTTGAAATCGCTGAGGCTTCTCAATGAATACGTATATACGCGCGAACGTGTGTTCTGGGTCATGACCAGCCCGTTCTTGTCGTCTAGATTGGTCAGGCTGAACGCGTTCTTAGGCATGTCGTCGAAGAACTTCTTTTTTGCTTTGAGGTAGTTTTCGACAGTCTTGTGATAATCCAGGTGGTCGCGCGTAAGATTGGTGAAGATGCCGCCGGCAAACTTCAAACCGCTGATACGCTGCTGTGCGATAGAGTGGGAGCTGACTTCCATGAATGCGTATTTGCATCCGGAGTCTGCCATCTCACCCAGCAGGCGGTTAAGGGTAATCGGGTCGGGGGTGGTATGCTCGGTCGGCACGGGGCGGTCGTCAATGTAGTTGCATACCGTGGAAATCAGTCCGACTTTATACCCGAAATAACGGAATGTATTATACAATAAGGTGGCAATGGTTGTTTTGCCATTAGTGCCGGTTACGCCCACCAGCTCCATTTTGGAAGTGGGATCACCGTAGAAAGTGGTGGCAACCTTACCCACCGCATTCTCGCTGTCTTTTACTTGGATATATGTAACATCAGGATTTGTTTCTTCCGGCATGTCTTCGCACAGTACGGCTATAGCGCCTTTTTCAATGGCGGTAGGGATATATGCGTGACCGTCGGTCTGCGTACCGCGCATTGCCATAAACAAATGTCCGGCCGCAACTAAACGGGAGTCGATATTCACTCCTGTTATATCTTTCTCCGTACTGCCGATAATTTGTACCGGTTGTATCGCTTTTAATAGTTCGCTTAATTTCATTCCTTATTATATAATAATGTATATTCTTATATTAACGTAATGTCAAGGCTATTGTCTGTCCTTTTATCAATCGGCTTCCGCCTGCGATGGACTGGTTTCTTACCTTGCCGATGCCGTTGAGGCGTACTCTAAGTCCTTTGCTTTCCAGCAGATAAACAGCATCCTTGGCTCCCATGCCCACTACGCTGGGAACTATGCCGTCAGAAACTTTCTGATTTTGCAGGATAACGGCGGACGGGGCAGCCTGGCTGTGTCCCCACAACTCTCTCTCGTTTTCTACCTCAAACTGTTTCTGCACCGGAACATCCAATGTGTTGAGCACGCATAATGCCTCGTTCATCTCCCCGGCTTTTACCGCAGGAATTACATTGGTGGTGCTGTCTATCGCACTGCGTATATCGAACCGCAGATTCTTGGCATATACCCTTTCTGCAATCTTGCTGAATACGCTACCTGCCATCAAGCCGCCCGATGCCGGAAGTCCCGGCTTCTGTATGGAAACGATGCAACTGTATTTGGGAGCCTCTGCCGGGAAGTATCCGCAGAAACTGACGAGATAATTCACCCGTCCCGCCTTATAGCCGGCGGCACCTTGCGAAATCTGCGCCGTACCCGTCTTGCCGGCTACGGCAAACTGTTTGCTTCCGGCGGGTTTGGCCAAACCTTCGGCAACTACTTTGCGCAGAATCTCCCGTATCTGTGTCAGCGTATTGTCCGAGCAAATCTTCGGATTGATAACTTCCGTAGGAAAGTCACGGACAACCTCACCGTCTTTCACTGCCGCTTTTACGAATTTAGGGCGCACCATTGTACCGTTGTTGGCAATGGCATTATAGAAAGTCAGTATGTTCAGTGGCGGTACCTGCGTTTCATATCCTATACTCATCCAGGGTAACGTGGTCTTGGCAAAATACCGTTCTTTCGGACCGCGGATGTTAGGTTTGCCCTCTCCGGCTATTTGCAGGTGGAGCGGGCGGTCTATACCGATACGCTTCAATCCGTCTACGAACTTCTGCGGGTTGTCGCTGTAGTGCTTGTCGATAAGATATGAAACGCCGATATTGGATGATACTTCCAGAATACGTGTCACATCAATTTTGCCATATCCGCCCCGATGCCAGTTATGGTCTTTCATCGGGCGGCCGTGCATCATCATGATGCCGTTGCCTGTGTCGACTTCCGTATGGGGAGTAATCTTTCCGTCTTCAAGGGCTACCATGATAGAGGCTGTCTTGAATGTGGAACCCGGCTCCAGCATATCGCTGATGGCGTTATTACGCATTTCGTAATAGTTGCCGTCGCCCGCTTTCATCATGTTGACAATGGCTTTTACTTCTCCGGTCTGCACTTCCATCAATACGGCAACGCCCACACTGGCGTTTATCTCTTTCAGCTTGTCTATCAGTGCTTTCTCGCAAATATCCTGCATCCCCACGTCGATGGTGGAAATGATGTCGCAACCGTCTACGGGAGCAATGTCCACTATGTTCAGGTATTTGTTCATCACCTTCTGGCGATGGGTGATACCGTCACGTCCTTTCAGCAGCGTATCAAAGGCAAGCTCGATACCGTTTTTGGCTCCTTGCGCTGTATCGGCGTAGAGGTCGCCGAGTGTACGTGCCGCCAGAGAACCGAAAGGTTTCTTACGCTGGTTGAAAGGCTGTTCATGGAAGCCTCCTTTGTATTTGTTTAGTTTGAATACCGGCAGCCTTTTAACTTCTTTGTATTGGATATAGGAGATACGTTTCGGGTAAATCAGGTAATTGCGGCTACCCTTTTTACGTCCTCTTAACAGATGTCTTTTAAATTCGGCGGCACTTTTATCGGGGAATATCCGGTGCAATCCTTCGCAGATTTCTCCCAGATGATTCATAAGCATGGTGTCTTTCTTCTCTCCACCCGCTTTGAAGTCCATGTAAATACGGTACTCCGGTAGGGAGCTCGCCATTAATTTACCATCCGATGAAAGGATATTGCCGCGGTTGGGCTTCACCCTAACATTCTCCTTTACAAAGCGGTCGGCAACATCTTGCCAGTACTGACGTTCGGCAAACATGATGACAGTACCTTTTACGATAATAGCTACTCCTATCAGTCCCATGACGAGGACTACGAAGAAGTAGCGGGTCATTATATTTTTCTTGTTTACTGCCAAGGTTGTTTCGATTTACTATTATACTATATTACAGTTTACTTGTTTATCGGTTTGCTTACCATTATCCGTACTTATTTGATTAAGTACGGCGGATTGGTCGAAGTCTGCAAATCGCTCTCTTTCGTTGCGATGTATTCCTCGATACGCGATTGACGGCTCCGTTCCATCAGTTCGGAACTGCGTGTCAGGGCATCGTATTTTATATCTATCAGTTCTTTCTTGAGCTTGTCTATCTCTATCATCTGCTGCTGGCAGGCGTAACGGTTATGGATATAGAACAGAATAAGAACCATGATGAGGACAAGCAGCCTCGTCTGACGGCGGAAAAAGTCCGTAGCCAGAATATCACCGCCTATAATGTTCTTTAGCGAAGTCCGTCTTTTCACCTTTTCGCCTTTTTGCTCCTCTTGTTTATTATTTGTTTCATTCATCGTTCTATCTCTTTACAGCCTTATCGCTTCCCTCATTCTTACACTTTTTCCGCAATCCTCAGCTTGGCGCTTCGCGAGCGCGGGTTGCGTTCTATTTCATCGTTATCCGGAACAATCACTTTATTGTTTACCAGACGGAAAGGCGTCTGTACGTTTCCGAAGAAGTCTTTTTCCGCCTTGCCCTCTATGTTGCCGGTCTTCATGATGTTTTTCACCATGCGGTCTTCCAGCGAATGATAGGTGATTACCACTAGCCTTCCACCCGGCTTTAATGCTTCCGTGGCTGCATATAACATCTCTTTCAACGCTTCCATTTCCCGGTTGACTTCGATGCGCAACGCCTGAAACACTTTGGCAAGCTCTTTCTTTTCTCTTTCACGTCCGAAGAGGGGCTTGATAATTTCCAGAAATTCCCCGATGGTGCCAATCTTTTGAGCGGCACGTGCCTTGACAATAACGGATGCCAGCTTGCGACTGTTCTTCAATTCTCCATACAAATAGAAAATGTCGGCAAGGCGTTCTTCATCGTATGTATTTACGATGTCGGCGGCTGTGAGTCCGGCACGCTTGTTCATCCGCATATCGAGGGCGCCGTCAAAACGGAACGAGAACCCCCGTTCGCTATCGTCGAAATGATGTGACGACACACCGAGGTCGGCGAGTACGGCATCTACCTGCTCGATGCCATGATAACGCAGGAAGTTATGCAGATACCGGAAGTTGCTGCGTACAAAAGTGAAGTGCGGATCGTTTACGATGTTCCGTTCGGCATCTTCATCCTGGTCGAAACCAAGCAGTCTTCCACCGTCTCCCAGGCGGGAGAGTATCTCGCGGGAATGGCCGCCGCCTCCGAATGTCACGTCTACATACGTTCCGTTCGGACGGATATTCATTCCGTCAACGCTTGGCATCAACAGTACCGGAATATGATATGTCGTTTCTTCTTTCATTTTTCTTTCATTACAATCGTTCTATTACTCTACGCTCTTATCGCTTGTCTCTGCTTCTTCCTCTTCCAGGTTTTCCTCTCCTAAAATATCTTGCAGCGCTTCGCTGAATTCTTCCGGGTTCATAAAGGGCTGTTCAGCCTTTTCTTTCGCCCATATTTCGATGGTGTTGTCCACGCCGATAAAGCGTACCTCGCTTTGTATGCCTGCCATTTGCAAGTAGCGTTTAGGTAGCAGGATGCGTCCGTTCCCGTCGGGAATCATGATTTCCGCATCGCTTACAAACTGTCGGAAAATTTGTTGGTGTTTCGCATTCCATTTGTTCAGCCGCTGCCGGAGTTGGTTTTGCGTTTTGAACCAGACGCTTTCGGGGTAGAGTATCAGGCAGTCCTGAAATACATCTTTACGCAATACGAGTCTCTCCTCGGAAGCAGCCTGCAACTGTTTCCGAAAGCCGGCAGGGATAAATACACGTCCCTTTGTATCCGTCTTTGCTTCAATATTGCCTAAAAAGCGTATCATTTTCACCTTATTATAATAAGCGACGGTAAAAGTACACATTTCCCCACAATTCCCCACAATGTTTTAACTAAAATCTTATTTAGAAGTTTTCAACAGCTTGTTGATTACTTATTCTGTTGAAAATGAACAATGTGTTGTATTGCTTGTTTGGTGGAGGAATTGCGTGCTTCCCGAGTAAACACATGGTCTGTCGACCGCAAACGTACGGTCTGTTTGATGGAAATACATGGTGTATTTTGGGCGAACAGATAGTGTATTTGGGATAAAACAATGTTTGTTCATGTCCCCTTCACCTTTCACTATGCCCTGCTGGTGGCGCTTGACGGGTGAACCCTGTAATTTATGGCAGGCTTATAAAAAAGGAATGTGTGTCAAAGCAAAAATTCGCTCATTATTTGTTTCTTTTTAGGGCGGGATTAGGTATCTGCTTAGAAACATAGCCAGGTTGTGTAGAGTCGCCATTAGGATAAGTAACAGAAGTCAACATAGGCAGACTCACATAGCTGTCAATACGGTTATTACCAGCCATACCATATCCCAAACGAACTTTCAAGTCGGAAAATATATTCAGGTTCTTAATGAACTCTTCTTCGCCCAAACGCCATGCAGCAGAGAATGCCGGGAAGTACCCCCACTTATTATTCTTACCGAACTTAGAAGAGCCATCGGCGCGGAATGACGCTGTAAACAAGTATTTGTCTTTGAAACCGTAATTGAAACGTGCAAAGAAAGAGAGAAGCTTATCATCATAATTCTCGGAAGATGAAACAGCAGTCGGCAAACCAAGTGAAAGGTCTCCCAAACCGATATCATCATTCGGGAAGTTGGCAGCAGCAGCCGAGAAGCTACGATTCCAACGGTTAACATATTCTTGGCCAAGCATGGCAGTTATATCGTGCCCCTTGCCGGCCCAGTTATAATTCAAAACATTTGAAGTTTGGAAACTACTGTTTTCTATATTCTGAATGCTACCATTGATGCTTGAACGTTTAGCCGTTATAGACTTGTCGCCATAGAAAGTATCGTTGCGGCGTGTCTGATAGCGCATACCCGTCGTGTTACGGAATGAAAGCCCTTTAATCAACTTCAAAGTAAAGCCTCCGTTAGCCTGGAATGTGCGATATTCACGATCTTTAGTCTCTTCGGCAGCAGAGAGCAGAGGGTTCTGCATCACATTACCGGTATCATCTACCAATAGCGGGTCTTCATCACCCAATAACAAATCATCAGTACCATTGATACCTACCATCGGACGATACTGCAAGATATGTTGCATCTTGTTGAAACGGTCACCACCTTCGGAAGTACCCATTCCATAAATTTTCATCTGGTCATAGCTAATACGAGCAGTAATACTCAAACGATCATTCAGCTTATGGTTCATGTTGAATGAGATATTGTGCTTCTTATTACCGCTATATACCATAGCTCCTTCTTCATCGTAATAAGAATATGCCAAATTATAGTTCAATTTATCTGTTCCTCCTGAGACACCCACACGATAATTCTGTGTCAAGGCCGTACGTCCTAAAGTTTGATCTTGCCAGTCTATACCTGCACGATTGGCATAATTGGCATCAATATCGGCATACTTGCCATACAGTGCTTCGAAGTTTGCGACAGCTTTGTCCAAATCTTCTTGCGTACTGTTCTTGGCCGTAAAGGCGCTATAATAACGACGTTCATAATCAAGCAACGCAAATTCCCTTGTAGAAAGTACATCCAGCTTCTTTGCCACTTTCTTGAAGCCCACATAACTATCGAAAGTCACGGTAGCCTTGCCTTCTTTGCCTCCACTCTTAGTTGTTATAACCACAACACCATTGGCACCACGAGCACCATAAATAGCCGTAGCAGAAGCATCCTTCAAAATGTCGATAGTTTCAATTTCTGCCGGATCAAGGGTGGACATTCCGTCTTCACTCGGAAAACCATCAATGATATAAAGAGGTTCATTGCTTTGAGTAATGGAAATACCTCCACGAACACGAATTGAAATAGAAGCTCCCGGCGCCCCTTCACTCTGCATAACCTGAACACCGGCCATACGTCCGGCCAACGCTTGAGTTATATCACTTGTCGGAACTTTAGAAAGTTCTTTACTGTTCACAGAGGCTACTGATCCCGTTAAGTCTTTACGTTTAACGGTAGCATAGCCAATTGCAACCACTTCTTCCAACATTACGGCATCAGCCTTCAAGGTTACATCAATTACACTTCTACCATCAACTTTTACTTCTTGGGAAGTCATACCTACATACGAAAACACCAATACATCTTTCGATGCATCATTTACTTTCAAAGAATAGTTACCATTCACATCCGTAACCGTTCCTACACCGGCGGCACCTTTAATAGTCACACTACCACCGATTACTTCATATCCTTCGCTATCAATGACTTTTCCAGTTACAGTCAAACTTTGTGCATATGCAGACATACTCACAAAGACGAGGATAAACATTAAAAATAATTCTTTTAATTTGTACATAATAAATAAATCTAAGGTTCTACGTTAGAAATAATTTTTTCGGCAGCAAACATACATTTAATTATTTGTTAACCTGTAAGTTTCAGAAAGGGTATTGACACTATTCTCATTTAATGTATAATGGAACTCGACTTTGTTTAATAATACTAAACTTTTTGCTTATTTTTATATTCAGTTAGTATTTGTAAACTTTGTGTATAAGAAATGTTACTTACAGGTAAAACAGGAGGATATCATGGATATCGGCAACAAACTGAAAGAACTGCGTGTTTTAAAAGGACTGACGCAGGAGGAACTGGCGGACCGTTCCGAGCTTTCCAAGGGATTTATTTCCCAGCTGGAGCGCAATCTTACCTCCCCTTCCATCACCACCCTTATGGACATCCTGCAGTGCCTTG
>ENA-UEOR01001707-UEOR01001707.1-human-gut-metagenome-genome-assembly--contig:-NODE-1707-length-12714-cov-30.753027_pt1 | contig 12714 bp, 9 predicted proteins | sample MGYA00242887_ERZ507890 | MGnify/ENA primary metagenome ERZ507890 (study PRJEB26167, sample SAMN06115431) | human gut metagenome | host: Homo sapiens | place: China:Guizhou | collected 2014-10-21...
GGGTTCCCATGCCATCAATGTATAACCGTGGCTGGTCTGAACCACCTCATACAGTGGATCATCATCCAGATATGCCTTGTTGTCGGACACATAGGCGATGGCCTGATCCAGCCACTCCTCGCCGTCGTTGTAGGCGGCTATGAGGGCTGCCATGCCGAAGATGTTGTCCAGCCGTGTCTGTGCAATGGACATCTCCTCGTTGAACTTGCACCGCAGGTCGTCGTCTGCCAGCACGAGAGTGGCCATACCCAGTCCGCCCAGATTGAAGCCCTTGTTGGAGGAGTAGCAGACCATGGAATGGCGCAGTACCTCCTCGCCCAGCAGGCCAAAGGTGGTGTGAGGATGCTCCGGCGGCACGAAGTCGCAGTGGATCTCGTCCACCAGCATGAAGATGTTGTGCCGCAGACAGATCTCCGCCACGCCCTCCAGCTCCTGACGGGTCCATACCCGGCCGGTGGGGTTGTGGGGGCTGGAGAGCACCAGTACCTTCACGCCGGAGGCTGCCTTGGCCTCCATGTCGGCAAAGTCGAAGGTGTAGCGTCCATCCTTCCAGACCAGCGGCGTCTCTACCAGCTTCCGGCCGCCCCGGGTGACCATGTCAAACAGCGGGTCGTAGTTGGGCATGGGTACCATGACCCTGTCGCCGGGCTTGGTGAGGATGCGCAGCACCACGTTCATGGCGTAGATCACGCCGGGAGGTGCAAAGGCCAGATGCTCATAGTTGACCTCAAAGCCGTGGCGCTTTTTCAGCCAGCCCATCACCGCGTCATAATAGGGCTGCTGGCGCACGCCGTAGCCGTAAACCGGGTGGGCGGCGCGCTTCTGTACGGCCTCTACGATGCAGGGGGCGCAGGCAAAATCCATGTCCGCCACCCACATGGGGATCACATCGTCCCGGCCGAAATAATCCATATCGCAGTCCCACTTAAAGGAGAAGGTATTTCTGCGATTGATGGGGGTATCAAAATCGTATCTCATGCAGCGCCACCAACCATTGCAACGACGACCCACAGAATCATGGACACTGCCGCCGCCAGCAGCGCATAGGGGAGCTGGGTGCGGACGTGGTCAATGTGGTCGCAGGCGGCGCCCAGAGAGGAGAGCACCGTGGTGTCGGAAACGGGGGAGCAATGATCGCCGAACAGACCGCCGCTGACAACGGCGCCCACAGCGGCGTAGACCAGCGTACCCAGCTGACCGCCGGTGAAGGAGTAAGCCATGGGAACAGCAATGGGAATGCAGATGGCGAAGGTGCCCCAGGAGGAGCCAGTGAAGAAAGAGATCACGGCGCCCGCGATGAAGGTCACAGACAGGAACAGGGCGGGGGTCATCCAGCTCTCGCAGACACCCAGCAGGAAGTCGGCTGCGCCCATGGACTTGGTGATGGTGTTGATGCAGTAGGCCAGGGCCAGGATCAGCGTGGCGGACATGACACTCTTCATGCCCTGCACGGCGGTGTTCACCAGATCGGTCACGCTCTTGAACACCTTACGGATGCTCAGCTCAATGGCCATGTAGATCACGGTGATGATGAAGCACTCCAGGATCTTCACGCCGCCCTTGGCGATGTACGTCCAGATGGCGGTGGCTACCAGGATCATGATGGGGACCAGGAAGTCCAGCATGACGTTGGGCTTCACATCGCTGTCGTTGCCCTTCTGCAGCTCCTCCAGCTCGGTGCCCATCATGGGGACGGCACCGTCACGCAGCAGCTTGCCGGTGGTGCGGGCGCGCTGCTCCGCCTTGCGCATAGGCCCGAAGTCGGGGAAGATCTCCAGTGCGGAGAGCAGCGTGATGAGCACCATCAGAATCGCGTAGAAGTTAAAGGGGATGGCGCTGATGTAGACGCTTACGCCCTGCTCATTGGATGTCACAGGGCCGCCCAGATCCGCCACCAGACCGGCCACGTAGGCGCCCCATGCCATAAAGGGCATCAGGGTGCACACGGAGGCGCAGGTGGAGTCGAGGATGAAGGCCAGCTTCTCTCTGGGCACGCGCATCTCATCCGTCAGGGGACGCATGACCACGCCGCGCAGCAGGGGGCTCATGTAGTCGTCGATGGTGAACAGACCGATGAACCAGGTGGCCAGCTTCACGCTGCGGGGGGATTTCACCTTTCCGGCGATCATCTCCGCGAACGCCTTGACCACGCCTGCCTTCATGAAGAACGCGATCATAATGCCGATGAATACCTGGATCAGCAGGATCCAGATGAAGTCCTCGTTGCCCAGAGCCTCCTTCGCCAGAGCGGAGAAGCCGAAGGCGGGGTCATGCCCCAGCAGCAGAACGCCGGAGAGACAGCCCATGAACAGGGCAAAGACCGCGTCCTTCTTCCAAAATGCCAGCAGCAGGGTAAGCGCAAGGGGAATCAATGACAAGATACCGTAGTTTGCAGCTTCCAATACAAATACCTCCTTAAGAATAGAATACGGGGGTGACCTTGAGCCTCCCTTCTGATAACTTTGTTACATTCCTGATTATAATTTATCACACCGCCCTTGTCAATCCCGCATAAGTGCCAAGAAGTCTGATAAATTTTTGTCTAAATCGCTGTCTTGAAGGCTCTTTTCGCCTCGCCCTGCAAAAAAAAAGTTATATCCCCGCCGCTTTCCAGCATATTAGGTGTTGATTTATCCATTTATCTTTGATATACTGATTTTCAGCAGCGCCATGTAACAGTTTTTTATCAGGCAAGGATTATTGTTGAGAAAGTAGGGATACAGTGAGCAACTACGCCAGTCTTGAGCGATACATTCCCTTGGTGAAATTCATGGGGGAGATCTGCGGGAAGAATTATGAGATCATCCTCCACGACGTTTCCACGCCGGAGCGCTCGGTGATTGCCGCCTGCAACGAGCATCTCAGCGGCCGCCGCGTGGGTGACCCCATGACGGAGTTGGCCAAGGAACTGCTGCGAACCGGAGCCTATAAGGAGCACGACTATGTGGCCAACTATGAGGGCCGTACCCGGGGAGGCAAGCGTTTCGTCTCTTCCACCTATTTCATTAAGGAAAAGGGCCAGTTGGTGGGACTGATTTGCGTGAACCACGATGTGGAGGATATTTTGGTGCTCTCAGAGCATCTCTCCAACCTGCTCCATTCCTTTTCTCTTCCGCAAGAGGAGGAGAGCTCCGCCTATACCGAAGACCTGGACGATTCCATCCCGGAGCTGTCCAGCAATCTGATCCACTCCACCATCCTCGGCTATGGTATTCCCTCCAATGCCATGCATACCGCCGACAAGCTGGAGATACTCCGCTCTCTGGAAGCGCAGGGGGTATTCCAGACCAAGGGCTCCGTCGGGCAGGTCGCCGGGGAGCTGCACATCTCCGAACCCACGGTCTACCGCTACCTGCGGCGTATCCGCAGCGAAACGTCATGACCTTCCGCCGCGGTGCTTTACCCGCAAGCGGGACGCTCTGACGTCTCGACGTGTAAAGCGACCGGCCAAGCACATCCAATTTAACAGCAGCTATTGGCGGATCCCAGACATTTTGCCCAATACTTCCCGATCCCCATGTCTCTGCATTTATTATGATTACGCTGTCAGACGATGGCACAAGGATAGTGGATAAGGATACTAAGGAGACCTCGGAGAGCATTGAAAAGACTACGGTCATATACGATGACGAGGATGCAAGCGTACCTTATGTCACAAGCACGGACAAACCGACTGTTTCAGGAGTGCTTGTGGTAGCGCAGGGCGGAGGAAGCCCACAGGTAAACAACGATATTTCTAATGCGGTTTCTGCATTATTTGATGTGCCCATGCATAAAATAAAAATAGCAAAAATGATATCCAGGGAGGAATAAAAGTGAAGAAAGGCAGCCATAAAAATCAGATAATTATTACGACACTTGCACTTCTTTTGGCAGTGGTCGGTTACATAAGCTATGATAACAGGGATACCTTTATGAATGCAAAGGATGTGCTTTCCACTGAAATCGAAGCTGTAAATGGAAAGGCAGATACAAAGGAGTCTAAGGAATGTGAGGATACACAGGCATCAGATGAGGTTGCGCTTGAGACAGACTCGACAGAGGAAATATTAAATGCCGGCGAAACAGTACTGACAAGTGCATCCACAGAGAGCGAGGAGTGTGTGGCACAGGTGAAGCTGGGACGCGAGCAGGTGCGCTCAAAGAACAAGGAGGCTCTGCAGAAGATTATCGATGATGCAGGAGTGTCAGAGGCAGAGAAGAAGAGCGCGGTCGATGCCATGGTGAAGCTGACAGAAAATGCACAGATGGAGGAGGATGCCCAGATGATGCTGGAGGCAAAGGGGTTTAAGAATGCTGTGGTAAGTCTCAGTGATGAATGCTGTGATGTGATTGTGGGAAAGGAAGATGTAACTGATGAAAAGAGAGCTCAGATAGAGGACATTATCAAGCGCAAGACAAATATCGGGGCATCAAATATTGTCATATCGACGATGGACTGATACATAAATTTTTAGTGTCTTGAAATGGGAACCGTTTTAAGCTATACTATACTCTGATTTTGTTTGGAGGAAATATCAGTGGATAACTTAAGACAGGAAATAGAAAAAAGAAGAACATTTGCAATAATTTCCCATCCGGATGCAGGAAAGACTACTCTGACAGAGAAGTTTCTTTTGTACGGAGGGGCAATAAACCAGGCCGGCTCGGTAAAGGGAAAGGCTACGGCAAAGCATGCTGTTTCAGACTGGATGGAAATAGAAAAGCAGAGAGGTATTTCGGTTACTTCATCTGTATTACAGTTTAATTATGACGGATATTGCATCAATATCCTTGATACACCGGGACACCAGGATTTCTCAGAGGACACATACCGTACACTCATGGCAGCCGATTCGGCAGTCATGGTAATTGATGCGAGCAAGGGTGTTGAGGCACAGACCAGAAAGCTCTTTAAGGTCTGTGTCATGAGACATATCCCGATTTTTACATTCATAAACAAGATGGACCGTGATGCCAACGATACGTTTGAGCTTCTCGATGACATCGAAAAAGAGCTGGGCATCGCGACATGTCCTATCAACTGGCCGATAGGCTCAGGAAAGCAGTTTAAGGGCGTGTATGACAGAAACAGCAAGGAGGTCATGACCTTTGCAGATACCTTAAAGGGTACAAAGGAGGGCTCTGAGAAGATCATCCATATAGATGATCCGGCTCTTTCCGATGAGATAGGAGAGGAATTTAAAAGTCAGCTCATGGATGAGATTGAGCTGCTGGATGGCGCCAGTGCCGATTTTGATATGGATCTTGTCACAAAGGGAGAACTTTCACCTGTATTTTTCGGCTCTGCTCTTACAAACTTTGGTGTTGAGACATTTTTACAGCATTTCCTTAAGATGACATATGCACCGACAGCAAGACAATCTGACATCGGAATGATTGATCCTTTTTCAGAGGATTTTTCTGCATTTGTATTCAAAATTCAGGCCAACATGAATAAAAATCACAGGGACAGAATAGCATTTATGCGAATCTGCTCCGGACAGTTTACAGCCGGCATGGAGGTATACCATGTGCAGGGAGGCAAGAGCCTAAAGCTTTCACAGCCGCAGCAGATGATGGCAGATGAGAGAAAAATAGTGGACAAGGCATATGCGGGCGACATCATAGGTGTGTTTGACCCGGGCGTATACTCTATAGGAGATACACTCACGACAGCAAAGGATAAATTTGAGTTTGAGGGCATCCCGACATTTGCACCTGAGCATTTTGCGAGGGTATCACTTGTTGATTCCATGAAGAGAAAGCAGTTTGTAAAGGGCGTCACACAGATAGCGCAGGAGGGTGCTATCCAGATGTTCCAGGAGTACAAGGGCGGCATGGAAGAGATCATAGTCGGCGTGGTCGGTGTGCTTCAGTTTGACGTGCTTAAATTCAGACTTGAAAATGAGTACAATGTGCAGATCAGACTAGAGAATCTGCCATATGAGCATATCAGATGGATTGAGAACAAGGATGAGGTCAATGTAGATACAATTAACGGAACAAGCGACATGAAGAAGGTTGTCGACATGAAGGGAAATCCGCTTCTTCTGTTCATCAATGAGTGGAGCATCGGCATGACACTCGATAGAAATGACGGACTTGTGCTTACTGAGTTTGGAAGAAACTAGGTAAGGATTCCAAGGTTGAATTTGGACTTGACGTTAGTGAGAGATTATGTGTATAATGAAGACAGTTGTGAAAGCAACTGTCTTTTTAATTATGTTTTATTTGTATATTTTTGAGTATTTTAGCTATAGCTGTTTTAGAGTATAGCGTGAGGCGCAAACAGCAGCACGGGCAGCTATATGATTCTGTAATTATTCCAATTTATTTGTTGACAATTGAATAGAAGTGTATTATTATAATAGCAGAACGAACGTTTGTTCGCGAGAGGATAGGAGATTATTATGGCAAAGGAAGATAAATTAAAAGCATTAGACGCTGCCATTGCGCAGATTGAGAAACAATACGGAAAGGGCTCTGTCATGAAGCTTGGTGACAATTCAGCCAATATGAATGTAGAGACAGTACCTACAGGCTCATTAAGCCTTGATATTGCATTAGGACTCGGAGGACTTCCAAAGGGCAGGATTATTGAGGTGTACGGACCGGAGTCATCAGGTAAGACAACGGTTGCACTCCACTGTGTTGCAGAGGTACAGAAGCGAGGCGGCATCGCAGGCTTTATAGATGCAGAGCATGCGCTTGATCCTGTATATGCCAGAAATATAGGTGTTGATATTGACAATCTCTATATTTCACAGCCTGACTGCGGTGAGCAGGCACTTGAGATAACAGAGACAATGGTACGTTCCGGCGCTGTGGATATCGTGGTTGTCGATTCTGTTGCGGCACTCGTACCAAAGGCCGAGATTGACGGAGATATGGGTGATTCCCATGTGGGTCTTCAGGCGAGACTTATGAGCCAGGCGCTCCGTAAGCTCACGGCAGTTATCAGCAAGTCAAATTGTATCGTTATATTCATCAATCAGCTTCGTGAGAAGGTAGGTGTGATGTTTGGAAATCCTGAGACTACCACAGGTGGAAGGGCATTAAAGTTCTATTCATCAGTGCGTCTTGATGTCAGAAGAACTGAGTCACTCAAGCAGGGCGGTGAGATAGTCGGCAACCATGTCCGCGTAAAGGTTGTTAAGAATAAAATAGCTCCTCCTTTCAGGGAGGCAGAGTTTGATATCATGTTTGGACAGGGTATCTCAAGAGAAGGAGATGTGCTTGATCTTGCAGTAAATGCAGGCATTGTCAACAAATCCGGTGCATGGTACGCATACGAGGGAGACAAGATAGGACAGGGTCGTGAGAATGCAAAGACTTATATCCATGAGAATCCGGCATTTTTTGATATGCTTGAGGCAAAGGTAAGGGATTTTTACTTTACACAGCCTGAGGATGAAGATGCTGCAGTACAGGAAGACTCTGAAAAGTCTGAAGCAGAAGAATAATAAGTGAGCAGGGTTATATATGATAGAGATTACCGGATATGAGAATATTGGTAAAGGTAAATACCGCACGACCTTTGATAATGGCACGACATGTGTGCTGTATCGTACAGAGGCCGTGCGGTACTCTATTATGGAGGGAGCCTTTATCAGTGAAGCGGATTACGAAAAGCTGATATCTGAGGTGGTAGGAAAGAGAGCCAAAAAGAGAGCACTGCATCTGCTTGAACAGATGGACAGGAGTGAAAGAAAGCTTAGGGAAAAGCTCACACAGGGCGGATATCCGGATTGCTGTGTGGATGCAGCGATAGATTATGTCAAGAGCTTTCATTATCTTGATGATTACAGATTTGCTTCCACATATGTCAGGTATCATCAGGACAGCTTAAGCCGCAGGCAGCTGGAGCAGAAGCTTATGACAAAGGGCATAGGCAGATATGATATAAATTGTGCCATAGACAGCGAATACACTGCTGATGAAGAGAAACATATAGCAAAGCTGCTTGAAAAGAAACACTATGATCCTGACAACTGTGATGAAAAGGAGTTTCGCAGGATATATCAGTTTCTTATGCGCAGGGGCTTTAAGAGCAGCCAGATTCTTTCCGCAATGAGGTCACAATTACCTTGACAATTTGCACCAAAAAGTATAGAATTTAATTGTTGTAATTTGTGAAATACAATGAAAATTTAATAAAGGAGGTGCTCCTGTAATGCTACCGTATATCATTACTGCTGTAGTTTCTATTATTATTACTGCATTGATTGTATGGTTTGCAGCCGCTTCATACGAGAAGAAATCTGCTAACTCCAAGATTGGAAATGCTGAGGAGAAGGCAAGAGGAATCATTGATGAGGCTGTAAAGACTGCGGAGGAAAAGAAGCGCGAGTCTATGCTTGAGATCAAGGAAGAGTCTATTAAGGCTAAGAATGATCTGGATAAGGAAATCAAAGAGCGTAGAAACGAGATTTCCCGTAATGAGCGTCGTATCGTTCAGAAGGAAGAAAATGTCGACAAGAAGCTCGAAGCTATCGAGAAGCGTGAAGCCGGATTTGCAGTTAAGGAAGAGGAACTCAAGAAGCAGAAGATTGAAATATCAAAGCTTAACGAGCAGCGTTTACAGGAACTTGAAAGAATCTCTGGATTAACCTCCGAGCAAGCTAAAGAATATCTCTTAAAGACCATTGAAGAAGATGTAAAACTTGATACTGCAAAAATGATTAAGGAAATGGAAAACAAAGCAAAGGAAGAGGCAAACCGTAAGGCTAAGGATTACGTGGTTACAGCTATTCAGAAATGTGCAGCAGACCATGTGTCTGAGACTACTATTTCAGTAGTATCGCTTCCGAATGATGAGATGAAGGGACGTATCATAGGAAGAGAGGGACGTAATATCCGTACTCTCGAGACTATGACAGGTGTAGATCTGATTATAGATGACACACCTGAGGCAGTTATCTTGTCAAGCTTTGATCCAATTAGAAGAGAGGTTGCAAGAATAGCTCTTGAGAAGCTTATTGTTGACGGAAGAATCCATCCGGCCCGTATAGAGGAGATGGTTGAGAAGGCTCAAAAAGAAGTCGATAATATGATTCGTGAAGAGGGTGAGGCTGCCACACTTGAGGTGGGCATACATGGTATTCACCCGGAGCTTGTGCGTCTTCTTGGAAAGATGAAGTTTAGAACAAGCTACGGTCAGAATGCGTTAAAGCATTCTATCGAGGTTGCACAGCTGACTGGCTTACTGGCTGCTGAAATTGGTGAGGATGTCAGAATGGCAAAGCGTGCAGGCTTATTACATGATATAGGTAAGGCAGTAGATCACGAGATGGAGGGTTCACATATCCAGCTCGGTGCCGAATTATGTAAGAAATACAAAGAGTCACCACTTGTGATTAATGCAGTAGAATCACATCACGGTGATGTTGAACCGGAGTCACTTATTGCATGTCTCGTGCAGGCAGCTGATACAATCAGTGCGGCACGTCCGGGTGCAAGAAGAGAGACTTTGGAGACATATTCAAATCGTCTTCAGCAGTTAGAGGACATTACAAATGGTTATAAAGGGGTAGAGAAATCTTTTGCTATTCAGGCAGGTAGAGAGATTCGTATTATGGTAGTTCCTGAGCAGGTCAGCGACGCCGACATGGTTATCATGGCCAGAGACATATCTAAGCAGATTGAGTCTGAGTTAGAGTATCCGGGTCAGATAAAGGTTAATGTAATACGTGAGTCACGTATAGTGGATTACGCAAAGTAGAGCATTAGCGTATTGTCGGTTTGACATAATAACATGTACATTTGAAAAGGCTTCGTACGAAGCCTTTTCTTTTTTGCAAAAAATAAAAACGTAAATGCAGCCGATTTTTACAATGTAGTGCTTATGGTATGAAATAAATTATCGGTAACTGTTCATTACTACTAAAGAAATTTGTATATATTGCATAAAAATATATGTATAAGATATCCTGTATTCACAAAAACAGATAATGGTACGTGACAAAATTAGTAAAATGTTATAAAATGGTAAGTGTAATATTTAGCAACTATTCAGTATTTGATGGCTGCAATATTTATAAATATTACAAGGGAGAAACTATATAATAAAATATCATATGGAGGGTTTTACAATGCAGAGATTTACATTACCAAGAGATTTATATCACGGAAAGGGTGCGCTTGAGGCATTAAAGAGCTTTGAGGGAAAGAAGGCTATTATCTGTGTGGGCGGAGGCTCAATGAAGAGATTTGGCTTTTTAGACAAAGCCGAGGCTTATTTGAAGGAAGCAGGCATGGAGGTAAAGCTTTTTGAGGGAATTGAGCCGGATCCGTCAGTTGAGACAGTCATGAAAGGTGCGGCTGCCATGGCTGAGTTTGAACCGGACTGGATCGTAGCAATTGGTGGTGGTTCACCTATAGATGCAGCTAAGGCTATGTGGATTAAGTACGAGTATCCGGATATCACATTTGAGGATATGTGCAAGGTATTTGGTATTCCAAAGCTTAGAAAGAAGGCACATTTCTGTGCTATTTCATCCACATCAGGTACGGCAACTGAGGTTACTGCGTTCTCAATCATCACAGATTATGAGAAGGGTATCAAGTATCCAATCGCAGACTTTGAGATTACACCTGATGTTGCAATCGTAGACCCTGAGCTTGCAGAGACAATGCCACAGAAGCTTGTTGCACACACAGGAATGGATGCCATGACACATGCTATCGAGGCATATGTATCAACAGCCAACAGTGACTTTACAGATCCGCTTGCACTCCATGCAATAGAGATGATACAGCATGACTTGATTGATTCATACAATGGTGATATGGCAAAGAGAGATGCGATGCACAATGCGCAGTGTCTGGCAGGAATGGCATTCTCCAACGCACTACTTGGAATAGTTCATTCCATGGCACACAAGACAGGCGCAGCTTTTGCAGATTATGGTGCACATATCATCCACGGAGCAGCCAATGCCATGTATCTGCCAAAGGTTATTGCTTTTAATGCAAAGGATGAGACAGCGAAGGAACGCTATGGCGTAATAGCAGATTTCATGAAACTGGGTGGAGAGACACTTGATGAGAAGGTTGAGCTTCTTATCAAATACTTACGTGGCATGAATGATGATCTGAATATCCCACACTGCATCAAGAATTATGGAGCAGACAGCTATCCAACAGAGCAGGGCTTTGTACCGGAGGAGGTATTCCTTGAGAGACTTCCTGAGATTGCTGCAAATGCTATCCTTGATGCTTGTACAGGCTCAAATCCTCGCCAGCCAAGCCAGGAGGAGATGGAGAAGCTTCTCAAATGCTGCTATTATGATACAGAGGTGGATTTCTAATCAAAACGGTAACTCTGAATTTAAATTATTTAGAAGGTAAACAGGAAAAATGATTGATGAAATGAAACGGCAAAAAAGAGAGCTTGTATATAAGGGTTCAATACTCGATATATACAAGGATACAATGCAGTTTGCAAACGGTAAGACTGAGGAATGGGATTTTGTCTCACACAGAAAGGGCGCTGCGGCAGTGCTTCCGGTGCTTGATGACGGCAGGATAATCATGGTGCGTCAGTATAGAAATGCTCTCGAGAGAGAGACAATAGAGATTCCGGCCGGCTGCAGAGACTTTGTGGGAGAAGATACCAGACTGTGTGCAGAAAGGGAGCTTAAGGAGGAGACGGGCTACAGCTCTGATGATATCTCGTTTTTACTTTCACTTCGCACAACAGTTGCCTTTTGCGACGAAGAAGTAGATGTCTATCTTGCCAAAAACCTGAAAAAGGGCAAGCAGCATCTCGATGATGCCGAGTCAATCGATGTAGAAATATACACCCTAAAGGAGCTGTGCGACATGATTTATGCCGGAAAAATCCAGGATTCCAAAACAGTCAGTGCAGTTCTTGCTTATAGTAATATGATTAAATAATAAACCGACAAAATAATGCAAGCCACAGGATATATACTCCTGTGGCTTGTGTTTTGTAAAAAAATGTGTGTATAATTTGTGGTTTAAGAATTCATCTCTGCAATGTCGTAGATAAGCTTCTTTGAATCCTCCCATCCTAGACATGGATCGGTGATGGATTTTCCGTAGACATGCTCACCAATCTTCTGGCTGCCCTCCTCAATATAGCTTTCAATCATAAGACCCTTGACAAGTGATTTGATATCAGAGGAAAGCTGTCTGTTGTGCATAACTTCCTTGGCGATACGAATCTGCTCCTTGAACTTCTTTCCAGAGTTGGAATGGTTGGTATCGATGATAGCCGCCTGGTTGACAACGTCCATCTTGTCGTACATTTCGTGCAGACGGATTAAGTCCTCGTAATGGTAGTTTGTTGTAGTGTTGCCATGCTTGCTGACAGCACCTCTTAAAACAACGTGAGTCAGAGGATTTCCTGATGTCTCAACCTCATAGCCTCTGTAAACAAAATGATGTGGGTGTTGTGCTGCGTAAACAGAATTGAGCATGACAGAAAAATCACCGCTTGTAGGGTTTTTCATGCCGCTGGCCACATCGAAGCCGCTGACGGTGAGACGATGCTGCTGATCCTCAACAGAACGAGCGCCGATTGCCACATATGAGAGAAGATCCTCAACATAGCCCCAGTTCTCAGGGTAAAGCATCTCATCTGCACAGGTGAGTCCACTCTCTGCGATGGCACGGATGTGCATTTTTCTCATGGCGATAAGACCCTCAACCATGTCAGGAGCCTTCTCAGGGTCAGGCTGTGAGGCAATTCCCTTGTAGCCCTCGCCG
>ENA-UEOR01001709-UEOR01001709.1-human-gut-metagenome-genome-assembly--contig:-NODE-1709-length-12710-cov-48.631521_pt1 | contig 12710 bp, 8 predicted proteins | sample MGYA00242887_ERZ507890 | MGnify/ENA primary metagenome ERZ507890 (study PRJEB26167, sample SAMN06115431) | human gut metagenome | host: Homo sapiens | place: China:Guizhou | collected 2014-10-21...
TCAGCCATCAGGCTGCGGAAGCCGGGAACAAAAGTACCATATACATCATCTGTTATAATCATCAGATTGGGATTCCAGCGTGTTACTACGTCTTTCAGGGCATCTACGCATTCTTTGTTCAACTGATAACTGGGTGGATTGCTCGGATTGACAATAAACAAGGCTTTGTATTTCGTGTCTCGCAGTTTATTGATATCTTCCACTTTGTATTGCCAGGTATGAAGTCCTTCTTCATTTAGAGTACTTGCAGGAATATTGAGCACATCATAATCGTAACGTGTCAATTCGGGTATCTCTATATAGGGTGTAAAGATAGGAACCATCAATGCTATACTATCTCCTTTGTGTAGCAGGAAATTTTCTTCCAGCGAGTCGAATACATAGCACATCCCTGCTGTTCCGCCTTCGGTGGCGAATAAATCGAATTTACCTTGCGGGGGTTGCCCGTTGCACATTTCCTGATTCAGGTAATCCTGTACTAGAATTTCTGTATATTTCAAGATGCGGTCAGGCATGGGATATTGGTCGCCTACAATACTTTCGGTCCATTCGTGTACCAGTTCGTCCGGATCGGCTGCATGTTCCATCAGCATATAATTATAGGTACGTTTCAATAGATCTGTCCCCGCATTTCCTTCATGCTTTTTCAGGTACTCCTCAAAACGTTGGGCTATGCCTGTTTTTTGAGGAATACCGGCAATGCCTTCGGGCATGTCCATGACCCGGCGACACTCTTCAATGCCAAAACCGCCCAAGGCGAAGAATGCTTCACGAGCCTCCGTTGCAATCCAGTTGGGATTACCTCTGCCTGCATTCAGCATGACGTGCGCCATTTTCTTCACACTTTCATCTGCCATTTCAATCAAACGGTTTTTTAATTCGAAGGGACTGATCTTTTCCAAATTCTTGTCCATTCGGGCAACGCTGCTTTTATCACTTAAATATTCCATAATGTATGAGTTTAGTTTTTTAGTTGATTAATAATACAATGACCACTCCCCATATGATGAGTAGTGTATTTCCTACGGCGTAGGTCACGGTGTATCCTAAGGAAGGTGTTTCGCTGCCTACTGCTTCTTGTATGGCGCCCAATGCAGCAGTGGTAGTACGGGCTCCTGCCGTGCATCCCAAAGAGAGGGCGGGATGGAACTTGAATACATATCTGGCTAGAATCAGCCCTAATAATAGAGGCAAGGAGGTGGCCAACGCACCTATGATAAACAACATAGGACCTACTTCTTTTAGTCCCTGTACAAAACTGGGTCCTGCAGAAATGCCGACTACGGCGATGAACATATTCAAGCCTACATTATTCAGCACCCATAAAGAGGATTCCGGTATTTGTCCGAAGGTAGGGCGTTTGCTGCGCCACCAGCCAAATACTAATCCGGCTATCAAGGCTCCTCCACTAGTGCTCAGGCTAATAGGTACTCCGCCGATATGGATTGCAAGTGCTCCGATGATACCTCCCAGTAAAATGCCGAGTCCTACAAATGTCATATCTGTGGCATTGGTGGGGCGGTCTATGTATCCTAGTTCTTTTGCAGCAGATTCCACCTCTTTTTTCAGGCCGACCAATTCCAGAGTATCTCCGCAGTCGATAGTGGTTTGTGCGAAAACAGGGATATCAATGCCTGCCCGTTTGATACGGCGTATACTGACGCCGTGCATAAAGCTTTGACGGCGTATGAAGTCCAATTTTTGGTTGGAATATGGCTTTTTGTGTATCATGACAGGGAGTACTTCCACAGGGAAATCAAGCAGTTGGGGATCGACGATTTCTTCTCCAATCCAGTCTTCCTCACCAATGGCGAATTCTCTTCTTCCGCTCAGTACCACTTCGTCTCCTTTTTGTAATAATTGTCCGGGAATAATATCATTGACAATGGGAGATCCATGTCGCATTCTTTCAACAAACAATCTTTTCCCTTGTGAAATAAAATAGGATTCTAGCTGGTCAACGGTCTTGCCGTTGCCAAACCAATCGTTCTCTATGCGGTAAGCGCGAAAAACTACCGGACGGCGTGCCTGTTCAAATCCGGGTTCGTCTGCTTCACTGGTACCCATCCGGGTTTCCAACTCTTTGCAAGCGGCTTTCACTTTTTCTAATCCTCCCAACATTTTAGGACCTAAAGAAGAGAGGACCCAGGCAGAGCCTGCCGTACCGAAAATGTAAGTTACAGCATATGCCACGGGAATGATATTAATCATATCACTTTTTTGGGAAGAGGATATGTTGAGTCCGTTTATGGTATCTTCTGCTACTCCTATGACGGCAGAGATAGTTTGTGCTCCGGCCAGTAACCCGGCTGCTTCACCGGCATTATATCCCATTAAGATAGCTAATAACCAAGTGATAATCAAACAACCTATACACATGAGCGCGGCGAATCCTACTTGAGGTAAACCATCTTTTTTCAGTCCGCGAAAGAATTGTGGTCCCACTTTGTATCCGATAGCAAAAAGGAATAAAAGAAAAAACACGGATTTCACCGGTTCTTCTATTGTAATGTTAAGCTGTCCCACTAATACCCCTACTAGCAATACACTGGTGACGATTCCCAAACTGAATTGTTTTATTTTCATTTTTCCAATCCAGAAGCCTGCGGCGATTGTCAGAAAAATCGCCAGTTCTGAATGCTGTCTCAAAAGATGTATAATCCATTCCATATTTCTTTCTTATTATAATTGCTGTTTAAAACAGAGTGGGGGTAAAGAAGTTGAGTTAAAAAGCTCCAAATTGTACTTAGTTCTAATATTTTTTATTTTATTTGCATAGAGATGATACTTGACTTATGAAAATAAAGTTATTTGTAAAATATATTTCTTTGTTAGTTCTCTTGTTTGTTGCTGATGGTTGTAAAGAAAAAAAAGCTGACACATATGTGACTAAGGTCACCGATTTAACGGGAGAGGAAGAACAAGTTTTGAAATTGGAATATGATCGTGATGGTAAAATTATAAAGTATGGGGATACCCCGGTAAGGTATGAGGGCGACCAGATAACCATCGGACAGATGAATTGTTTGAATACCGGCAATAAGCTTTGCAATGTTACGTTTCAAATAGGAAAAGGCAAGGCGAGGGAGAGTAGGGCCCGTTGTATGTTGAAGGTAGGAGAGGAGGTTTATGAAGCTGATAAACAGACTGTCTATGATTATAAAGGAGATACTATTTTTATCAATTCTGATTATCGTGCTACTTCCGATTATCGTTTCTTGAAGAAAGTGCAAGGAAAATATGTTTTTGATCAGTTGGGACGGTTGAAGGAGGTGATGACTGTTTTTACTGAGGCAAATGATAGTGTGTCCAGTTGTCATACTTATTATAATTATGATAATAACATCAACTATCAGGCGAATCTGAATTTACAGGCTTATGTGATTGATTATGATGGGGTGGATAGTTTCTTCTATTTTTTATTGAATCTTGGGCAGTTGAGGAATAGAACAGCCTTACCTAATGATATCGGATATTGTATGAATCATGGTTTAAGCACTTATAATGTGCATGCCAATTATCGTCTGGATGATGAGAATCCGGTCAGGATAGAAGTTTTATATAATTATACCAAACTTCTATCCCGAATAGATTTATCTTATAATCCTTTAAATTAATTCATCGGGAAGTATAAACAAGTCTACTTCATTGGCGCCTTGCTTTATCAAGTCTTTCTTATCTATTTGGTAAAGGCGGACAAACTCATCATGACTGTCGCATAGTTCCTGGGCTTTGCGATAATATTCTATTGATTTTTCTGTTTCATTCAGGATATAATACACATGTCCTGCATTCATCCAGTCTTCCATAATGGGCTTGGGCTCGGATATCAGCAAGTCGTAATATTTCTTGGCTTGTTGATGGTTGCCGGTAATGAAGGAACACCATCCGATGGCGCGTCGGGCATTCTGTGGCTTTTTATCCAGATACTCCACTTTGAAGAAATAAGCCAGTGCTTCATCATATCGTTCCAGTGCCATCAGGCATTGTCCTATTTGTAGTGCCAGATTCAGACTGTCGGGCTGTGCCTGTTCCACCTTGTTATAATATTCCAAAGCTTTTGGGTAGTTTCCCTCTTTTCTATAACATTGTGCCAAATGGCGGTTATTCCATGTATTATCGGGGATCAGCAGATCTGATTGCAGGTAATAATCTATCGCTTTTTTATAGGAACCGATTTTCTGATAAATGAAACCTGCTTTCTGCCATAATTCGGCATTTTTACGATTGTATAATTCAATTGATTTATCATAGAGAATTCCGGCTTCTGCCAAGTCGTCGTGTGTGAATAGGTAATCTGCCAGTTTGTTGATATACTCTTTGTGTAACAAGGCTTGAGACAATGCTTCTTTATTCCATAAGTCCAGAGTGTCCTCAAAAATGTCATGTATTTCATGTCTTCTTGACCATAATTTGAAGAAACGGTAGAGGTCATGAATGTATTGCCGGCTCACGAATTCAGCGCGGGCTTTTGATTGTGACATCTCTTTTAAACGTTCTTTCAGTTCTTCAGAAACTTCATGTTGTCCGTTCAATTGTTGCTGCATGAGATTCCTTTGGCTTTCCGGCATTTGTAACATGGTAAAACAAAAAGAGTATTTGTCGGAATTGCAGAATACATCCGAATTCATCAAAATGTTGAGCAGAGAGATTTTTTGTTCGTCATTTCCGAGAGATAATTTGGCGATATCCTGATATTGGGGATCAAAAGGATAGAACCAGTGAGAAATTTTGCGGAAAAACGGGAATTGTTTCAGCTGTGAAAAGGTACTCATATACACATCTGCCCCGGACATTTGCAGTTCACCTAATTCGCGCAATTTATCGGTAATGCCTGAACGGTCAATCCATTCTTCCCATTCCGGATTATGATCTTCGGCATCTTCATCCAGTCCTTCCAAATTAAGTTTGGGATTTTTCATCATTTCGGGAATGATTTCTTCACGCATCTTCTTGTCTATCTTTCGGGTTTCACGGGAAGATTGCAATAATTGAATCTGGATATGATGCAGGTTTTTGATGAACTCGGAATTTTCATTCAGTTCATTTATGCGCGACACGGCTTCAGGGTATTGAAGGATACGCTTTTCATAATAGTAGCATGTTAGTGCGATCCCTGCAATAGCCCGCTGATTCAGCATGGTATCCTGATGGGTATAGGCGTTCAATAGAAACATGAACTTGCGGATGTCGAATATTTGCAGCAGGCTCATGGTAACGGCGCTGACCATTATGGAAAGGTCGTTGACTTGGATCAATAGTGAGTTGAACAAAGTTTGCGCTTCAGCATATTCCGATTCACTCCACCGGGTGGATACCCATATTTTTTCAAATAATTCGTCTACGGCTGTTTCGTGACGTTTTCTCATGGCATCCATTTCTTCATTTATTTTGGCCTCGGTGGTATATATCAATGGTGCTGTAGCCATATCTTCTGTATACGCCTCCAGTTGCATTTGTAATTCGGCATAGCTGTGAGGAGGGCTTTGGACAAAAGTGCGCATTGTGTCATAATAGGCTCCGTAATTTTGTGTTGCCTGTACGGCTATATGGATACGGTCGGCCAGTTCGTATGCCGTGCGTAACATTTTATGGTATATTTCCACCTTATTGGGATCTTTCATCCCTTTTGAAGTATATTGCAGCATCAGGTCGTATGACGTTTGCAGGGCTTCTAGCTCATTCTTTAATTGCCAGTCGGAAGTATGGGTGGCATATCCTGTCATTTGGGATAATGCTTCTTTTAACCGATATTGGTCTAATAGTTTTATGATTTCTTCGCGCATATTTTAAAGTTCTATTTGTATGTCTTTTATAAACAAATGCGGGCAGATTTCGGTTCTTGGCTTATTTCAGCCAGGTTGCCCGTTTCCATATATATTCCATCGGACCGTGAGAGTGGTGATTCATCCACCAGCGGCAGAAAGAGAATTGCAAGATGAAGAAAACTATTCCTGCCAGGCAGCTGGCTGTGATACCAAACTGATTGTGCAATGCAAATCCCCAGTTGTAGTATAACATGGAACCTACTATACTTTGAGTAATATAATTGGTAAGGCTCATCTTTCCGTATGGCGTTATTTTCATTAATCCGTCGTGTAAGTTTGTCTTGTAAAAAGCGAAGACGACACCGGATACCAGAATCAGCATAAATGCAAAATTGGAAAGCGAGGTGATGATTAGTGAAAGAGGGGTCAGAATGGATTTATTTGTGATAAAGTCCGGTAGCATATTGCCCAACCCATATAAAGGGAAAAATGCGACGAGTGAGCCTGCAAGTACCTTGTTCCATACCTTCAAGTGCTCTTTCAAAAAAAGTCCCTTGCGCCCTATCAGCATACCGAGCAGGAAAAGGGCGGCTGTTTGGAATACCCGTCCGTGATCCCAGGCCCAGGCAAGGCTTGCCAACTGCCCTTCCCATAAATTGACACGGATGGTTTCCAGAAAATTACCATTGCTTTGCACTGCAAAAGTTGCATTCCAGAAGCTGCGGGTGGGGATGGCCGGAGTAACAAATTCCGGATCGAGACAGGCACGTATTACATAATAAAGTGGCAATGGCTGGATCAATAGCAGACATGCCAATGCAAATATCCATTTGTCTTTCAGCCGGCAAGTCAGTGGCAGGATGAAACCTACTAAAGAATAAAGGACCAGCACTTCCGCTGTGAAAAAACTGGCATTGATATTACCTATCAGGAAAAGAAGAATTAACCGCCAACAAAAACGTAGACGGAAATCATTGCCCCGTAGGCGTTGGTTGTCATCTTGAATAAAAAAGCTAAAACCGAAAAGTAAAGCGAATATGGCGTATGCTTTTCCGCCGAACATGAAGAATAACCCGTTCCAAATGGCTTTGTCCGAGAAGTTCAGCCACGCACTTTGTCCGGCTGTATCGGGAAATGAGTAGAAATTAAAATGTTCGATAGAGTGCAGGATGATGATTCCCATCACTGCCAGTCCGCGTAGCACATCAGCTACATCTACACGTGCGTGTCCTTTCAATTTTGTGTTTATTGCTTTTGTTTCCATGGGGTTATATATTAGCGTACAAAAATAGGAAAATCTTGAATAGTTGGCAAAAAAAGGAGGAAGTAATCAGATATTTCTTTAATTTTGTCCCCATCTTAAAAAAAGATATGGATATTTCGGAATTGCAACGTATTTATGCCGGTCATCCTAACACTAAGGGACTGGCTGCGTTATTGGAAGATTCCTCAGTGAGGACTATTTTCCTGGGAGGATTACATGCTTCTGCGGCAGCTTTATTTGTTTCCTCCTTTCTTAGAGAGAATAAACAGACATTTGTATTTGTACTGGGTGACTTGGAGGAAGCGGGTTACTTTTATCATGACCTGACACAGGTGAACGGTGATGAGCATATTTTGTTCTTTCCATCCTCGTATCGTCGGGCTGTTAAATATGGGCAGAAAGATGCAGCTAATGAGATCCTGCGTACGGAAGTGTTGAGCCGTTTACAGAAAGGCGATCCGCTATGTGTGGTGACTTATCCCGAAGCGTTGGCGGAGAAAGTGGTATCACAAGAGGTACTGATGGACAAGACGTTAAAACTTGGTGTGGGTGAGCATGTGGACACAGAGTTTATCACGGAAGTGCTGGCCGGTTACGGATTCGAGCATGTGGATTATGTTTATGAACCGGGGCAATATGCTGTACGCGGTAGTATTATTGACGTCTTCTCTTTTGCTTCCGAGTATCCTTACCGTATTGACTTTTTTGGTGACGAGGTAGACAGCATCCGTACTTTTGAGGTGGAAAACCAGCTTTCGAAAGAGAAGAAACAGAGCATTGCCATCGTGCCCGAGCTGACGAATGCCGCCGACAAGAGCGGGGTGTCTTTCTTTGAATTCATTCCTCGGGAAACAGTTCTGGCAATGAAAGACTTTCTTTGGGTACGTGAAAGAATACAGGTAGTACGGGAAGAGGCACTCTCTCCTCAGGCGCTTGCCGCATACGAGGGAGAGAAGACGGAACTGATGAATTTGGAACTGAAGCTGATAGACGGGGCGGAATTTACAGTACGGGCTTTGGATTTCAAACGGATTGAATTTGGTAACAAACCTACAGGAACTCCACAGGCAACGTTGGCTTTCGATACGACGGTCCAGCCTATTTTTCATAAGAATTTTGATTTGGTAAGCACTTCATTCACTGATTATCAGAAACGAGGTTACACCTTATATATATGTACCGATAGTGAGAAGCAGGCAAAGCGTCTGAAAGATATCTTTGAGGAGCGTGGCGATCATATCACGTTCATTCCAGTCAACAAGACTTTACATGAGGGCTTTACAGATAATGTATTGAAAAGCTGCTTTTTTACAGACCATCAGATTTTTGACCGTTTCCATAAATACAATCTTCGTAGTGACAAGGCGCGTAGCGGTAAGGTGGCATTGACCTTAAAAGAGTTGAGCCAGTTTGAGCCGGGTGACTTTGTGGTACATATAGATCATGGTGTAGGCCGTTTTGGCGGTTTGGTACGCATTCCGAATGGAAATACTACCCAGGAAGTGATTAAACTTATTTATCAGAATGAGGATGTGGTATTTGTTTCCATTCATTCCCTGCATAAAATATCCAAGTATAAAGGGAAGGAGGGAGAAACTCCCCGCCTGAACAAATTGGGGACCGGTGCGTGGGAAAAAATGAAAGAGCGTACCAAGAGCAAAATCAAAGATATAGCCCGTGACCTGATCAGACTGTATTCGCAACGTAAACAGGAAAAAGGATTCTCGTATAGTCCCGACAGTTTTATGCAACATGAATTAGAGGCGAGCTTTATTTATGAGGATACCCCCGACCAGTTGAAAGCGACTCAGGATGCCAAAGCCGATATGGAGAGCGACCGTCCTATGGACCGTCTGGTGTGTGGTGATGTGGGTTTCGGAAAGACTGAAGTGGCTATTCGTGCTGCTTTCAAGGCTGTGGCTGATAACAAACAGGTGGCTGTGCTGGTTCCCACTACGGTGCTGGCCTATCAGCACTTTCAGACTTTCAGCGAACGGTTGAAAGATTTTCCATGTAAGGTGGATTATTTGAGCCGTGCCCGCAGTGCGAAAGATGTTTCCAGAATAGTGAAGGAACTGGCGGATGGGAAAATAAATATTTTGGTCGGTACACATAAAATCATCGGTAAAAGCGTTAAGTTCAAAGATTTAGGATTGCTGATCATTGATGAGGAACAAAAGTTCGGAGTTAGTGTGAAAGAGAAGTTGCGTCAGATGAAAGTGAATGTGGATACACTCACTATGACCGCTACCCCCATCCCCCGTACTTTGCAGTTCTCGTTAATGGGCGCCCGTGATCTTTCTGTCATTCAGACTCCGCCTCCCAACCGTTATCCCATTCAGACAGAGGTGCATACCTTTAATGAAGATATCATAACGGAAGCGATCAATTTTGAAATGAGCCGTAACGGACAGGTGTTCTTTGTCAATAACCGCATACAGAATCTGGTAGAATTGGAATCCATGATCAAGCGGAATATACCCGATTGCCGTGTCTGCATAGGTCATGGACAGATGGAGCCCGAAAAGCTGGAGAAGATTATTTTCGACTTTGTGAACTATGATTATGATGTGCTGCTGGCAACCACCATTATCGAGAGTGGTATTGATATACCGAATGCCAATACGATTATCATCAACCAGGCGCAGAATTTTGGATTGAGTGATTTGCACCAGATGCGTGGACGTGTGGGAAGAAGCAATAAAAAAGCATTCTGTTATTTGTTGGCGCCTCCATTGACTTCACTGACTCCCGAGGCAAAGCGCCGTCTTCAAGCCATTGAGAATTTCAGTGATTTGGGCAGCGGTATCCATATAGCCATGCAGGATTTGGATATCCGTGGGGCAGGAAATATGCTGGGGGCGGAGCAGAGTGGCTTCATTGCCGATTTGGGTTATGAAACTTATCAGAAGATACTGGCCGAAGCGGTGAAAGAGTTGAAAGAGGATGAGTTTGCCGATCTTTATGCAGAGGAGTTGCAGGCAGCGGGAGAAGAGAAAATCAGTGGCGAGAACTTTGTGGATGAATGTCAGGTGGAAAGTGATTTGGAATTGCTTTTCCCCAATGAGTATATCCCCAGCAGCAGCGAACGTATGTTGCTTTATCGTGAACTGGACGGATTGGAATTGGATAAGGACCTGCTCGCTTTCAAGGCACGGTTGGAGGACCGTTTCGGAAAGGTTCCTCCCGAAGGGCTGGAACTTCTGCGTATCGTACCTTTGCGCAGATTGGCTAAACGGTTGGGGGTGGAAAAAGTATTCTTGAAAGCCGGACGAATGACTTTGTTCTTTATCAGTAATCAGGAAAGTCCTTATTATCAAAGTGCGGCTTTTGGCAAGGTGATTGATTACATGAGCAAGAATCCGCGTTACTGCAATTTGCGTGAGCAGAACGGCAAGCGTAGTATGGTAGTCAAGAATGTGGAAACGGTAGAGACGGCGGTAGGTATTCTGCAGGAGATGGTGAGTTTATGATAAAAGATGTCTGTATTGGCGGAAACCGGCATTGCCGTAGAGTAAGCAGGATATGTTAACGTAAAATTGAATATTAACTAAATAAACAGCTGATTTTTAATTAATTGTTTAACGGAATTGAATTTGGGGTGTTTTATATTAAAAAATAATATAAGACACTCCTTTTTCTTTTAACTTATCTATATTTTTACTATCTTACTTCCAGTTTAAAAGCGGACACTGAGATTTTTACTCACATATTGTCTAATTTAAAAAACACTTGTTATGGAAGTGAAAAAAGCACGAAGAGCCGACCTTGAAAAGGGTAAGTCCCGTTGGCTGTTCATGGGTCTCATTGTGACGCTGTCGTTTATGTTTGTTTCGTTCGAATGGACTGAACGTAATGTAACTTACGCGATCAGTGATTTAGTCAGTGACCCGGATTTCTTTGAAGAATTAGTTCCTGTAACCTATAATCAGGATAAACCTCTGCCGCCACCGCCTCCGCCGGCTGCCGTCAACCCGGAAGAGCTCAATATAGTGGATAATAACTCGACGGAAACAGAAACCGATATTGCAGCTTCAGACCCTACGGATGCTCCGGTAATTATACCGACCCCTATTGAAGTACCCGAAGAAGTAGTGGATGAAAATGTGGAATTTGTGGTGGTGGAAGAGATGCCGGTATTTCGTAACGGTAATGCTGATTTGATGAGGTATCTGAGTGAAAACATCAAATATCCTACCGTCAGTGCCGAGCAGGGAGTTCAAGGAAGGGTAGTGGTGCAGTTCGTTGTGGGTGTTCATGGAGAGATCCTGAATCCGGTAGTGGTGAAGAGTGTGGATCCGTATCTGGACAAGGAAGCAATCCGCGTGATCAGTTCCATGCCAAAATGGAAGCCCGGCAAGCAAAGAGGAAAAGCAGTGAGGGTGAAATACACTGTTCCTGTAGTCTTCAGGCTGCAAAGTTAAGATTTAATTAGTATGGATGGAGGAAGCGTAATCTCAGAAGAGGACGCTTCCTCTTTTTTATGACAGTACGGTCGGCTGTTTATATGTGCAGGACACAGTGAAGTGTCTTAATTAAAGGGTGTATCCTAAATCGTGTTTACTTTGTTAATGTATTGTTTTATTAAAGATGATAACAGTCTGCTTGCAAGTGCAAAGGTTAATACAGTTACATATAGTGCATATGCCAGCGAAGTGTTAAGACTTGTCAATATTGAGAGAGACAAAGTTGGAGCTGCACATCTTGTTTTAGACGGAGCGTTATGTGATGCTGCAAATATGCGTGCGATTGAGATGGACTATTCGGGAAATTTCAGTCACACAAGACCGGATGGAAGAGATTGCTTTACTGTTTTTTCATTTTGCAAAATCAGTTTTTATACATGTGGTGAAAATATCGCGGCAGGGTATCCGACTCCGGCAGCAGTTGTTGATGGCTGGATGAACTCAACGGGGCATAAAGCTAATATATTAAATACAGCATTTACAAAGATGGGACTTGGATACAGTACAGGAGGCGGTGGAGAGTACCGCCATTACTGGGCACAGGAATTTGCTGGATAAAAAGAATATAAAAAATAGAAAGAGCCATATCGGATAATCCGGTATGGCTCTTTCAGAGAAGGAAATTATATGAGAAAAATTAAGATATAGCTTTCTTAATAGCGTTGAATGATTCCTTGCTTATATCATGCTCGATACGGCAGGCATCTTCTTCAGCGACCTTAGGATCAACACCAAGCCTTATGAGCCATGATGTAAGGAGCTGATGACGCTCATATATCATCTCAGCAATCTCTTTACCTGATTCTGTAAGATATATGTAACCCTCTTTAGTTACCGTTATATGATTAGATTCCCTCAAATTCTTCATCGCAATGCTGACGCTTGATTTCTTGAAACCTAACTCATTGGCAACATCTATTGAACGAACCACAGGAAGCTTTTTACTTAACATTAATATTGATTCAAGATAGTTTTCTGCTGATTCATGAATAACTGACATAATTATATCCCCCGATTACTTATAACGATATTGATATATAGATTATAACACGCATGTATATTTAATGCAAATGTGCCGAATATAAATTAATCATAAAATTTATCATAATACTTGGTAAAATATGGATGTAAAGCCTTATCACTGATGCAAATAAACTGAATGCAGGTTAAAATGGAGAAAGTGTATGTAAGAGATTAAAATGTTAGAGGGTG
>ENA-UEOR01001710-UEOR01001710.1-human-gut-metagenome-genome-assembly--contig:-NODE-1710-length-12707-cov-62.967379_pt1 | contig 12707 bp, 7 predicted proteins | sample MGYA00242887_ERZ507890 | MGnify/ENA primary metagenome ERZ507890 (study PRJEB26167, sample SAMN06115431) | human gut metagenome | host: Homo sapiens | place: China:Guizhou | collected 2014-10-21...
TTTTTTTTGAATTATTTTTTGATTACGGTTCCACTTCCTTCATTAATGGCTGATGCTAAGGTTATTACCACCTGACTGACTCCTGCATCAATAGCAGAAAAAGAATTTTCCAGCTTGGGAATCATCCCTCCTTGAATAATGCCTTGCGCTACAAATTCTTTAAACTCTTCAGGAGTAATGACAGGAATTACACTGTCATCATCATTTTCGTCACGCAATACGCCCTTTTTCTCAAAGCAATAAACCAATGTCACATCAAACAAGGACGCCAATGCTTTGGCGGTTTCTCCGGCAATGGTATCAGCATTGGTATTCAGCATGCTTCCTTTACCGTCATGGGTCAATGGAGCCATAACAGGCACAATGCCCTGACGGATCAATGTCGCCAGAAAACCGGCATTTACTTTCTCCACATCACCAACAAAGCCATAGTCCACATCTTTTACCGGACGCTTTACCGAACGGATCACATTCATATCGGCTCCGGTCAGTCCAATGGCATTCACACCTTTTGCCTGAAGACCGGCTACAATATTCTTGTTCACCAGTCCGCCATATACCATGGTTACCACTTTCAGCGTTTCTGCATCCGTAATGCGGCGGCCATTCACCATCTTGCTTTCAATCCCTAGTTGTGCCGCCAGTCTGGTAGCAGAGCGCCCGCCACCGTGTACCAACAACTTATAACCTTCTATAGCAGAGAAATCAGCCAACAACTGATTAAGTGTAGACTCTTCCTCTACAATTTTTCCACCTACTTTTATGATAGTCAGTTTCTCTTTCATGCTATTATTCCAAATAAGTATATCCGTACAACCCGGAACGATAATTAGAGAGGAATTCTTTTCCTTCCTCTACAGAAATTCTTCCTTCCTTCACTGATTTGGTCACCCAGGTTTCCAGTGTACGCACCAATTTCTTCGGGTTATATTGTACATAATCCAAAACCTCGGCCACCGTTTCACCATCAATTACCTGATCAATAGAATACCCTTTGTCATCCACCGTAACATGCACCGCATTGGTATCTCCAAACAAATTGTGCATATCACCCAGAATCTCCTGATAAGCACCAACCAAAAATACACCTATATAATAAGCGTCTTTTCCCTTCAACGAATGTACCGGCAGGTCATGCGATACATAACGGGTAGAGATAAAATTGGCAATCTTTCCATCCGAATCACAAGTGATATCCTGCAAGGTAGCATTTCTGTCGGGCTTCTCATCCAGACGCTGGATAGGCATGATAGGGAATATCTGATCTATCGCCCACGAGTCCGGCAACGACTGGAACAACGAGAAATTACAAAAATATTTATCAGCCAGCAGTTTGTCCAGTTTGCGGAACTCATCGGGCGCATGTTTCAGCCCCGAAGCAATCTGATTGATCTCACGGGTCACCGACCAGTACAGACGCTCTATCTGGGCACGGGTCTTCAAATCCACAATACCGTGGCTGAATAAATCAAGTGCTTCCTCACGTATCTGCTGTGCATCGTGCCAAGCCTCCACCATACGGCTCTGATTCAGATTATCCCATATCTCATAAAGTTCATGTACCAGTTCATGATCATTTTCACCCACTTCGAAATCCTCATCCATTTCGGGCAGAGTCGCCGTTTCCAGCACCTCGAAAATCAGCACGGAGTGATGGGCGGTCAGTGAACGTCCGCTTTCGGTAATAATATTCGGATGAGGAATTCCATTCTTGTCACTGGCATCCACCAGTGTAGAGATAGAGTCATTCACATACTCCTGAATAGAGTAGTTCACACTGCTTTCACTATTGGCAGAACGAGTTCCGTCGTAATCCACACCCAAACCGCCGCCGATATCCACAAATTCCACATTAAATCCCATCACATGCAACTGCACATAGAATTGCGATGCCTCACGCAGAGCTGTCTTGATACGGCGTATTTTAGTCACCTGGCTGCCTATATGAAAATGAATCAGTTTCAGACAGTCCTTCATGTCTTTCTTTTCCAGAAAATCAAGCGCTTCCAGCAATTCACTGGATGTCAAGCCAAACTTACTGGCATCTCCTCCGCTATCTTCCCATTTACCACTTCCCGAAGAAGCCAGCTTAATGCGGATACCTATGTTAGGACGCACATTCAGCTGCTTTGCCATTTTGGCTATCAGGCGTAATTCATTCATTTTCTCCACTACCAAGAAAATGCGTTTCCCCATCTTCTGTGCCAGCAGAGCCAGCTCGATATAACTTTCGTCCTTATATCCGTTACAGATAATCAATGAATCCGAATCTGTATTCACAGCTATCACCGCATGAAGTTCAGGTTTGGAACCGGCTTCCAGTCCCAAATTGAATTTCTTTCCATGACTGATGATTTCTTCCACTACAGGACGCATCTGATTTACCTTGATAGGATAAATGATAAAATTCTGGGCCTTATACCCATACTCATCAGATGCCTGCTTAAAGCAGTTCGCGATTTTTTCAATACGATTATCCAGAATATCCGGAAAACGGACCAGCATAGGAGCTGCCACATCCCGCAATTGCAACTCATCGACCAACTCTTTCAAATCGACCTCAACGCCGTCCTTACGAGGAGTTACCACTACATGACCTTTGTCATTGATACCAAAGTACGAAGTTCCCCACCCTGTTATGTTGTAGAGTTCTTCCGAATCTTCAATACGCCATTTTCTCATTTCTTCTTCTGTACAAAGAGTGTGTATTTTACTATATATAATTATTTATTCAATTTCTTTCTCAAGCTGTCAACAGAGGCTTGAATTTGTCTTTTATCCTCCAGCTCATCAGCCTTAAACAGATGTTTCGCCTTTGAATAAAACGGATGTCTTTTCTGTAACGCCTCACAGATAAAATCCATCAGTTCCTCATCACTTTTATTTGCTAACAATGGACGTTGCTGCTTGGCCACTCTCAGACGGCGGAACAATACGGCAGGTTCCACATCCAGAAACACCGTATCACCGCAATCATTCATATACTCCATGTTATCAAAAAAACAAGGTGTTCCTCCACCGGTCGAAACAACCACATCTTCAAACTCGGCCACTTCGTGCAACATTTTCCGTTCCAGTTCCCGGAATCCGTCTTCTCCGCGTTCCAAGAACAGCTGTTGAACGGTTTTATGGAAACGTTCCTCGATAAACCAGTCCAAATCAATGAAATTCAGACTCATTTCACGGGCAAACGCCTTACCTAGAGTCGTTTTGCCCGCGCCCATATATCCTATTAAAAATATACGTGTCATTTTTTTGCTTTTGCAGTGCCCTTTACCTTGGAAGCCGCCTTACTTTTTGCGGATTCTTCGGGCTTTTCGGACTCCTCTTCCATATTCACGGTTCCCCTATTTCTTGAAGCCGCTTTCGTTTTACGCGTTTCCGCCTTGCTTTTCTGCAATTCAATCACCTTAAAACAAGCCTCCAGACTTAAATCTGCCGGTTCTACATTCTCAGGAATCTTATAATTCTTTTTCTGATAACTGATGTATGGGCCGTAACGTCCGTTCAAGACCTGCATATCAGGGTCAGCATCGAATACTTTAATAAACTTCTTCTCCTGCGCTTCTATCTTATTCTTGATCAACTCTACCGCCTCATCCAAAGAAATCTCCATCGGATCCGTTCCTTTAGGAATAGAAACAAACAGTTTGTCATAGCGCACGTATGGTCCGAAACGCCCTACTCCTACCGTTACCGTATGGCCGTCATAATCCCCCAACGTACGGGGAAGCTTGAACGCATCCAATGCTTCTTCCAACGTAATGGTTTCCATCGACAATCCCTTTGTCAACTGCGCAAAACGCGGTTTTTCCTCATCATCGGCAGTACCAATCTGAATAACCGGACCGAAACGACCGATCTTAACCGATACCGGCTTACCGCTTACAGGATCTGTTCCCAATACCCTTTCACCCACCTTATGCTCAGTCTTAGAGTGAATGGTCTTATCTACCAACGGATGGAAGCCTTTATAGAAACTGTCCATCATGCCAGTCCATTCCTTTTCTCCTTCCGCCACTTCATCGAACTCTTTCTCCACATTCGCTGTAAAGTTAAAGTCCATGATTTCAGGAAAGTATTCCATCAGGAAATCGTTTACCACGATACCGGTATCAGTAGGCAACAACTTGGCCTTTTCATTTCCCGTCATCTCTGTCTTGGTAGTTTCCGTAATCTTGCCGCCTTTCAGTTTCAAGATATCATACGGGCGTTTCACACCTTCACTGTTTCCTTTTTCTACATAACCGCGTTGCTGCACAGTAGAAATGGTAGGTGCATATGTAGATGGACGACCGATGCCCAACTCTTCCAGTTTGCGTACCAGGCTGGCTTCCGTATAACGGGGCGGACATTGGGTAAAGCGCTGAGTCGCCAGGATTTCTTTTCTTATCAGTTTTTCCCCTTTGCTCAGAGGCGGCAACAGACGGCCCTCGTCTTCCTGCTCATTGTCATCATCGTATGATTCCTTGTATACACGCAGGAAACCGTCAAAAGTAATCACCTCGCCGGTAGCGATAAATTTCTCGCTACTGTTGCTGATTACAATAGTAGCCGTTGTTTTCTCCAGCTCCGCATCTGCCATCTGTGAAGCGATGGTACGTTTCCAGATCAGTTCATACAATTTCTGCTCCTGACCGGTTCCGTTCACCGTTTCATTCTCCATATAGGTAGGACGGATAGCCTCATGCGCTTCCTGTGCTCCTTTAGTCTTGGTGGCAAACTTACGGACTTTGACGTATCTTTCTCCCATCAGGGACAAGATAGTCTGCTTGCTGGTATTCAAAGCCAGATCCGAAAGGTTCACCGAATCCGTACGCATATAGGTAATTTGTCCGTTTTCATACAGACGCTGTGCCACCATCATGGTCTGCGCTACTGTAAATCCCAACTTACGGGCAGCTTCCTGCTGCAACGTAGAAGTAGTAAACGGTGCCGCCGGCGATTTCTTCACAGGGCGGGTTGTTATATCTTCAATAGAGAACTGCGCATCCTTACAAGTTTCAAGGAAAGCCTGTGCTTCTTCCTTGGTTTTGAAACGGTTGGACAATTCCGCTTTCACTTCAACTTCATTTCCATCGACATCAGGTACTTCAAACACTGCTGTAACGCGATAAGACGGCTCACTGACAAAAGCATGCACCTCACGTTCACGTTCCACAATCAAACGAACGGCAACAGATTGCACACGTCCGGCAGAAAGAGCAGGCTTTACCTTCTTCCACAATACCGGTGAGAGTTCAAAACCTACAATTCTATCCAGAATACGGCGTGCCTGCTGGGCATTTACCAGATTCACATCAATGTCACGCGGATTTTCGATGGCCTTTAGTATCGCTGTTTTGGTTATCTCGTGGAATACAATGCGCTTGGTCTTCTCAGGGTCCAGCCCCAAGACTTCAAACAAGTGCCATGAAATAGCTTCTCCTTCACGGTCCTCATCGGATGCAAGCCATACCATATCAGCTTTCTTTGCCTCCGCTTTCAATTCGGCTACCAATTTCTTTTTATCTGCCGGTATCTCGTAAGTCGGCTCAAACCCATTCTCTACATCGATACTAAACTCCTTCTTTTTCAAATCCCGGATATGCCCGTAACTGGAAAGGACTTTATAATCATTGCCCAAGAATTTCTCAATGGTTTTAGCCTTGGCGGGTGACTCAACTATTACTAGATTTTTTTGCATAATACTATGTATTCCATTTTATTTTGGGGCAAAAGTAGAAAAAAAGCAGAAGCACACCTATATAATAAGGTATGTTTCTGCTTTTTTTTCTTAAAAAAATCCTTTCCGAGTGCCTATTTAACTAAAAAGCCAAAGAAAGCCCGGCTAGAACATTCAGTTTTTCAGCAGGATAGCCGTACTCATAATAATATTGTTTATTCAACAGATTACTCACACGCCCAAAAACAGACAGATCTTTCAGGAAAGTATAACTGGCTCCCACACTCAAATTGCTGATATTGCCCAAACCAAAATCCCTGCTGCTATTCCCTTCTTCTATCACATATTCTTTCCGCTGTACATATTCATAGCCCAAATTAACCTTCAATCCTTCAAAAACCTTAGCCTCAGCATAGAAATTCAATTCAAACTTGGGCTTGGTCACTAAATACAGCTCTTCATTTTCATTGTCTGTCTTCCAGCTATAAAATGTACCTTTCAATGAAGCGTCAAACCAGTCCTTATAACCGTATTTCAATTCAGCACCTCCATACGCGGTTTTCGCTTTATCCTGCAAGAAATGAGTAAAATAATACCCGTCCGCATCCACCAGATTGCAAAACAACTCATCTTTACTGATCCGATATCCACCAAAGACATTAAACCACAAACCATTTACCGGAGATGCTTTAAAACCCAATGTAGCATTCAGTGGCACATAGGTAGAAGGCATCCGGGCGTTTAAAGACCAATAAGGTGAAAAAGCATTCAACCGGCGATAATCATTCAGTTCACGCCCTCCCAGCGCATGTAAATAAAGCACATAACTCTCCGAGAACAAGTATTCGGCTTTCACGTCAGGAGACACATCAATACCACTGTCCTCTCCCGACTGCCAATCCACATGAGCACCGACACGGACCCGCCAGTCATCACTTTCCAATATATAATAAGGATTCAAACCCAGTGAAGTATAGTTGCCCATTAAACTGTCCGAAGAATAAAACAGGTTATCCATCTCGAAACGGATACCTACCCGTTGCTCATTATCCAGCTTGCCCCATACATCTCCTTCAGTGTGGACAATCTTCTCCTTACCTGTAGATGCATTGCCTGAATAATCCAGCGGATATTTGATACCAAAATACTTCAATCCGGTCTGCAAAGTGAATTGCAAAGGAAGCGATTCATCTCTGGAAGAAACACCTATGTGAAAATCGCCTAAAGTATGATGCTGTTTATCAGTAGCTCTGGCAGAAGCCGTATGCATTTCGGAATCAGGCATATAGTTAAACACTTGTGATTGCAGGCCGCCACCTAAATTCAAAGTTACCTTACTGAAATCATGAGAATAGTCCAAACGGAACTCAGTAGAATAAAAACGTGATTTCCAATCCTCAGCATTCCAATGCTTCAGCTTTCCGTTCATGCCATCCAGAGATACCCCGACTTTCAGACGGTCCTTTCCGGTGATATTCCACAGATACCCAGCCTTAAAATCCACATTCCCATAATTTCCATATCCGGCACGGACATATCCACGTTTCGCGCGGTTCATAGCCCATTCACGAGTTATAGGAGACATACTTTCATACGTCCAGGCCGAAACAGGGCGCAAGGCTGTAGCATATTCTATGCCTTTCTTCATTACAGCCGGCTCCTCCACCCTAGGCAGGACATTAATCTTTGAGGCATCCATGATATTGGGATTATACTCATTCTCTACCACCACAGTGCGGTTCAACGTACTATCTTGCTGCGCATATGCAACAGACAGAGGCAAAAAAGCCAATATAATGGACAATTGACAATGGACAATTGACAATTTCTTACTTATCATATTCAGCACTTATTTTTTAATTTTTAATTCTCTGTTTTCAATTTCTCCAGTCTGCTTTCAATCATTCCGGCAATATCATCATCGGCCTGATAGTTCTGCTTCAATGAAAGCAAATATTGTTTAGCATCCAAGTTACGCCCCAACTTCATATACACATCAGCCAATAACACAAAGCTGCGTGCCAGCCAATAGGTATGCGGTGTACTTACCTCAATGTAATTCAGCACCTCCTGCTCCGCCTTATCCGTTTGTCCGCCGTCAAAGTAAATCTGGGCGACTTTATATTTGGCCTCCGCTCCATATACATTACGGGTGTCTTTCGCCAAGACCTTCAAATCTTCCATAGCTCCATCCGTCTTGCCGGCATCCAAATAAGCTTTTGCACGGTAATAATGTGCCTCGTTAGACAATTCCGGCGCCAGTTTAGTATCGGCCAGCAAATCTGTTGCGGCAAAGATAATCTCTTCCTCATTTCCCAGCATATGCGCACTGCGTAACATTCCGGTTTTTGCAAGCCGGCGACGCTCCATAGAAGCGGCTTTATCTTTCAATTGCTTGTAAATATGCAAGGCTTTTTCATAATCCTTCGCCGTATAAGCCATTTCGGCCCCCATCAACATGGCATCTTCAGAATATTTGTTGTTGGGATATTCCAATACTTTATCCAAATGCCGGGCTGCACTTTCATAAGCTTTCTGATTATAGTCTATCAAACCGATATAATAGTTGGCATTCAGACTGAAAGCACCTTCGGGGAAAGTCTGTAAATAACGGGTAAAGCTGTTGCGGGCCTCGGCGACCTCACCCCGCATATATACCCTTTCGGCAGCCACATAGGTCAATGAGTCACGCTCATTCACATCAAAGTTGGCACCGCCGGGGATAGTTGAAGCAAAATTGGCATACTCATCCACCTTATTCAAATCAATATAGATCGATTTCAAGTCACGCTGCGCCAAACGCGCCTCCTCACTGCCCGGATAACCGGCTATGACCTGCTTATAAGCCTGGATGGCTTCAGGATACTTGTCATCCTGATAGTATAGCAAACCGATCTCGTTAGCCGCCCGCCGTGCGACATTGCTCTCCGGAAATTTCTTCACCAGAATATTGAAACGGGCAATGGCATTGGCATTATCCTCCATCTGCACAAAAGCACGTCCCTGCTCGTAAAGGGCATCATCCATGTATTGTGATTCCGGATAATCCGAAATCAAGCGGTTCAACGTCTGCACTTTTCCATTGTAATCACGTTGCAAACCACGCACAAACGCCTCCTGATACAAAGAGTAATCCCCCAGTGACGGATCAATCTCCACCGCACGGGCATAATCCTGACGAGCCTGTTCAAAACGGCGGTCATAGAAGTTGCAGTCACCTATGCGGTTATAGGCATCTGCCTGCATGGTGCGTTCATTGATACTTCCCCTGTCCACAAAACGGGTAAACCAAGTGCCCGCATTTCCATAATTTTTCTGTTTGAAATAAGTATATCCCAAGTTATAGAGCGCCAAACCATATTCCTGTCCGTTCTTACTGGTGGCAAATTCCAGATACAAGCGGTAATCGTTACCCGCCTGCGGAAAACGGTCCAGACGATAATTGGATTCCCCCCTCCAGAAATAAGCGTCCGCCTTTGTCGCCTGATTGTATTGCCCCACAGCAAGCGATTGGTTGAAGAGCTCCAGAGCCTCCTGGAAACGGGCATTCGCAAATGCCTGTGTGCCCAGCCGGAACAAAATCTTCTGCTTGGCCTCCATAATGCGTGTGCCCGGATGCTCAATCTTTGCTATAGATTTTAAAGCAGCTTCATAACTGCGGGTATTCATATACACCTCTATCAAATAATCATTGACACGCTCCGTATAAGGTGAATTCGGGAACTCATTCAGAAAACGCTCAAACACGGTTACCGATTCGGCAAATGGAGAATAAGAGGTTTCATGAATACACAAAGCATAATTATAAAGAGCCTGTTCCTTTACTTTCGGATCAAAACTGAAATTGGCAGCCTGCTCGAATGCCATGCGTGCCCTGTTCCTCTCCTTCAAGTTCAAATAAGCCAGCCCCATGTGTAGATAAGCATTCTGTGACAAGGCATCATGTACCGAAGCCATTTCCCCCAAAGTAGCGGCAGCCTTGGAATAAACACCAGTATAATAATAACTCATACCGAGTTCATACAAAGGTTTACGCTGCGGGTGGGAAACACTTTCACGGTATCTTTCCAAAGGAGGTATCGCCGCTTGGTAATCATTCAATCCGAAACAAGCCTCTCCCCAAATCCGTTCCATCTGAGGAACATCCTTTTTAGCCGGATATTGCTCCAGATACGCTTTTGCCACAGTACGGGCCTGCTGATAATTTCCTTTCACCAAATAAATCTCTCCTATATAATAAGGAACCAATGCTGCATATACGGCATCATTCTGCAAAGACTGGAAACTTTTCAGCGCCTTGTCATAGCGTTTCTCCACATAATCAATATAAGCCAGATTATAAACAGCGTCATCCTGATACAATGGGCTTACCTCTTTCAGCAAGGTAAACCATACAGCCGCTTCACGCAGGTTGTCTTCTTTCAGATAAGAGGTGGCCAGACGCATGGCACAATCATCTCTTTCCTTATCAGGCAAAGCCTCCAGATCACACGACCGGAACAGGGCAATGGCCTCCTTGTATTTTCCCTCCATAAAATAAGCAGAGGCAATCAGTGACAGCACCCTGTTTTTATGGCGGGAATCAGGATATTTGTCCAGATAAGCCTGTAACAGCTCCATGCTGTCCCCGCCTTTCAACTCATATTCCCGGCATACCCGGTTATATTCCTTGTCACCTGCCACATCCTTGGGAGTGATCTGCTGCGCCATTCCCTGCAAGGAACAGCCTCCCATCAATGCGGCCATCAATAAGGTTTTTCTTTTCATATCTTATCATTAAAGTTTATGTTCTTTCAAAAAACGCCGGACTCCTTCACGCACAGAATCCAGCCCGAATTCTTCGGGATTCACTTCATCCAACGGAAGCCAGAAAGACTCCGCCACATCATCCATCGCCTTTATCCGGCTGGTATCTTTCACTTTACAAAGAAAGAACAGATCCAATGTATGTACCAGAAATCCTGAATAAAGATAAGTGTTGGGCAATGAGAACTGATAAACAGCCTCCTCCACCTGCAAGCCGGTTTCTTCCAACACCTCGCGTGCCACACCTTCCTCGCCGGTTTCATGCATATCAATAAACCCGCCGGACAGGTCCAATGTTCCCTTCGCCGGTTCTTTTCCCCTGCGGCACACCAACAACTCATTCTTATCATTCAAGATAAAAGCTACAGTAGCGGCACTGGAATTGAAATAATACACAAAGCCACAATCAGCGCAACGCTTTGATTTCTCATTGTTCACTTCAAAGTGCGGCGAACCACACTTCGGACAATATTTGAATAGTTCCAACGGATGCATAATTACTCCTTTCTAAGTATAGACACCGCAAAGATAGCGCAAATGACAGATAATTCATTAATTAAATCTAAAAGAAGAAAGAGAAAACACAATTCTTAGTACATTTGTTAGCAAAACAAAACGTAAATTCTTACATGGAAATTGCCATTATTATCGCACTTATCTTATTAAACGGGGTATTCGCCATGTCCGAAATCGCCCTGATCTCAGCGCGTAAAAGTAGTTTGTCCAATGATATCCGTCATGGAAGCTCTACAGCGCGTATCGCTTTAAAGCTTGCCAATGACCCGGACAAGTTTTTATCCACCATCCAAATCGGAATCACCCTGATTGGTATATTGACCGGTATTTACTCCGGTGACGTGCTGGCCACCGACTTTGGGAACATACTGACTGACGCCGGCGTACCCGCCACATATGCCTATTTATTGGCTCAAACCCTGATTGTCATCCTGGTCACTTACCTCACTATTATCTTTGGCGAGCTGGTGCCCAAACGCATTGGCATGAGTGCCTCCACCCGTGCTGCCAAGCTATTGGCACGTCCCATGTACTGGCTGTCCGTCATCGCCTCTCCTTTTGTATGGATACTTGCCAAAAGCACTTCACTTATCTTCAACCTGCTGCATATCAACACAGCGGAAGAAAAAGTGACTGAAGAGGAAATCAAATCCATGATAGACGAAGGAACCGAGAACGGTGAAGTGCAGGAAGTGGAACAGGATATTGTGGACCGTGTTTTCTCTCTGGGCGACCGCAGTATCAACACCATCATGACCTATCGCAGCGATATCGTATCCATTGACATAGACATGAACTCAATACACGACATTGCTGATTATATAATCTTACGTGTAAAATCAGAAGATAAAAATGCATCGTTAATCAATTTAAAGTTGCAGAAGCTATTGTATTACGTTCAGGCGTGGTCTTACGGAATAAATAAGAAGTCCATGTTTACCGGTGATTTTGAGGCATGGATTCACGGTCCCGTAAACCGGGAAATATATAATCGTTTCAATCCGACAAAGTACCTTTATTCTGAAATAAATTTGGAGGATTGTCGGAATAAGGATGTAGCTCTCTCCGTTGAAGACACTGAATTTGTGGATTTTATCTTAGAGAACTATCTCAAATACAGTGGAGCAGAGTTAGAAAGACTGTCTCATACTGAAATGCCATGGATTAAAACAAGAGGCGATTTGGGCGTAAACGAACGTTGCGACGAGATTATCTCTTCAGCACTTATGACGGAATACTATGGGACAAAGTGGAAAGAAATTAACGCTTAATTCCAATCAGCCTAAATATGGCACGAAACAGTTAGTTAGTTCCGAACAAGCCAAAGAAGTGAGGAGAAGGAAAATTACTTTTTCCTTCTCTTATTTTAAGCAGATACCCAATTTTGAACTTGGCGGATGCTCACAAGGATGGCATGTTGGGCTTATTGAACGGTTGGGAGTATTGGGGAACATGACACCCCAAGAAGTCTTTGAAGAAAAATCAGATTTTTGAAACCACGATCGAAAGCCTTTCCAGCGATGGCAGCGGCGTTGCCCATGTGGAAGGGCAGGCCGTTTTTGTGCCCGGCGCGGCACCGGGGGATGTGATCCGCTGCCGCATTGTAAAGGCATTGAAAAGCTATGCTTTCGGCCGCATTGACGCGATTTTAGCCCCGGCCCCGGCCGCGTTGCGCCGGATTGTGCCGTGTGCACTCCCTGCGGCGGCTGTGGCCTGCGCC
>ENA-UEOR01001712-UEOR01001712.1-human-gut-metagenome-genome-assembly--contig:-NODE-1712-length-12699-cov-12.585644_pt1 | contig 12699 bp, 6 predicted proteins | sample MGYA00242887_ERZ507890 | MGnify/ENA primary metagenome ERZ507890 (study PRJEB26167, sample SAMN06115431) | human gut metagenome | host: Homo sapiens | place: China:Guizhou | collected 2014-10-21...
CAGAATATTTGAGTAAGTGGGCTATATCATATAAAGACGATATAATAAATAATATTATGCCGTTTTGGATGAAGTATGGGTTAGATAGAGAACATGGAGGGGTGTATACATGCGTTAATCGTGACGGTAGTTTGATGGATACTACCAAGTCGGTTTGGTTTCAGGGACGTTTTGGATTTATAGCTGCATATGCATATAATAATATAGAAAAGAATCCTCAATGGCTGGCAGCCTCAAAAAGTTGTATTGATTTTATCGAAGCACATTGTTTTGATACGGACGGACATATGTTTTTTGAAGTTACAGAAGACGGAAAGCCCTTGCGTAAACGCCGTTATGTGTTTTCTGAAGGTTTTGCTGCAATAGCAATGGCTGAGTATGCATTAGCAACAGGTGAAAAAGAATATGCGAAAAAAGCTTTGGATATATTTAAACGTACCTTGCATTTCCTGAATACTCCGGGATTTCTTGAGCCAAAATATTTGCCTACTCTGCCTTCAAGAGGTCATTCTATAACAATGATCTTGATTAACACGGCTTCTCGTATCCGTATGGTTATTGATGATCCGTCGTTGACAGAGCAGATAGATACTTCGATTGCAGCGTTACGTAAATATTTTATTCATCCGGAGTTTAAAGCTTTGCTTGAAATGGTGGGACCTGACGGTGAATTCATAGATACTTGTAACGGGCGCGTTATAAACCCGGGGCACTGTATTGAAACTGCGTGGTTTATCATGGAAGAAGCTAAATATCGTAATTGGGATAAGGACTTACTTCAGTTGGCTCTTCAGATTCTTGATTGGTCTTGGGAGTGGGGATGGGACAAGGAATTCGGAGGAATTATCAATTTCCGTGACTGTCGGAATCTTCCTGTTCAGGACTATTCTCAGGATATGAAATTCTGGTGGCCGCAAACAGAAGCTATTATTGCCACTTTATATGCTTATCAGGCTACCGGAGATGAAAAATATCTTCAGATGCATCAACAGGTGAGTGATTGGGCTTATGCTCATTTCCCGGATAAGGAATATGGGGAATGGTATGGTTATCTTCATCGCGACGGTACTGTGGCCCAACCCGCTAAGGGGAATCTTTTTAAAGGACCTTTCCATATACCTCGTATGATGATTCGTGGTTATATGCTTTGTAAAGAGCTTCTTTGAGATATCACTGTTGATAGTTAAAGATACTTTTATTTAGTAAAGCACGTAGAGAAGCCGGCAAGATAAAAGTCTGCAAGTATATATGAAGCGTAACGCAGATGATGTTCAGGTGTTGTCAGTTACGCAGAATTTGACAAGAAACCGCCAGTGCTGAATTCAACCCCTTATTTTGGATTCACCACTGGTAAGGTTTTCTTTTTTTGAAAAACATTCATTTCTTCACTTTTCCCTGTTTGTCTGTGTTAGTGGATAAAGGATGGGGTGCGAGGAGTTCACTTCCATTTTTCATTATAGCAAGTCTTTATTTCATTATAGTAAATCTGAATATGCTTATAGCATAAATTATACTCATCGCGTATATTTTTCCTTCTTGCAGTTGAAACAAACTTCTAGGATTTTATAAAGCACTGCTTTAAGTAGGCAAAAGCTATGCTTTACACCTCCTAAAGCATTGCTTTAGATTTCTCAAAACGATGTGATATATAGGTATGGTGAAGGAGGTCTGAACAAATTTATTGGAGTTGTAATTAACAAACATGAGCAAACGTTTGAAGTAATCGTCCTGGGTCTCAATAATTGTCGGGGACTTAAAGAATCCGTACCATTTGTGATACCTGTTGCTGTTACACTTATATAGATGACTCTGTTTTGCTTATGCAATTTGTCATTATACCGGTAATTGATTTTGGTTCTACAACAACCCCTAGAGAATTGAATAAGTGTGGTGTTGTCAATAAATAAATGCCTGTTTTTATAAGTATTATTGGTGAATGAATAGATAGTGGTTACAAGTGAACGCATAAGTTCAATTAGAACTTAGTTGAGTTATTTATTCATATTTTCTTTTATCTTATAGAGGATTTAGATATCAATCACCGATATGTATATCTTAAATCGCTGCAAATATATTTATATTATTAATATCTGCAAAGTATTTAATAAATTATTTTCTTATATATGCTATTAAATATAAAAATATGCATTATTGAAGTCATGAATAAAAGGGAAGAGTTATATCTTAAATAGGTAGAAAACAGGTCGATTTTGCGAATATGTTTTTGCTCCGATTAAAATTCTAAAGAGGAATCTGACGTAGGGAGATGAGGTATTACCGGAAGATTAGTTCTAATTGGACTTAGATAAGTATCTAAAATTATTTCAATTATTAACTAAAAGTAATACTAATGAAAAAAGACATCCTTTTGCTTATGTTGTGTCTTTTCTGCTCCATAGGGGCTATGGCACAGACAAAAACAATTACCGGTGTGGTAAGCGATGCTGCTGGTGAACCAATCATCGGAGCGAGTGTTGTCGAAGTGGGTACAACAAATGGTACCATTACTGACATCGATGGTAAATTTGTATTAAACATGAATCCGGACGGAAAAATCAGAGTTTCGTATATCGGATATCAAGTACAAACAATTGATCTTAAAGGAAAGACTTCTTTCCGGATTCAGATGAAAGAAGATTCTGAGATGCTGGAGGAAGTGGTAGTAACCGGTTATGGCGGTAAACAGTTGCGTACTAAAGTTACCAACTCAATTTCCAAGGTAAAAGAAGAAACATTGAAGCAGGGATTGTATTCAAATCCCGGTCAGGCATTATCCGGAGCTGTTGCAGGTTTGTCCGTTAGCCAGACTTCCGGTAATCCGGGCAGTACACCGACGCTGGTCCTTCGTGGAGGTACTAACTTTGATGGTTCTGGCTCTCCTCTGATTCTGATTGATGGACAGGTACGTTCTTCTTTGAGTGATATCAATCCGGATGATATTGAATCAATGGAAGTATTGAAAGATGCCGGTGCTACTGCAATCTATGGTGCACGTGCCAATGATGGTGTAATCCTTGTTACAACCAAGCGCGGAAAAAGCGGAAGAGCAGAAGTGAACCTGAAAGCAAAGTTCGGGTTAAACTATTTCAAAAATTCCTATGAGTTTCTTGATGCCGGAGATTATATTTATTGGATGCGTATGGGATATAAGAATGCTTATATGGGAGATATGAAACATCCGGACGGAAGCGCTGTGAAGGCATGGTCTTCACTTAGTTCATTGACTAGTGCTACTCCTTACGGTACAGGTAATGCTTATTTTGCGAGTGACGGGGTGACCCCTCTGGATGGAAACAAAACGAGTTCTGCTATTTGGAGTACAATGAAATATACTGATAATCTGGCTTTTTTGTTGGATCAGGGTTGGCAAACAATGATCGACCCTATCTATGGGGATAAACTTATTTATAAAAACACAGACATCGCAGATTTCAACGTCCAAACTCCAGCATTTTCACAGGATTATAATTTAAGTGTAAGTGGCGGAAATGAAAAAGGGAACTACTATGCCGGGTTAGGTTATAATAAGAGTGACGGTACGGCATACGGCAACTGGTATAAGCGTATAACCTTTACCTTCAATGCTGATTATAAGCTGAAAGAATGGTTAACTTCCAGTTCCAGTTTTAATTTTGCGGACGCTACTTGGAACGGGTTGCCTGCTACTCAGACAGCAGAGGCTAATTATTTTTCTCGTTGTTTGTCATTGCCTCCTACTTTCCGCGGTTACAATGCAGATGGAGAGATGCTGCTAGGCCCTAACTCCGGGGACGGTAATCAGCAGTATAATTTTGATAAGTTTGTCCGGGACCAGAACACTGATAAGTTTACAATGAATCAATCTTTCACTGTAAACTTCATGAAAGGACTTTCGTTAAAGCTTGGTGCAATCTGGTATTATCAGGAAGAAAAGGACGAAAGCTTTAATAAGGATTATTTAAGTTCTCCGGGAAATAAGGTTACTTCACGCAGCACCTCTGCTTATTATGACCGCACACTGGATCAGACCTATAATGCTGTATTAAATTATAATTATCAGATAAACAAAGATCATTATCTGGATGCGATGGCTGGTTTCGAATATTATGATTCTTATAATAAAGGTTTCAATGCATCCGGTTCGGGAGCCCCGACCGACGACTTTATGGATTTACAGTATACGTCAAAAGAAGAGGGAAAACGCTCTATTGACTCTTGGCATTCACGTCAGCGTATCATGTCTTTCTTCGGACGTGTAAATTATGATTATCAATCAAAATATCTCTTGTCACTGGTACTTAGAAAAGACGGTTATTCTAAACTGGCAAAAGAAAACCGTTGGGGAGTATTTCCGGGTGTTTCGACCGGGTGGGTTTTCAGCAAAGAGAAATTTATGGCAAACACAAGCGATATACTTTCATTTGGTAAATTACGTGCAAGTTTCGGTCTGAACGGTAATGTTAACAAGAACTTTGTAGGCAATTATACCGTACAGGGGTCATACGGTAGTAATACTTACAATGGCGCTACGGGATTTCTTTTGGGAAGTATTCCTAATCCTTATCTGATGTGGGAGAAATCCAGAACTTTTGAAATCGGTCTTGACTTAGGCTTTCTCGAAAATCGTATTAATGCTAATTTGACCTATTATAATCGTCTGACTAGTGATAAATATGCTAATATCACCGTACCTTCCACGTCTGGAGTAGGTTCTGTGGTTTCCAATAACGGTAAGTTCCAGAATCAAGGATTTGAGTTTGAACTGGCTTTCCGTATTATTGACCGGAAAGACTGGAAATGGAATCTGAACTGGAATGGAGCACTGAACAAAAATAAGGTCGTAGCGTTGCCGGATAACGGGCTGGAGCGTAATCGACAAGATGCATATCAGGTATATACCGGCTATGGTGACGCTAAAATGTGGGTAGGAGGCTATCAGGAAGGACAACGTCCGGGTGACTTGTATATGTTTATCGCTGACGGTATCTATAAATCACAGGATGAGATACCGGCTGGTTTGATTGATATTACGTCCGGTAATAATGGATCGACCGGCAGACCTTTATATGGAGGGGCAGAAGGTTATAATAAATTGTCCGACAGCCAAAAAGAAAACGCACTACCTATTCAGCCAGGTGACGTAAAATGGAAAGATGTCAATGGGGACGGCGTGATTGATAATTATGATATGGTAAAGGTAGGAAATACGGTACCGAAGTGGACAGGCGGTTTCAATACTACGGTGAGCTGGAAAGACTTGACGTTATCGGCGCGTTTCGACTATGCTTTAGGGTTCAAAGCGGTAGACTGGAAATCAATGTGGATTATGGCTTGCGCGCAAGGTACATATAATACTATCCAGGAAACTAAGGATACTTGGACACCGGACAATCCGAACGCTAAATATCCTACATATGTTTGGGCGGATCAGTTGGGAAAGAGAAACTATTGCCGTAGTTCTTCCATGTTTGTGTATAATGGTAATTATCTGGCACTTCGTGAACTGTCGCTAACTTATCGGTTACCGTCGATATGGGTGCAAAAAGCTAAATTGAGTAACGTGGAATTATCTGTGACAGGACAAAACTTAGGTTATCTGACAGAAGCGAAGCACTTGTTCTCACCTGAAAAGGCGGATAACAACGGTGGATATCCATTGCCTCGCACTGTAATTTTTGGTATCAACGTTTCTTTCTAACATATAAAAAAGACAGATTATGAAAAAAATAATATACATCATTTCTTTATTTGTATCCTCTGTCCTCTATACATCATGCGATGCTTTGGATTTGGCTCCCGAGGATTATTTCGGAAGTGGAAACTATTGGAATAATGAAGCTCAAGTTGATGGATATATGACAGGTATGCATTCTCAACTGAGAAGTTATTATGATATGTTCTATGTTCTAGGAGAAGTTCGTGGTGGAACACAACGTGTAGGAACTTCATCTGAAAATACTAGTTTGAACTATGCTAATCTCCGTTCCAATGTAATCGATCAAGACAGGCCGGGTATTAGTAATTGGTACGGTCTTTATTCTCCAATCATGCAAGTCAATCATTTTATTCAGCAAGTAGAGAATGAATGCAGTTTCCTGGATGATACAAACAGAAAACACTATTTGGCTCAAGCGTATGGATTGAGGGCATTATATTATTTCATGCTTTATAAGACGTATGGGGGAGTGCCTATTGTCACTGAAGTTGAACTCTTGAATGGCAAGGTGACTGCGGACAAATTTTATGTGGAACGTGCGACAGCGGAAGCAACGCTTGAATTTATAAAAGGTGATATTCAAAAATCAGAGAATAATTATGCAGATATTACAGTGACAAATAGTTACGATAAAACAATATGGTCCAAAGCTGCTACCCTGATGTTGAAAGCGGAAATATATATGTGGGCTGCTAAAGTGACCATTACCGGACATACTGCTACCGGAACAACTGATTTGAAGGTTGCTCAAGCAGCTTTGAATCAGATTATAGGTAAGTTTGAATTACTGTCCGATTTTGAAAATGTTTTCAGTACTTCCAATCGTAATAATAAAGAGATTATTTTCACATTACACTTTGCCGACGGCGAAGCAACCAACTGGGCTGGGCAATTTTTATATCAGGATGCAGTATTTATCGGACAGGTGTATGGACGTGACAGCAAGCGGATAGAAACCGACACTTTGAATCTGAAAGGGACTGGCGGTGTATTCAGGCATGAATATACCTATGATTTCTGGTCTGCCTATGATGAAAAAGATACTCGTCGTGATGTAACCTTTTTGGAATATTATACTCAAGAAGATAAAGATCCTGCAAGTTTTGGCTGCGTTATGAAAAAAGGCATAGGTTCAATTAACTCTAATAACAATCGTATTTATGATACGGATATTATTATCTATCGCTATGCGGACGCTTTGCTTATGATGGCCGAAGTGGCAAACGGATTAGGTGAATCATGCAGTACTTATGTTAATGATGTACGTAAGCGTGCTTATGGCGACGACTATGCCGGGCACGAATACGCTGACGGTAGTTTTGAAGCAAACGAATTGGCTATATTGCACGAACGCGATAAGGAATTTGTCTGGGAAGGTAAACGTTGGTTTGATGTTGTACGTATGCAGGATGCTTCTCATAATTCGTTGGCGTTTTCGGCAGCAGCCAATTATCCGTCTACTTCTCCTTTGATTAGTACGAGTGAAAAGCATAAACTTTTATGGCCATTGGATATTAGCACGATGAATATCAATCCATTACTGGAACAAACTCCGGGATATGACACTTATAAAAAGCAGCCGGAATAAAAGTTAGTACATTGTGATAAAAAGCGGGATAGGGACTAATTTGTCTATCTCGCTTTTTATCTTTTTCTTCCTTTTAAAGAAAGAAATGGCACACTAATGCTAGTTTATTAATATTCTTGTATATAATAAAATATTTAATTATTTGCTGGTAATATGATAAATTTATATCTTTGTGCCCAAACAATTAATAATACCATGAAAAGAAACCTACTTTTATTATTATCTATCCTTTTTTTATCTGTCTGTGGGACTTTGCAGGCTGTTGCATCGGATACTGTATTTGTGCGTGAAACTCAGATTCCAATTTTGATTGAACGACAGGATAACGTGTTGTTTATGTTGCGTTTGAATGCAAAAGAGAGTCGTAGTTTGGATGAAGTAGTTTTGAATTTTGGCAAAGATGTGAATATGGCGGATATACAGTCCGTTAAGTTATATTATAGTGGTACGGAGGCCAGACAAAACTATGGTAAGAAATTCTTTACTCCCGTATCTTATATTTCCAGCCATACGCCGGGGAAGACATTGGCTGCGAATCCTTCTTATTCGATTAATAAATCACAGGTAAATAATCCCGGGCGGAAAGTGATACTGAATGCTAATCAGAAACTTTTTCCCGGAATCAATTATTTCTGGATCAGTCTGCAAATGAAACCGGGCGCCTCTTTGCTGGATAAAGTGTCAGCTAAGATTATTACTGTTAAGGTTGATAATAAAGAAGCACTTATGCATACGGTTTCACCGGAGAATATAGCTCATAGGGTAGGAGTAGGGGTACGCCATGCCGGTGACGATGGTTCGGCTGCCTTCCGTATTCCGGGATTGGCAACTACTAATAAAGGAACATTGCTGGGAGTTTATGATGTACGTTATAATAGCAGTGTTGATTTGCAGGAACATGTGGACGTCGGTTTGAGCCGTAGTGTAGACGGTGGTAAAACATGGGAGAAGATGCGTTTACCTTTAGCTTTTGGTGAAACTGGCGGTTTGCCTGCTGCGCAGAACGGTGTTGGCGACCCTTCGATCTTAGTGGATACCAAGACCAACACAACATGGGTGGTGGCGGCTTGGACACATGGAATGGGTAATCAGCGTGCTTGGTGGAGTTCTTATCCGGGAATGGATATGAATCATACGGCCCAGTTGGTATTGTCAAAGAGTACGGACGATGGTAAAACGTGGTCGGAGCCTATTAATATAACAGATCAGGTGAAAGATCCATCCTGGTATTTCCTTTTGCAAGGACCGGGACGAGGTATCACCATGCAAGACGGCACATTGGTATTCCCGATTCAGTTTATCGATTCTACCCGTGTTCCGAATGCGGGAATTATGTATAGCAAAGACCGTGGCGAAACATGGAAAATCCATAACTATGCGCGCACCAATACAACAGAAGCTCAGGTAGCGGAAGTGGAGCCTGGCGTACTGATGTTAAATATGAGAGATAACCGTGGAGGCAGTCGTGCTGTCGCTACTACCAAGGATCTCGGTAAGACTTGGACAGAACATCCTTCTTCCCGTAAAGCTTTACAGGAACCGGTGTGTATGGCAAGTTTAATCAGCGTGAAAGCGGCAGACAACACATTAAATAAGGATATTCTTTTATTCTCCAATCCGAATACGGTAAAAGGTCGTCATCATATCACGATCAAGGCCAGTCTGGATGGAGGTATCACCTGGCTACCCGAACATCAAGTGATGCTGGATGAAGGTGACGGTTGGGGATATTCTTGTTTGACAATGATTGATAAAGAGACAGTCGGCATATTATATGAAAGCAGTGTCGCTCATATGACTTTTCAGGCAATCCGGCTGAGAGATATAATACAATAGGAATTATCATACGACCTGTAATCATGAAAAACAGACTCATATTATTTATATATATTATAATTAACTTATGCACAATTTCAGTGGTAAAAGCAGGTGATTATCACCTGCTCCCCCAGCCGCAAAAGTTTACCCCCTCTCATTTAAACTTTCAGGTGAATAAGGTACAGCTTTCCACTCCTGTGCTTCAACAGGAGTGGGAAACTCTTATCTCCGAAATGGGAGGAACCGTCTCCCCCAAGGCAACCGGTACTATTGAAGTTAAATTACTGCCGACCCTCCCCGAAATACCGATGAACCAGGATGAAGCCTACCGACTGAGCATCACAAAGAAGCGGATAATTGTTGAGGCTGTAACCGAACGCGGTGTTTATTGGGCTATGCAAACTTTAAGGCAGCTGGCAGAAAAAAGGAATTCAAAAACGCATATTCAAGGAGCTGAGATCATCGACTGGCCTGCTTTCCGGGTTCGCGGATTTATGCAGGATGTTGGAAGAAGCTACATTTCACTGGATGAACTTAAGCGTGAAATCGCCGCGCTTGCCAAATTCAAAATCAATGTTTTTCACTGGCATTTGACCGAGAATCAATCCTGGCGTCTGGAAAGTAAGATTTTTCCGATGCTGAACGATAGTGCGAATACCACCCGCATGCCCGGCAAATATTATACGCTGGAAGAAGCCAAGGAGTTGGTTGCATTCTGTAAAGCACATCACATGACGCTGATTCCCGAAATAGATATGCCCGGACATAGCGCTGCATTTATACGTACTTTCCGCCATGATATGCAAAGTCCTGAAGGGATGAAAATTTTGAAATTGTTGATGGATGAAGTCTGTGAAACGTTTGATGTGCCTTATTTGCATATCGGTACGGATGAAGTGCAGTTTACCAATCCCCGTTTTGTGCCGGAAATGGTGTCCTATGTACGTTCCAAAGGTAAGAAAGTAATTTCATGGAATCCGGGTTGGCACTACAAACCCGGGGAGATTGACATGACTCAACTTTGGAGTTATCGTGGAAAGGCGCAGAAAGGGATTCCCGCCATTGACTCACGTTTTCATTATCTGAATCATTTTGACACCTTTGGTGATATCATAGCATTGTACAACAGTCGTATTTATAATAAGGAACAAGGAAGCGAAGATTTAGCAGGGACAATCCTGGCTATCTGGAATGACAGGTTAGTCAGTACCGAGTGGGGGATGATTATCGAAAATAATTTCTATCCTAATATGCTGGCTATGGCGGAACGTGCCTGGAAAGGTGGTGGGACGGAATATTTCGATAAGAACGGAACAATACTTCCAACCGACGAGCATTCGGAACTATTCAGAAGTTTTGCCGATTTTGAACGTCGTTTGTTGTGGCATAAAGAACATACTTTTGACGGTTATCCGTTTGCGTATGTCCGCCAGACAAATGTGAAATGGAATATTACAGATGCTTTCCCGAACGAAGGAAATCTGGCAAAGGCTTTTCCTCCGGAAGAAACTTTGCAGGATAGTTACAGCTATGGAGGAAAAACATACAATGTGCGTCCTGCTATTGGTGCCGGAATCTATTTACGCCACGTGTGGGGGACGCTTATTCCCGGATTTTATAAAGAACCGAAAGAAAACCATACGGCCTACGCCTACACCTATGTCTATTCGCCGAAAGAACAAAACGTTGGTTTGTGGGCTGAATTTCAGAATTACGGACGCTCCGAAGCCGATCTTCCTCCTCTGCCGGGAAAATGGGATTATAAGGAAAGCCGTATCTGGATAAATGAACAGGAAATATTACCGCCTGTCTGGACAGCTACTCACCGCACCAAAAGCAATGAAATAGCTTTGGGCAACGAAAATTGTGTGGCACGCCCGCCTTTGGAAGTTCATCTGCAAAAAGGCTGGAATAAAGTACTTTTGAAATTACCGGTAGGGAAGTTTGTTAGCCCGGAAGTCCGGCTAGTAAAATGGATGTTTACTACTGTCTTTGTTACTCTTGACGGACAGAAAGCGGTAGAAGGACTCATTTACTCACCAAATAAAACACTAGAGTGACATATCGATTATAGAGAGAGAACTATTTATAAATATGCTATGAGCAGATTTGAATATGTTATAATGAAACTCAGATATGCTATAATGAAAAACGGATATGCTAATGAGTAAATAAAAAGAATAGTCATGAAAAAGATCTTTTTTTTAGTGGTCATATTGACCCTGTCTTTGTTATGCCGCGCACAAGAACGCAAATATTCTACGTTTTACTACCAGCGTGCTACATTGTTTGAAGAACTGCCTGTTACTTCCAGTGACATTATTTTTCTGGGAAACAGTATCACAAACGGTGCCGAATGGGCGGAACTGTTCAAGAACAAACATGTCAAAAACCGTGGAATCAGCGGCGACATTTGTATGGGAGTATATGACCGTCTTGATGCTATCCTGAAGGGAAAGCCCGCTAAAATATTTCTTTTGATTGGTATTAATGATGTGAGTAGGGGAACTCCCGCCGATACTATTGTATCCCGTAGCGGAAGATATCCTTTGGCTGATCGTATTATTATAAGTCAACTTATTGAAATAACTCACATCTAATTTCAAGCGATGTCCTTGCAAGAAGTGAATACCCGTACCTATTTCCCATGTACGATTCGTGATAGGCTTCACGTCGCCACGCAAATAATCCGGATAACTAGCCGTATTCAAGCCATCCCAAACATTCTGTTTAATCGTATAGGCCCGATCTAAATCATAAATAGCTAAATCGGTTTTAGAGACAGTCCACGATCCTCTCAATTTCCAGAAGGGTATCCAATCCGGCAAGCTTATTATATTAGAAGGAATAATACTCACTCCCACGGAAGGATAAAAATATGATTTATCATTTGAAGGCAAAGTAGAAGACCAGTCATTACGCCCTGTAGCCTCCAGATAATAAGTATCCTTATACCCCAATGTCAACGTGCCGAACAGACTATTCACTTTTTTCGTCTTAGTCTCCGCATCCACGTTCGGACTTTCTACGGAAGCTTTTATCGAATAAAAACCGGGAACAGACAAGCCATTCTTCGTGGAAGCTTCCAGATTCTTTGTTTTCGTATAATAAAGAGAACCTCCCAATAAACCGTCAACACTAAAATCACTCAGCTTCTTATTAAACAGCAAGAAGAAATCATAATTCATGGTAAAACCAGTCTTCTTGCCCTCTTTATAATAACCCAGCGCTCCGTCTTCCCAGCCACCACGGCCTTTAGAGATCGTTCCCACCGAAGAACGAGTCACATTATTATTCGCATAAGCGACTCCTCCCGCACGCAATTGCAATTTCGTCGAAGGTAGTATCTCGTACTTAAAAGACAATGAACCATTCGTCGTAAAATTATTTATCGACTTAATCTTCTCATAAGCCTCAAAATAAGGATTATCATACCAATCCGTATAATGCCAATTTTGCTTGTAAAATTGGTGAAAGAATTCCTCCACATATAGAACCACCATGGACGCCTGTCGACCATAATAAAGACATAACAACCGTCATAATAATAACGCCAAAGAACGAATCTGTAATTCCTTGTAAAGGAATTTGAATTACC
>ENA-UEOR01001714-UEOR01001714.1-human-gut-metagenome-genome-assembly--contig:-NODE-1714-length-12697-cov-18.900872_pt1 | contig 12697 bp, 13 predicted proteins | sample MGYA00242887_ERZ507890 | MGnify/ENA primary metagenome ERZ507890 (study PRJEB26167, sample SAMN06115431) | human gut metagenome | host: Homo sapiens | place: China:Guizhou | collected 2014-10-21...
TCATGATGTAAGTTTTGAGGAAGAGGCTCATAACAATGATTCGAACCTGGATTATATTTCAACTTATTTTTTATGACTTGACTTATTTCAAAACCGTATAGAAATAAACCTGTCAATAATAGATTTAGAATAGGGTAGAGTGAAATTGATATGAAATCTCCCCAGTCTCATTGATTAATAAAATGGCGAGCTCTCCTTTGGGAAAAAGTGGTGTACAGTGTATATGACATAGTTGTACCAACTTGTTGAACAAAATTTCTTTATCTTTCTTGTTTGGTATTCCCCATAGTTCGCGGGCAAGCGTCATTTGTTCGATCAATGCTAAAGTCTCATCTGAACAGCTGCACTGAATAGCTATTTCTTTTAAAAAGTCTTTGTTCATTATGACTTTCTTGCTGTGAGTATCCAAGTGTCCTTCTGCCAGTTTTACCGCTTTTCCTATCATAATCCCCATGCTTACCTTTTGAAAACCAGTCTCTGCTGCTATTTTTAATGTCTCTCCGATAAAGTTTCCGTAATGCACAAAAGCCTGTGGAGGGAGATTCGGATAGAGGCTCCGGACAAATTTCTCACTTTTGGCTCCGGAATTGATAACCAATCGTTCCGCATTAATTGCATAGGCCACTTCCACTTCCTTGCGTATGGCATCGACGAATGCTTCCGAAGAAAAAGGTTTCACAATACCCGAAGTTCCGATAATGGAGATCCCTCCAATAATTCCCAATTTCGGGTTGAATGTTTTCAGAGCCAGTGTTTCTCCTTCGGGAACGCTGATAGTTACGTCCAGCCCTCCTCCATAAAGCAAGGATAGTTCATTGACGATCATTTTCCGGGGAGTCGAATTAATGGCAGGTTCACCGACGGCTAATCCCAATCCGGGAAGTGTGACTTTTCCCACCCCTTTTCCTTGCAGGAAATGTATGCCGGGAGAATCGGAAAAAGATACAGTGGCTACAATCTGATGTCCGTGGGTAACATCGAATATTGGCGTTGCGAAGGCTGCGGCAAATATTTTGCAGACTCGGCCGGCACAAAAGAAATTACGGCAAAAGACACGGTTACGGGCAAGCTACCGAGCGATAAAAAATCCCCTCAAACCGGCGCAAGCGGCATGCTTGCATTATGCGCGGCATTATTACTTGCAAGCGGTGGCACTGCCGCGGTAATATCAACGCGCAAAAAGAAAAAATTCGGCAAGGCCGAATAGCAAAAGTTTTCCTGCCGAAGCAATCATATTAGGCAGGGTTAAATCAAAGGCTTTATCGTTTTAATGCAATATTAAACAAGCAAGAATTCATTTAATCGATTATGACTTATGTTATTTCCGACCTTCACGCTTGCCTGCCGAAAAGCCGAAAACGATACTTGCCAAGTCATTTTTACGAGAATGATTTTTGTAAACACCGAGCAATGTGGCAAACAGAAACGGCAGATGAGAAATCATCCGCCGTTTATTTTTTTGCGATAACCTGTTGAGCAATATGCAAAATTATATTATATCGTGTTGATTGTTATATCTGCCGCCGGTTAAGATATTATCTGCCGCCGAGACAAGCTGCTTTAAATCCGCATTGCTTTTTATTATTTTTGACGGTGCCGAAACAGCCGCCGAAACAAGATTGTAATATGCGCTGCCGCGGGGATAAATATTCACGGAGCCGTCAAGCGCAGAAAGCCAAATTTCGCCTATCATTTCGCGAAGCGGCTTATAGCGATATTCAAGTGCCTGCGCACGGGTGATATTACCTTGCAAATGCATAGCTTTAAGCAATTTATACACATCCCAAACGAGTGCCGTGTCAACCTTTTTAAGCAGGGGTTTAATAATGCCCCAAAGCGGCAAAAGCTTTTGAGGATTTATTCCGAGTGCCTCAATTCTTTCGGAAAACTGCCTTTCATCCCTGCATTCGGTTATTCTGAAAATCAAATCCGTGGCATGGCGGGCAAGATAGCTTTCGGCATCGACCTCGCGCCCGTTCACAAGAAACGATTTCAAGTGGCGAACATCATATTTAAGCCTGCCGTCATCAAGCACAAGCACATCAACAATCGGTGCGGGATAGCCGCTTAGCGCGCCCACATTAACCTCCGTTATCTTGTTGCCGGCCCGGCTTGTGAAAGAATCGGTGTGCTGAATATGGCTGTGGCCGACAAACATATATTTAAGCCCTGCATCCGCAAAAAAAGACGCAACTTCTTTCCTGTTTTCAACGCAGGTGGAGCCGCCCGTAAGCAACGGCGAAATATGGGGCACAAGCAAATGATGCTCTATGCCGATAAGCGTGCAGCCGCATTTTTTTGCATCATCGATTTGCTCGGTTATCCAGCGGCGGCAATCGGCGGTGAAGCCTGCGTGGTCGTTTTCGTTTTTATCGTCGTTAAGGCACAGCACGCGCACCTTTTCCGAAAGCTCAATAACAAAACAAACGGTGCCTATTTTTGTGACAAAGGTGCTTATCGCCTGCTTGGGGCCGAAATTCTCATAAAATTTCGGCAAGTCACGGCTTTTCATAACGGGCACATCGTGATAAACACTGTCGCCGTCAAAGCGGCGCGGATTTTCGTCACAGCACCAATCATGCGTGGCTGTTATCAAATAAACCGGCTTGCTTTTTTGAAGCTTATAAAGCTTTTCGCGAAATTCAAGGTGAGAAACCGTTTCGCCGTCGTTTGAAACATCGCCGAGGATGAATACGGCATCTGTATCCGACTTTGCAATATCGGCAAATGCGGCATCAGTGATTTCCGCCGTTTCTGCAAGGCATTTTTGGTCTGACCCGGAGCGCAATTCATATGCCTTGCCGCAAGTGCCGAGGGATTTTGAATAATAATGAGTGTCTGCAATAAAAGTTATTTTCATAAAACCACCGTTTTAAAATACAGGCTCAGGAGCCAAAAAGCAGAATTTAAAAAGTTAATTTCAGCCGTTCGTTTTGCCCGAAATAAAAGCGGCGGGCGGCGCAGTGCACCCCCCGCCGAAAGCATAAAAAGCAATCAATCGTTTGCGGCAACAGATTCCGACACTTCGGCTTCTGTGCCCTTTTCGGATTTGAGCTGCGCGCGCCTTTCCATAATTTCCTTCATCATTTGGCGATGACCGTCGCCCGTAATATTATAGAAATGCATCGGCACAAGCATAAGCAAATAACCTATTGCCGGCACAAGAGTTGTGAGCAAAAACAGAGCCATATTGGTTTGCGAATTTTGCACCATGGAGCCTTCTGTGTGCTGCATATAGCCCGTGAAGCCCAAAATTGCAAGGCCGATTGAAGATGAAAATGTGTTTTCGATCTTGCCCGTGAAGCTCATTATGGAAAGCATAATACCCTCAACACGAGTGCCTGTTTTCCATTCGATATAATCAACCGTTTCCGCTTCCATTTCCTTTTGGATAAGGTTTTTAAATTCAAGCGGAATTGCAGTAAGCCCTGTAAAGAGCACAACAAGTATGCCAACGAAAAGTGAAACACTTGTGCCCTCGGTTTTATTCATAAGTCCGTTATAGCAGGTTACGGCAAAAAGCACATGCAAAATTATAGCGGCAACGCAGCAACCCTGATAAAACTTTTTACTGTCTGCCTTTTTACCGAGCGATTCGATGATTTTGGGAACGAGTATTCCCGCAAAAAGGAAGCCGGGAAACTTAACAACATCAATAAAAATATTATATTTTCGGTTAAACATAAGATCGGCAACGAAATAAAACGAAACCTGCTCCGCAATTTTGCAGATAACAAAAAAGACATTTCCTAAGAAGAGCATGAGCAAAGGTCTGTTTTTAAACAGCAGAGCAAAGCAATCCTTAACGGCCGGCACATCTTCCTTATGCTCTGCCCTTTCTTTTGTGTTTTTATAGGTGAGCCTTGTTAAAAACACAATTCCTATTGCCGAAATAATTGCCGAGGTAAGATATGCCTGCGGCGTATGGTCCTTAAAATAAGGCAGAAGCGCTGCGCCGGCAACGAAAACCTGCGGCAACGCGCCCAAAACGGAGCGTACGATTGAGCTTACTCCGAAAAGCTTGGTGCGCTCTATTCCGCTTGGCGTGATTGAAAACGCAAGCGCACCCATGGGAATATCAAACGCCGTGTATGTTACATCAAGGCCAACAAAAAGGATAGTGGTATAAATAATGTTAAACAACGGTGAAGCATCTGCACTGCCGATGAAAAACAAAATCATAACAAGCGAAACGAAAAGCGGTGCCCATTTGATATATGGGCGCATTTGCCCGTCCTTAGTTCTGGTTTTATCAACTATAACGCCCATAATCGGGTCGTTTATTGCATCAAAAATTCCGCAATAAAGCCTGATTTGCGCTGCAACGCTCATTGGGTCTTTAAGCTTTTTGAAAAGCACGTTTGTTAAAAAGAAATTTATGTATTTTGACGAGGTCATGCTTGTGTTCATTCCCTGTGCGCCGCGCCCCACCGCATATGAAAGCGTTTCGCGCCAGGTTAAATAAGTTTCCTCGCCAACATCCTTTTTAATAATTTTACTGTTTAAAAAATCGTTTATTTTGCCCATTTAATCTTTTCCTTGCCTTTCGGCTGCAATATTTTTATAGCGGATTTTAAAACCGCACACACCGCAGGCAGCCTCAGCGATGCACAATAACAGCTAAAGCTTATTTTTGCAAATTGCTTTATATATGCTGCTTATTTAATCTTTGTGATTTTGTTTTTTTTAACGAAATAAACATTATCGGCAATATCCATCATTGCCTTATCGTTCATGGAATCCGTGTAAAAATTCTCTATATGCATTCCCGGAAAAACCTCGTTAAAAATTTTAACCTTGTTTTCAAGAAAGCAAAGGCGCTTAAATTTGCCCGTTTCCTTATCTATGCTTGAACCGACATAATGCTTTATGCCGATTCTTTTTGCTATTTCATCAAGCAAAAAATCTGTTGAGCCGGAAACTATAATATCGCTTTCTTTTTGCACGGTTTTATACCAAGGCTTGATTTTATGCTCGTTTTTATTCCAAAAATCAACAACGGCGGCGGAAATATCGCCGATTTTAACATAATATCCTTCCAAAAAGGAAGCATATGCACCAATCGCCTCTTCAACCGTGAAAAGGTGAAGCCCATCCTTAATCGCAATCACAATCAATTTGGGAATATAGCGCCAAATTCTTACATCACGGCGCACAAAATAAAGAATAAAATCCACAAGAGTTTCGCCGTCATAAATAGTGTTATCAAAATCATAAACATTAACGTTCATAATACTACAATCCGTTTTTCAAATCAAAGTTAAGTTTTTGAGAAAATTTAATAAAAAATAAAATTTTTCCATATTTTAATATTAGCAAACTCCAAGCACAAAATCAACAAAAAAATCAGCATCCTGAAAATAAAAGCGGCTTACCGGTTTTAAAGCAAAAAATTACAACTGCATAAATTATTTTGTTAATTTTTTATCAAATCTTGACATCCGGGTAAACTACATATATATTAGAATAAGTATATTTAAACAAAGGGAGGCAGCCTAAACTGCCAAAACGGTAATTGAAAAATGAAAGAAAAATCCATTAAAACCGATGTTGTAATAGTCGGCAGCGGGGTTGCGGGCGTTTTTGCCGCGCTTTGCCTGCCAGAGGATAAAAAAGCCCTTGTTATCACCAAAGAGGATCTTAAAGAATGTGATTCATATTTGGCTCAGGGCGGTGTTTGCGTACTTAAAAACATTGATGATTTTGAATGCTATTTTGAAGACACAATGAAAGCAGGCCATTATGAAAACGATCCCGAAAGCGTTAGGGTTATGATTGAATCATCACCCGATGTTATCGGAACGTTGGTTAAGCTGGGTGTTGACTTTGACACCAATAACGGCGGCGATTTCAACTACACAAGAGAAGGAGCCCACAGGCAAAACAGGATTTTGCATCACAAGGACGAAACCGGCAAAGAAATCACGGCAACCCTGCTTGCAATTGCAAAAACCAAGAAAAACATCACCTTTGTTACAAACACAACGATGATTGATATTATAGAAAAAAACAACACCTGCTACGGCATAGTTGTTGAAGACGCAAACGGCGAAAGAAGCGCAATTTTTGCAAGAGATGTTATTTTGGCAACGGGCGGCATAGGCGGTTTGTTTAAAAACTCCACCAATTTCCCGCACATCACGGGCGATGCCTTTGCAATTGCACTTAAGCACAACATTGAGCTTAAAAATATAAACTATATTCAAATTCATCCCACCACGCTTTACAGCAAAAAAAGCGGACGGCGCTTTCTTATCAGCGAAAGCGTAAGAGGCGAGGGTGCAATTTTGCTTAACGAAAACGGCGAAAGATTTACGGACGAGCTTCAACCCCGCGATGTTGTTACCGAAGCCATTTGCAAGGAAATGGAAAAATTCGGCACGGATCATGTTTATCTTACCCTGCCGACGATGACAAGTGAAGAAGCCGCACAGAGATTTCCAAACATTTTTGAGGAATGCATGGAAGAGGGCTATGATATAACAAAAGACAAGGTGCCAGTTACACCCGGCCAGCACTATATGATGGGTGGAATTAAAACAGACATAAACGGCTGCACATCCATGCGCCACCTTTATGCGGCAGGCGAAACGGCCTGCAACGGAGTGCACGGCAGAAACAGGCTTGCATCAAACAGCCTGCTTGAAAGCCTTGTTTTCTCTAAGCGCGCGGCGGATTTAATTGCAGGCGACGATTCTGAAAAGCCGCAATATGAGCCTGAAATTGATTTTGCCGCAATGCCGCCGAAGGCAGAGCGTGAAAATGAATTCAAAAACATTATCATGGCCGAAATCAAACGAAAGGATCCCGAATTCTATGATAAATGGTGTAACAATGAAAATCAATGTTGACGATTATATCATCAACACTCTTAAAGAAGACATCACAAGCGAGGATGTTTCAACAAACGCCGTTATGCCCGAAAGCAGGCAAGGCAAGGCAGAGCTTATCTGCAAAAGCAGCGGCATAATCTGCGGCCTTGGCGTTTTTGAACGCACATTCACACTGCTTGACGAAAATGCAAAATTTGAAACAAGCGTTAAGGACGGCGATTTTGTTGAAAAAGGAATGCTGCTCGGCGTTGTTTACGGCGATATCAGAGCACTGCTTTCCGGTGAACGCACAGCGCTTAACTATTTGCAAAGAATGAGCGGAATTGCCACAATAACCAAAGAATATGCCAAGGAGCTTGAGGGCACGGGCACAACTTTGCTTGACACACGCAAAACCACACCCAATATGCGCCCCTTTGAAAAATATGCGGTAACCGTGGGCGGAGGCAAAAACCACCGCTACAATCTTTCAGACGGAGTTTTGCTTAAAGACAACCACATAGGAGCAGCAGGCTCCGTTACAAAAGCGATTAAGGCCGCAAAAGAATATGCGCCATTCGTAAGAAAAATTGAAATTGAAACCGAAACCTTCGAGCAGGTGCAAGAAGCTGTTGAAGCAGGAGCAGACATTATTATGCTTGATAACATGAGCACCGCACAAATGGCAGAATGCGTTAAATTTATTAACGGCAGAGCACAAACCGAATGCAGCGGAAATGTTACCAAAGAAAGGCTTAAAGAAATTGCCGCCACCGGTGTGGATTTCGTTTCATGCGGTGCACTCACCCACTCCGCTCCGATTATGGATGTAAGCCTTAAAAATCTTGTTCCAATTGAATAAATGATAATTATTTTTTGATTTAGCGGTAATAAACAAATAAATATTACGGAAAATCAATATGAAAAAATGTGTTAAGCATTTTGCGCAAGTTCTTTATTCAATCTTATCCGCCGTTTCGGCAACGGTTGCTTTTTATTTGATAAGCGGATTAGCATTAAGAAATTCCACGCAGAATACAGGGCTTACGGTATTAGACATAATCACCGCTATTTTGGCACTTATTTTTAATTTGCTTCTCGGACTCCGCTTCTGCGGCAAGCTTACGAAAGCGGCAAAGAAAAAAGCATAGCCGCCGCAACAGCATAATACATTTAAATCAATGCAAACAAAAAGCCACTATCATTTTGCATTATGCAAATGATAATGGCTTTATTTTTTATCATAATAATTTGAAACACCTGCAACGCAAAAGCATTCGGCAATCATAATGAATGCCGAATGTGCTTAAATTATTTTGCAAATATAAATTTTGCCAACACTCTGCCGAGAAAGCTTGGCAAAAGTGTTGGCATTGCTTATTTTTCCCCGAAGCACACGGGGAAATCAAATATTAAGGCTTTTCTTTATGCCGAATAAAACTGCAACGCTTTGCTAAATAAGCGCAACACCGTTTGCATCAGTGTTAATTTTACCCGTCAAAATCATAATTCCCTCAACAAGGGCCCAAATTCCTATTGCAACAGGACCAATGCCGAAAGCGGCTGCGCCCAAAAGCGAAACCACAAGCTGAATAATTGCTTTTGTTGTGAACCCCAAATAAAAATTATGAATTCCCAAGGTTCCCAAAAAGATTGCCAACAAACCTGCAGTCAATTTTGATTTTTGAGCAACCGGCGCTGCGGTAGGTGTAACCGGGGGTGCAGCTCCGGGAGCTTGGGCACCGAGAGCAGCTCCGCAAGCGGAACAATTGAGTGCATTATCTAGGTTATTAAGGCCACAATTTGGACAATACATATACATACCTCCGTTATTATATATTCGGACATCTGCCCGCATTATTAAGTACAAAACAATGCATTGTGAATTATCAATAAAAATTTCATATAAATCACAAAGTAATTTTTGATTATCTTTTCAAAAGTTCTTATATGCCGGTATAGCCTATTGTTACAGGCTTTTCCGGCATTTTTCGTTATGGAAGATATTCTCAAATCTTCTTATATCCCCGTATGTTTTGGTGTTCAAAAGTAGTATGTGGAGTAGTAAATTCTCCGTTTACTACTTATGCAATCAGCCGCTTCATTTCTGTTATCGACGTTTCGGAAGTCGTATGCGCGTAATAGTTCAGCGTCATATTGATGTTGGAATGTCCCATGATGTACTGCAATGCCTTTGGGTTCATTCCTGCATTTGCTAACGTGGTGCAGAATGTGTGGCGTAAGGTGTGCGGTGTCATTACCTTTGGCAATGCTACCTTTTGCGTTTTGGTGTATTTCCTTACAAGCCCCCGGAACATACTTTCATAGTTGACTGCCACTTTTGGCAAGCCGTTCCGGTTAAGAAACAGAAACTTTGTGTAGCCCTCTAAAATAACAGGCTGTGCATATTTCCGTTTGTTCAGCACCCGTTGAAATGCTTCCAACACTTTTTCACTCATAGGAATAACCCGATTGCCGCTTTTCGTCTTAGGCGTTTCCACATAGTAACCCACGTCTGCAATCTTCAAAAGTTGGTGGTCTACATTGATAAGCTGTTTGTCTAAGTCAATGTCAGCTTCCGTCAGTCCGCAGAGTTCCGAAATGCGAAGCCCTGTCCCTAACAGTATGATAATCTCGTCGTAGTATTTCTGATAGACTTTATCATGCTGCACAAAGGACAGAAAAGCCGCTTCCTGCGTAGGGGATAGAGGTTCCTTTGGTTCCGTATCATCTTCAAGGACTGTGTTCAACTGGAAGTCAAATGGATTTTTACGAATACAATCGTCCTGTATGGCTGTGTAAAAAGCAGCCTTTAAGGAACGCTTGTGGTTGTTGATAGTCTTGAAGCCGTAACCTTTTTCTTTCATGCGTAATGCCCATTCCTTTGCGTCGGAGAGCTTCACATTTTCAATCCGGCAGGCTCCAAGTTTATCCTCCTGCAAAATCCGCATGAGCTGTTTTCGCCCCTGCTTTGTACCATGCCGCACATTTGCCCGGTGGCGTATCTGCTTTGCGTAGAGTTGGCAGACCGTCATTTTTTTTCCGATATGGTCGATACCGTCGTCAAGGTCTTTTTGGATTTCTTTCTCTTTTTCCCTCAACGCTATATCGTCGCGTTTTCCTGCCGGGGTTTTGTCCGTAGGTACTAACTTCCAAGAATACACAAACTGCGGTTTTCCAAAGGTATCTATATATTTGTAGGCATATCTCCCGTCTTTTCTCTGGCTCTCTCCGGTGCGGAGAATACGATTTTTATTATCCCGTCTTTTTTCCGACATCGTTATGCTCCTTTCCATAATGGAAAGAGCCTTGATATGCTTGACTACATTGTACCACATTCAAGGCTCGATTTCACTATCAGATTGCGTCCACCGTATCAATCATTTTTTCAAACTGCTTACGCTTAATCTGAATACGGTTTCCGTTCATCATTACCCAGTCCGGGACGGGATTTTCTTCTGCCAGTTTCCGCAGCTTGCTTTCTCCGATACGGAAATATTTTGCTGCTTCTTCTATGGTAAGAGTGTACTTTTCCCAAATCGGCACGTCGTTATTGTTCAATTTGTCGTCCCCCTTTCTAAATGGGTCAAAAGTCAATTTGTAACATAGGCTTTAATCGGACGGCTATTAGCGTAACCTCATGGGACTTGCACCCCTCCGGCGGTCTGCCGAAGCCCTACCCATTGCCTGCGACGCTTCTAACGCTCGGACTATGGCTGTAAGGAAGTATCATTATGTATTCTGTGCGTTATCGCCCGCAAGTTGCTACACTTGCTTTGCAGCGGTGGTGTTGTTCGCTCGCTTTTCCCGTAGGAGAAAGGTCATGGCGCACCCGCCGTATGGCTCGGCACAAAAGGAACGTATCCGATTTGCCTTATGCTGCGTCGCCGTTCTATTGCGCCGCTTTCTTTGTCAAGGTTCAAAATGGCTGTGTTGCCGCATTAGCAGCGGAACGGAAAAGGGGGAGTAAAGACGTTCCACCGCCGATTGCGGTTATTTCTCTGTTCTAAAATTGAGGACAGCCATCATCAGTTTGGCTTGCAGCCGTTCCCGAATGTCGTTGTCTATACCAAAATAAACATTTCCACGCTCGTCATATAACTTTCGCATGGATAAACGGGCTATATAACCGCTGAAATGCTGCAAGACCATTTTCATAGCGTCCGGGTCGCCCTTTGTCGCTGCCACAATGACAGGATAAGGAACAAGGGCATTTTCAGGGTAGCCGGGTTGATTACCATTCGTCCCATTCATCAGCATTTTCCTCCAAATATTTTCTTAATTGTTCAAAAGAGCTTGTCCGTCTGTACTGTATTGTGCTTCTCGGTGTATTGAGCAACTCTGCAATTTCTGTATCGCTCATTCCCTCGAAATAATACAGCAATATGGCTTTGCGCTTTTCTTCCGGCAAAGTACGGATTGCTTCAAGAAGCAACTTCGGCGTGATTTTCTTTCCGGCTTTTTCAAAGACGGTTTCAGCAGTTTCCCGTTTGAAATATTCATCAAAGGTATGTAGCTGTCGCGCTTCATCTAAGGTCATGTCAGAAAAGGTTACTTCCTTTGCCTTATGTGTACGAAGCTCTCTATGAGCGTCGCACGCTTCATTGTGCAATACCGCATTGCAATACTTCTGAAAAGAACATTGCTTATAAAACTCCCTGCTATTAGGTTCCACATTCTCACCTCCTTTCTTGTTGAAAGTTGGTGGTGCTTCCCCCTTTTCGCGGGGTAATACGGAGCCTTGAAAAAATGCCAAATATTTTCGGAAATTTTTTCAAAAAATTTTTTAAGCATACAAAATGCGCCCGTCCGCAAAAAAACGCGGACAGGCGCATAGGAATAATAAAAAGTATTTAGATGATTTAATAGTTCATATCTAAGGGTAGGAATATCCCCGGTGGCGGTCGGGCTTTTTTTGATAAATCAAAGAATGTAAGAATTTGTTGATGTGGTTTATAACTCATGGCGGCTACCTCCTAAAGCCGCCATGTCTACATGGTTAAGGGTCGTCGTACAGACAAAAAGAAACGACGGCTCTGAAAATCAAAGCCGCCGAAATAGAGTAGGCGCGTGAAAATATGGCTGCTCTGCGACGGCTTTTTTTCTTTGCCGTCGTCCGGCAGATTATTTTAGAAATTATCTATTATCATTTTTTAGGTATAATTGTTCTCTTGTAGATCATATATGTTGCCACATAGTAGAAAAAGTAGACTACTAATAGCAAACATACGGTAAGGACTGTTTGCTGTATTCCAGATATGATAGAAGCTATCTGCAAAACTCCATTAACGTCATTTACTATGCTGCCTGTCATTACCGGAAATAAAAACAAATTAACTAAAGTCGCCGGAACAACAGGCACGAAATATAAAAGAAACAACTGCTTTTTCAACAAAGTTTTTTTCTGATGATTTGCGACACCAATATAATCCAGAGTAAGATAATCTTTTCTTTCCTTGTTTGCCCAGCTTAAAATTTGAACTGATAAAAGAGTACAGGCAATGGCAGCAGATACAAATGCAAAATAGAATAATGGCAGGACAGTATAAACAGCCATAGAAGCAGACTGATTACGAACTCCTGTTTTTGAAAGTATCAGCACATTTTTGTCTATATGATTTAAATCCTCAATATGCGTTAACGACAAAGAAGAAAGTGTCTTTACCACAAGTACATTTTTCTGCTCGTACAAAACTTCACTAACTTTATCGGGAACAATGATTAAAAATCCGTTTCCATTTCCACATGACTCCTGTTGCATAAAATCTTCACTGTATATACCTCCGAAGTGACAAATTGTGTCACCAATCAAAAGCGTGTGTAAAGTCCCGTCACCATCGTGAACATTTCCTCCAGCATATCAAAATAGATACCCTCGTGTACGG
>ENA-UEOR01001721-UEOR01001721.1-human-gut-metagenome-genome-assembly--contig:-NODE-1721-length-12661-cov-36.511046_pt1 | contig 12661 bp, 14 predicted proteins | sample MGYA00242887_ERZ507890 | MGnify/ENA primary metagenome ERZ507890 (study PRJEB26167, sample SAMN06115431) | human gut metagenome | host: Homo sapiens | place: China:Guizhou | collected 2014-10-21...
GAAACTATCACTTGGTTTTCGCTGATAATCTCATGGGACATCTTGTGCAGATAATCTTTTCTGGTATTTGTTATTGTGTTTAACTTAGGGGTTGCAGGAGTGGCAATCGCAACAATATTTTCACAGTTTATATCGTGTGTGCTTGTATTAAGATGTCTGAATAAGACAGATGCAAGTTACCAGTTGAGATTCTCAAAGCTAAAGATAAAGGGATACTATCTTAAACAGATATTTCAGGTTGGAATTCCGGCAGGAATACAGAGTACAGTTATTAATTTCTCAAATGCTTTGCTGCAGTCGTCGGTTAATTCATTCGGTTCAACAGCAATGGCAGGATATACAGCAGCCAACAATATTCTTGGCTTTCTATATGCATCAATTAATTCAGTAACACAGGCCTGCATGAGTTTTACAAGTCAGAATTATGGTGTAAGGAAGTTCAAGAGAATGGACAAGGTGCTTATAGATTGTGCAATACTTTCGGTAGGAGCATCACTTGTATTTGGCTGCGGTGCATATATATTTGGTGATAAAGTGCTTATGATATACACTAATAGTGAAGATGTTATCAAATGTGGTGTTGAGATATTATCAATTACTACAGTACCATATTTCTTATGTGGAATAATGGATCTGTTTCCGGGCGCGCTTCGTGGAATGGGGTATTCGCTAGTACCTATGATATTATCAGTTATTGGTACTGTAGGAATGAGGATATTCTGGATATTCGTCATATTCCCAAGTCACAGAACTCTTTATGACCTGTTCATATCATATCCGGCATCATGGACGGCAACGATAATTATGCAGGTTATATGTTTCCTTGTAGTACGTCGAAAAGTGCATTCACAGATTAATAAATGATTATAAAATATTTAAGCCATTCCGGAAGGAGTGGCTTATTAACTATAAAGTTCTTCAAGAGTTCTGGCTATCTCGCCAGCATCACAGTCACATCCGTTTTCTTCCCATTTTAAAAATGTATTAAGCAATCCGCCAGAGTAACAGTATAGTCTGTACTCAGAGTAATTCTTAGGATTCGTAAAATGTTCAGACATAAAATTATTAATGCTGTTAATAAGAATAGAATGAAGTCCACATCTTGAAAGAGTAAGAAAATAATCCTTATAACGGTTAAAGAATTCAAGTGCAAAAAGAATGTGGGAATAATCCAGGAAGCTCCCGTTTTCAGGGTTGTTGGCACATTCTTCCAGATATTCAATTATAATAATGTTAAGATAGTCGCATAGTGCATCATGGATTGATTCATAATATTTGTAAAAAGTTATGCGTGATACACCGGCACATTTCGCCACACTCGTAATTCGAATCTTATCAAAATCAGTGTCTTTAAGAAGCTTGATTATTGCTTCACCTATGCACATTCGTGTAAATGTATTTTTAGAATCTTTGTTAACTATATTCATAATGTACTCCTGAAATATACAAAAACGCTATTTTTGTATATTGTAACACTATAAGTTATAAAATACAATATGACATAGTATTTAAAACTACATCGAAACGGAGTATATCCGGCGAACAGGAGGATTAATAATGAGATTAGTAGCAGATTCAGCATGTGATATAAAAGAACTTGAGGGAATGGTCTTTAAGGCAGTTCCGCTTACAATATCTACAGATAACGAGGAGTTTTGTGATGATGGACAGCTTGATATTCACGATACAAATAAAGTTGTTTTTTATTTTTGCAGACCTTACTATAATAGATTCTACCACTTATCGATTGAAGAGCAAAAGGAACTCTATAAGAATATAGAAAGTCTGTGGTTGGACGCTACTAATGCTCAAGAGCAATATGCGGCGGCTGAGAGTAAGCTGAAAAGTAGCCAGGCCAGTTATGAGATGGTCAGCGAGCAATTCAACTTGGGAATGAAGAATACCGTAGAGTTGCTTACCGAGAAAAATAACCTGCTCAGTGCACAGCAGCAACGTATTCAGGCCAAGTATATGGCTATCTTGGATCGGACTCTACTGAACTTCTATGCAGGTCAGGATATAAAATTATAATCATAACGCTATACATATTATATTATGGAAAAGAAGAAAATGATCCTTACTACAGCGGTAGCCGTAGTGGTCGTGGCAGGCGGTTACTGGATGCTTGGCGGACCGGAGGGAAAAAGTACGGTCGATTTCGCAACGGAAACCGTAACGAAAGGTAATGTCAGCAATTTCATTACTGCTACCGGGACCATAGAGCCGGTGACAGAGGTGGAAGTGGGTACGCAGGTATCTGGTATTATTGACAAGATTTATGTGGATTACAATTCTGTGGTAAAGAAAGGAGAATTGATAGCCGAGATGGATAAAGTGACACTGCAAAGTGAACTTCAGTCGGCAAAGGCCACTTATGACGGCAATGAGGCCGAGTACGATTACCAAAAGAAATTATATGACCGCAACCGTAAACTGCACGAGAAGCAATTAATCAGCGATATGGACTATGAAGAAACGGTTTATAATTTCCAACGTGCCCAAAGTGCATTGGAGCAAAGCAAGGCGGCTCTGGCAAAGGCTGAGCGTAACCTGTCATACGCAACCATCACCTCGCCTATCGATGGAGTGGTGACCAGCCGTGATGTGGAAGAAGGACAGACCGTAGCATCCGGTTTCGAAACTCCGACACTGTTCACCATCGCTGCCGACTTGACCAAGATGCAGGTGGTGGCCGATGTGGATGAAGCCGATATTGCCGGGGTGGAGGAAGGAGCCCGTGTAACCTTTACCGTGGATGCTTATCCCGACGATGTGTTCGAAGGAGTAGTCAGACAGGTTCGTTTGGGAAGTACGAACAGCACGAGCAGCAGCTCTTCAACAACCACCAGTACCACTGTAGTTACTTATGAGGTAGTGATAACAGCTGATAATCCTTATTTGAAACTGAAACCGCGTCTTACCGCCAACGCTACCATTTATACATTGACCAAGGATAATGTGTTGACCGTTCCCAACAAGGCTTTGCGCTTTACTCCCAACAAAGACATAGTGGGAGGTCGTAAGATAAACGATTGCCAGAGCAGTCATAAAGTGTGGACACTGGATAACAATACCTTTACCGCCCATCCTGTGAAAATAGGTATTACTGATGGCAGCAAGACAGAGATTGTGAGTGGCATCACTGAAAATACGCCGGTAGTGACAGAAACGGTAGTGAAAGGTGCTATGCCTGGAGTGGAAGAGCCGTCTGCCGGAGAAGGTGAGAGAAGTCCGTTCATGCCAGGCCCTCCGGGAAGCAATAAGAAAAAGAACAAGTAATAAAAGGTAATGCTTCCGTTTACATTGAAAGAATAAATCATATGAAAAAGATAATCGAATTACAAAATATAAAACGGAACTTCCAGGTAGGCGATGAAACCGTCCACGCTCTGCGTGGCATCTCTTTTACCATTTATGAAGGAGAGTTTGTCACTATCATGGGTACTTCTGGTTCCGGCAAGTCCACTCTGCTGAATACTTTGGGATGTCTTGATACCCCTACCAGTGGTGAATACCTGTTGGATGGTGTGTCCGTGCGTACCATGAGCAAACCTCAGCGGGCTGTGTTGCGCAACCGTAAAATAGGTTTTGTATTTCAGAACTATAATCTGTTGCCTAAGACGACTGCCGTAGAGAATGTGGAGTTGCCCTTGATGTATAACTCGTCCGTATCGGCTTCCGAAAGACGGAAACGTGCCATTGAATCACTGATAGCCGTGGGGCTAGGTGACCGTTTGGAACATAAATCCAACCAAATGTCCGGCGGACAGATGCAGCGTGTGGCCATTGCCCGTGCTCTGGTGAATAATCCTGCCGTTATTTTGGCTGATGAGGCGACCGGTAATCTGGATACCCGTACCTCTTTCGAAATTCTGGTACTTTTCCAAAAGTTACACGCCGAAGGCCGTACACTTATTTTTGTCACTCACAATCCCGAAATAGCCCAGTATAGCAGCCGTAATATCCGCTTGCGTGACGGGCATGTAGTGGAAGATACCATCAATCCTCAGATCCTTTCGGCCGCTGCCGCGCTGGCTGCCTTGCCCAAGAATGATGAGGACTAACCATAAAAAAGAATCATTATGAACGGAACGAATCTATTTAAAATAGCTCTCCGGGCTCTTGCCAACAACAAGCTCCGCGCTTTCCTCACCATGTTGGGGATCATCATCGGTGTGGCATCAGTCATTGCTATGCTTGCCATCGGTCAGGGCTCGAAAAAGAGCATCCAGCAACAAATCTCGGAGATGGGGTCAAACATGATTATGATTCATCCGGGAGCAGAGATGCGTGGAGGGGTCCGCCAAGACCCTTCGGCCATGCAGACACTGAAACTGGAAAATTATGAAAAGTTGAGCGAAGAGTGTACTTATCTCTCCGGCATTAGTCCCAACGTTTCTTCTTCGGGACAACTTGTTGCGGGGGCCAACAACTACCCGTCTTCGGTGAGTGGTGTAAGTATGGATTATCTTACCATACGTCAGCTCACCGTGGAACAGGGGGAGATGTTTACCGAGAATGACATCCGTACGGCAGCCAAGGTTTGTGTTATCGGTAAAACCATTGTCGATAATCTTTTTCCCGACGGATCGGATCCGATAGGGAAAGTGATTCGTTGTAATCAAATTCCTTTCCGGGTAATTGGTGTGCTGAAATCAAAAGGGTATAACTCGATGGGCATGGACCAGGACGATGTGGTACTGGCTCCTTACAGTACGGTGATGAAACGATTGCTGGCACAGACTTACCTAAGTGGAATTTTTGCTTCGGCTCTGACAGAAGATATGACCGATGAGGCTGTAGATGAGATAACGACTATTCTGCGTCGTGAACATAAGCTGAAAGAAACGGATGATGATGACTTTACCATCCGCACCCAGCAGGAGCTGAGTAGTATGCTCAACACTACAACAGACCTGATGACTACCTTGTTGGCTTGTATTGCCGGTATATCTTTGGTGGTCGGTGGTATCGGTATCATGAATATCATGTATGTGTCTGTAACAGAGCGTACTCGTGAAATTGGTTTGCGTATGTCGGTCGGGGCTCGAGGAGTAGATATCCTGAGCCAGTTTTTGATAGAGGCTATCCTGATCAGTATCACGGGGGGGCTGATAGGAGTGATTATCGGTTGTGGAGCCAGTTTTATGATTAAAACGATAGCACATTGGCCTGTATTTATCCAGCCTTGGAGTGTGTTGCTTTCATTTCTGGTATGTACCGTCACCGGTGTGTTTTTCGGATGGTATCCGGCGAAGAAAGCTGCAGATTTGGATCCGATAGACGCTTTGCGTTACGAGTAGGGATGAAAAGGTGTGGGGGTGAAGCAGAATTGATTTATGGGAATGCTAGTTGGGTTCCGGTCTTTTCCCGATTATCTGTTTATAATGTTTTTTGTAAATCAATTTTGTTTCACTGATTCCTGCCAGTCTTATTTTATGGAATAAGAATCATGGAAATCTTATTTCTAATCTAATCTTTCTTATCTTTGCCTGTATGAAACAGTTATTTTCACAACGACGTTTTTTGGAAATGAGTATCCATATTGTCAGTTGGTTGCTCGTTTTTGGCTTTCCGCTTGTATTCATGGACCGTGGAAGCGGCTTCAATCTGGCCCAATTCTTGAGGCATAGTTGTGTTCCTTTGTGCTATTTTATTATCTTCTATGTCAATTACTTGTGCCTGGTTCCCCGCTATATGTTCACGGACGAAATGCGTAAGTATATTCTGAGCAATGCCGTGCTGATACTTTGTCTGAGTGTGCTTCTTCATGTATTTCTGGAAAGTATAAGCACTCCTCCGCCTCCTGAGTTTGCACGTCATATTCCGCCCCGTTGGATATTTTATGCGCGGGATATGGGGATGATGATTTTTGTTGCCGGATTGGGTGCGGCCATTCGTACCAGCCTGCGTTGGCGTCAGGCGGAAGAGCGGTTGATAGAAGCGGAGAGACAAAAGACGGAAGCGGAACTGAAAAACTTGAAGAACCAGTTGAATCCTCATTTTCTGCTCAATACATTAAATAATATCTATGCTTTGATTGCTTTTAATAGTGACAAGGCACAAGAGGCAGTACAAGAGCTGAGTAAATTGTTGCGGCATGTGCTTTATGACAATCAGCAGACTTTTGTTCCGCTTGAAAAAGAATTGGACTTTATCCGTAATTATGTAGCTCTGATGCGTATCCGCCTGCCACAGCAGGTAGAAGTGAGTGTGAATTTGGAGGCAGACTCTGGAGGTGCGTTGCAAATCGCTCCCCTTATTTTCATATCGCTGATAGAAAATGCCTTCAAGCATGGTATCAGCCCCACAGCAGACAGTTTTATCAGTATCTCTATCTTTGGGCATACGGATGGTACGGTGAGATGTGAGATCCTTAACAGCAATCATCCGAAGTCCGGGCAAGATAAAAGTGGAAGTGGAGTGGGGCTGGAACAGGTAAGCAAGCGGTTGGAACTGATTTATCCGGGACATTACGAATGGATAAAAGGGATCAGTGAAAACGGACAGGTATATTCTTCTATATTAACTATACAGACTAAAAGTTTATGATACTGAATTGTGCTATTGTAGATGATGAGCCGCTGGCTTTGGAATTGCTGAAAAGCTATGTGGAAAAAACGTCTTTCCTCCGGTTGGTAGGGAGGTATTCCAGTGCGGTGCAAGCTATGACAGAAATTCCTCTTCACGAGGAGGTGCATGTCTTGTTCCTTGATATTCAAATGCCCGAGTTGAACGGTTTGGAGTTTTCACGCATGGTCAGTCCTGAAACAAGGATTATTTTTACTACTGCATTCGGACAGTATGCCTTGGATAGTTATAAAGTCAATGCCTTGGACTATTTGTTGAAACCTATCAGCTATGTCGATTTTTTGCAATCGGTGAATAAAGCGGTGCAATGGTATGAATTGAAACAAAAGGCGGATAATGGTGTTGATGCCGATGAGGCGGATGATTGTATATATGTAAAAAGTGATTATAAATTGCTCCGAATTGCTTTAGACCGGATATTGTATATAGAAGGGTTGAAGGATTATATTAAAATACATGTGGAGGATGAGCCGAAAGCTATCCTGTCACTTATCAGTATGAAAGCTATGGAAGAGAAGCTTCCTTCCAGTCGTTTTATTCGCGTACATCGCTCGTTTATAGTGCAAAAGAGTAAAATTAAGGTGCTTGATCGGGGGCGGATTGTTTTCGGTAAAGAGTATATTCCGATTTCCGATAGTTATAAACAGGAGTTACAGATATATTTGAATAGTCATTCTGTTTGAAAAATGTGATATTTGAATGATAAAAGTTGATATTTTGTCGATATCCTTTTGCAAAAAAGAAATAATCTTTTTATATTTGCAGCATAGACAAGGGAAGTTGTGAAACTTCTTAATAGAATAGTTTAGTTAAGTCTAGTTTAGTTTTTGTGTTGTAAGTGCTCCCATCGTAAGCGAACGAATGGGAGCACGTTTTTTAGACACCTGCAGGGGAGAAGTGTTCTGTTTCTGCAACAAATCCGGAGGTTGGTTTGTTAATTATGGCATAAATAGAAACAATTCTCCTTATGAAAAGAATAATCCCCATACTGATTGCTATACTTATCTGTTTTGGTGTAGGCTGTACTGCTTCTTATTTTCAGTCGGACTCCATACTCAACTGGTATCCTGCATTGGAAAAACCTTCTTGTACACCCCCTGATATAGCTTTTCCCATTGCTTGGAGTTTTATCTATCTGTGCATGGGAATTTCTATCGGGTTGATTTGGCATATATGGACAATAAGACGACAAATGATTATCAGATTATTCGGATTCCAGCTTCTGTTTAATTTTACATGGAGCATTTTCTTCTTTTATTTTCGGAGTCCGTTGCTAGGTTTTGCAAATATTCTGGTGCTGGATGTGCTTGTTATTTATTATATGATAGAAAGTTATCCGGTGAGGAAATCTTCGGCATATCTTTTTGTTCCTTATCTTTTGTGGTTGCTTCTTGCCACTTATCTTAACGGCTATATATTAATGTATAATTAAAAGACTGGCATTGGCCGGTTGAACGGGAATTATGGGGTACAAGAGAAAATACCTATTTATAGTGATTGATAACCCTGGTGATTTTCCGTAACTTTGCGGCCATAAAGAGAAACAAAAAACATAACTATGTATAAAACAAGTAAATATACTCCGACGGACAAAATGAGTTATCTTATCTGTGATAACTATACATTGCTACAGGTAATGAGCCGTTTTGATCTTTCGTTAGGGTTTGGAGACAAGACAGTACAGGAGGTGTGCCGTGAAAATGGAGTGGATTGTCGTACTTTCCTTGCGGTGGTAAACTTCATGATTGAAGATAGCGACCGGATGGAGGATGATGTGAAGGATATTTCTATGCCTTCATTGATGAATTATTTAAAACAGGCACATCATTATTTCCTTGATTTCTGTCTGCCTACCATACGCCGTAAATTGATAGAAGCTATAGATTGTTCCACGGAAAACGAGGTTGCATTTCTCATTCTGAAATTTTTTGATCAGTATGCCGGAGAAGTGCGTAAACACATGGATTATGAAGATATGAATGTGTTTACTTATGTAGAGAATCTGATGACGGGACGAGAAACGGGAGGATTCCGTATCTCACAGTTTGCCCGCAGGCATGATCAGATAGATGCGACACTGACTGAGTTAAAAAACATCATTATTAAATATTATCCGGCAAAAGGAAATAACCATTTGTTGAACGCCGTATTATTCGACATATTCAGTTGTGAACAAGATTTGGCATCTCATTGCCGCGTAGAGGATTACTTGTTTGTGCCTGCTGTACTTAGGCTGGAAAAGGAGGGGAAATGAAACGGACAGAACTTGTGCACGTTGCGGTGGCCGAAACTTCAGTCATTGTGCGTAGCGGACTTGTGGCTGTGCTGAAGCGCATGCCTGATCTTATAATACAGCCGGTGGAAATAACTTCTCTTGAAGGACTGCAAAATTGTATGCAGGGACATCAGCCGGATATTCTAATCATAAATCCTACTTTCGGAGGATGGTTTAACGTGGACGAGTTCAAATCGAACTATCCACAGGCATCTGTCAAATGCGTTTCTTTGTTGTGTTCAGTCACAGATACCAATCTGTTGAAGGGATACGATGAGAGTATAGCGCTATATGATGACATCGAAGTTTTAAATAAAAAGTTAGTAGACCTGATGAATCTTGGTGTGGATGAAACAGATGGCGAACAGGAAGCGTTGAGCCAGCGTGAGAAAGAAATTATTTGTTGCGTGGTACGTGGGATGACAAATAAGGAAACGGCGGAAAAACTGTTCCTCTCCATTCATACGGTGATAACTCACCGTCGGAATATTGCGCGCAAGCTACAGATACATTCACCTGCCGGATTGACTATTTACGCTATCGTAAATAAACTGGTTGAACTAAGCGAGGTGAAGATGAACTTATAATACCTACAAATGGTGAGTGGAATAAGATAGAATACCTAAATGAAGTGATTGTGGATGTGGTCCCTAACCTCTATCTTTGCACTATAAGTTAGTCATATAGAAATTACGTAAACCACAAAGTTAGTTATTAGTTAAAAGTGCTCCCTGCGAAGTGATTCGCGGGGAGTACTTTTTTATTAGTAAGGCTTTTGCTCACAATATTATGCTTTTTTACCTATTCCGCTTCATTATTCGTTAGAAATCTCGTTGTTTTCTTAACAAATATCCTCTAACTTTGTTATTCAATATAGGACACATATTAACTAATGACAATGAAAGTAGGTTTATTTATTCCTTGTTATATCAATGCGGTATATCCGCAGGTGGGGATAGCCTCGTACAAGCTGCTGAAAAGTTTGGGAGTGGATGTGGATTATCCTCTCAATCAGACTTGTTGCGGCCAACCGATGGCGAATGCAGGTTTCGAGAATAAAGCGGTAGATTTGGCCCGTCATTTTGACGAACAGTTTAAGAATTACGATTATATAGTGGGCCCTTCGGCCAGTTGCGTCGTTTTTGTGCGTGATAACTACAGTCGTCTGTTGAAAGAAGACAAACATCGGTGTGCCAGCGAAGGTAAGGTATATGATATCTGTGAGTTTATTCATGATATCGTCAAGCCTTCTTCGTTGAAAGCCAAGTTTCCACATAAAGTGAGTCTGCAAAACAGTTGTCATGGAGTGAGATTGATGAAACTTTCTTCTGCCAGCGAACTTAATATTCCTTATTTCAGCAAACTGCGTGATTTGCTCTCTTTGGTAGAAGGAGTGGAAGTTGTGGAACCGGAACGCAAAGACGAATGTTGCGGTTTCGGCGGTATGTTTGCCGTAGAGGAAGATGCGGTTTCCGTGCAGATGGGGCATGACAAGGTGATGCGTCATATTGCTACCGGTGCTGAATATATTGTGGGGGCCGACAGTTCGTGCCTGATGCATCAGAATGGTATCATTGCCCGTGACAAACTTCCTATCAAGACATTGCACATTGTTGAAATCTTAGCGGCAGGATTATGAGTACGAAACATTCAAAAGCAGCTGCGGAGTTTCTGAAAAACAAGAAACAGGCCGCATGGCATGACGAAACACTTTGGCTGGTTAGGGCAAAGCGTGACAGACTGAGTAAAGAAGTTCCCGAATGGGAGGAATTGCGTAATATGGCATGTGCTACTAAACTATATAGTAACAGCCATTTGGACGAATTATTGGTGGAGTTTGAAAACAATGCGCGTGCTAACGGAGCTCATGTCTATTGGGCAAAGGATGCGGATGAGTATTGTAACATTGTCTACAATATTCTGAACCAGCATGGAGTGAAGCATTTTATAAAAAGCAAATCCATGTTGGCTGAGGAGTGTGAACTTAATCCTTTTTTGGAAAGCAAAGGGATTGAAGTGGTAGAAAGCGACTTGGGAGAGCGTATCTTGCAATTGATGCATCTGAAGCCGAGCCATATTGTATTACCTGCTATTCATATCAAACGTGAACAGGTAGGTGAGCTTTTCGAGAGAGAGATGGGTACGGAGAAAGGAAATTTTGACCCTACTTACCTTACACATGCAGCCCGGAAAAATCTCCGTCAGAAATTTATTCATGCTGAGGCGGCTATGACAGGTGCTAACTTTGCTGTAGCTTCTACTGGTGAGATTGTGGTATGTACCAATGAAGGAAATGCGGATATGGGTACTTCCCAGCCTAAATTACAGATTGCGGCTTTTGGTATGGAAAAAATTGTGCCGGATCGTGAATCATTGGGAGTGTTCACCCGTTTGTTGGCCCGTTCGGCTACAGGACAACCCATTACTACATATACTTCTCATTATCGAAAGCCTAGAGAGGGTGGGGAACTTCATATTATTATTGTAGATAACGGACGTAGTAAGATATTAGCCGACCCAAAGCATATCAAGACTTTGAATTGTATTCGTTGTGGAGCCTGTATGAATACATGTCCTGTATATAGACGTAGTGGGGGGTACTCTTATACTTATTTTATTCCCGGCCCTATCGGGATTAACCTGGGGATGTTGAAGGCGCCGTTACATTATTATGACAATGTGTCGGCTTGTTCTTTGTGTTATTCCTGTTCGTTTGTATGTCCGGCTAAAGTGGATTTGGCGGAGCAGATCTATTTGTGGCGCCAGGATTTGTCTAATGTAAGCATACCAATTACTTCCTTTTCTATATGTATCCACTGCTTATTTTAATACAACAAAGCTTTAAAATCAAGTTTTTTTAGAATAAACAAAGGGAATTTTTGCAGGATTTTTTAAAGTCTTATTCATAATTCGCAAACAGAATATAAAATAATAATAACGAACAAATAAAAACACCTGCTTACAAGCGTAAACAGGCGTTTCTATGAAATTATGAAATTGGTATTAACTAATTGAATACTTACAGCCTAAGTTAAGCAAGTGATGCGCCAAGCTTTTTGCAAGCCTCAAGGGCGTCGTCATCGGGAGCATCGTTACAGATAACGCTTTCGCAAACAAGGTTTGCACCGTCACCCTTACAGGTGTCCTCCCAGTTTCTCATCCATTCGCCGTCACCCCAGCCGTATGAACCGAAGAGGGCAATGCTTTTGCCGTTTAAAGCACTTTCACATTCATTGAAAACAGGCTCAAACTCGCTGTCCTCAAGAACCTCCGCACCCATTGCAGGACAACCGAATGCAATGCCGTCAAAATCGGCAACCGATGAAGAATCAAAATCGTTTACATTTGCAAGAGTAACTTCTGCGCCTGCGGACTTTGCACCCTCGGCAACGGCTTCCGCCATCTGCTCTGTGTTACCTGTACCGCTCCAGAATACTACTGCTACTTTACTCATATTATATACTCACCTTTCAGTTTTTGTACTTGATTACACTTTAAGTCAGTTACACGCAACCGTCAGTTTCTGAATAGGTGTGCCCTGTAACCACTTAGAGTAATAGATGTCAGAACATTTTTTGAATTTGGCGAACTCTTTGGCTGCTTTTTCTTCATTACCGTAAACCTTCCAGCAACCTGAATATTTACAGCAATTTCCTTTATGAAGAATAAAGCCACGGACATCTTCGGGAGGATAACCGAGGAACAGTCCGATTTAGATCGGAAGAGCGTCGGGTAGGGAAAGAGTGTAGGATAGGGTGTAGATCTCGGTGGGCGCCGTAGCATTAAAAAATTTGG
>ENA-UEOR01001723-UEOR01001723.1-human-gut-metagenome-genome-assembly--contig:-NODE-1723-length-12649-cov-4.381164_pt1 | contig 12649 bp, 10 predicted proteins | sample MGYA00242887_ERZ507890 | MGnify/ENA primary metagenome ERZ507890 (study PRJEB26167, sample SAMN06115431) | human gut metagenome | host: Homo sapiens | place: China:Guizhou | collected 2014-10-21...
CACTTTTCCTGCTACAAAATCCAATATTTTGAACCATTATACCGATGTGGAGTTCCACTATTTTATATCATTTCGGGCTTCTTCCTTTATGCGAAGGATGAATCTGTACTTTTGTACAAAAATTAGGAAATGGGAAAAGAAACATCTGAAAGAATACAGACTTCCGTGCTCAATGCAGCAGAGAAAAAAGTTTTGGTTTGGCTGGCTCAACGACAACCGGCATGGGTTACTTCGGACTTCCTTACATACACCGGTGTAGTAGGAGCTCTCGTATGCGCAGTGGGATTCGTATTGGCTCATATAGATAAAAACTACCTGTGGATTTCTTCTCTCGGGTTGGTAATTAACTGGTATGGCGACAGCCTCGACGGCACTCTTGCCAGAGTAAGGAATGCGCAAAGACCCGTTTATGGATTTTTTATCGACCATACGCTCGATGCCGTCACCATTTGTATCATGTGTATCGGAGCCGGTCTTTCGCCCATGTTCAGGCTCGATGTAGCGATGCTGGTATTAGTGGGCTATTTGGTTCTTTCGATTTATACGTATATCTCGACAATCCTAAGCGGTAAGTTCCTGCTCACTTACGGCAGCCTCGGGCCAACTGAATTCCGATTGATCGTCATTCTTATCAACACGGTGTTCATGTATACTTCCCTCTCGGAAATAAAGTGGACCATCGAAGGGCAAACATTGGGCATATTCGATGTAGCCGGATTGTTCATTGCCTGCTTCTTGTTCGTGGCATGGTTGGTTCAATTCATCACCGACCGTCGCGTTTTGTCCAAACAAGATCCATTGAAACCCTATTCTCCTAAAAAATAATAATAAAGATACGGTGTTAAAGCTGCGTATTTACCTACAATTCGTAGTCAGTCGGCTATTGGGCACAGGTGTCGATACCTTGATACTGTGGATATGCTCGACTTTTATATTCAGCAGCTATTGGGAGGTATATGTCCTCTCACCTATCATCAGTTTTGAATTTGCCGTATTGAGCAATTTCCTATGTTCTTATTTTTGGATATGGAAAAGTAGAATCGGCCGTCGTTCGACGTCTGATTTCTGTATTCGTTTTCTCATGTTCAATCTTTCATCGGGAGCCGGCTTCTTAATGAAAATGTTTTTTCTACTCATTTTCCAAAAGATATTCGGCTGGGACGTTATCTATTGTAATCTTGCCGCCCTGCTTATTTCGGGATTGTTCAACTATTTCGTAGCGGATATGCTGGTATTCAAATCGCGCAAACGGGTGAAAGTCGAAAGTTTCGACAGCAACGATTGCTGAATGCAGTCCCCTGCATAAACCCATAAAGCTCTTCCTTTTCGGTAAATTAAGCCTAACCCCCCCCTACAAAATTCGCCTCCAAAAAAGAATCTTATTTCTATTTCAAGCCCGTCTCGACTTGTTGCTGAGCAGGGGGAGATTTTGTATGTTTATTTCTCCCTCGTCCTACGGCACACTCCACCTCATTTACGATAAACAAAAGAAGGACGAGACTTAACTCCACCGCCCGTACTTTCTGCCCCCTCTATTAAATTAACCCCTCCGTCACTTCGTGCCACTTCCCCTATATTTTTGCGTTGCAAAAACACAGAGGAGGAGGGTGAGATGTACCCTTCTCCCTTGCCGCGTCCTGTAATGCTACGGGACACGGCAAGAGAGGAATATGAAATTTTAGTAGATGGGATAGGGAGAGAATTAATAAAGTTGTATAAAAACGAAAGGGAAGCAAAAAATTTGCTTCCCTTTCGAGTGATTGAGTTGGGATTCGAACCCAAGACCCACAGCTTAGAAGGCTGTTGCTCTATCCAGCTGAGCTACTCAACCGACCTTTTATGAAAAAGTGCTGCAAAGTTAGGGATATTTCGGGATATTCCAAATATATGTATCCTATTTTTTGTAGACCTCATATAAAATAGAAGTATCAGAAAGGATACCCCACCGTGAAATGAAACGCAGAATCTCGTTTGAAGTTTTGCGAAGCGATTGCCCAATGGTCTTGTCCGGCCGCCGGATTATAGGCTTTCATTCCCATGTCGAAGCGAAGTAAGAAATAGCTGAAATCCAGACGGATTCCCAATCCATAGGCCAACGCGATTTCCTTATAAAACGAATCCAGTCGGAACTGACCGCCGGGCTGCGATTCGTAATCACGAATCGTCCAAATATTACCGGCATCGATAAAAGCCCCCAACTCTACTTTCCAAAATAGTTTGGTGCGATATTCAAGATTTATATCGAGGCGTATATCTCCACACTGATTGATAAATTCGGACACAGAATTATTGCCGTTATAACTACCGGGACCGAGCGTTCTTACCGACCACCCCCGCACACTGTTGGCTCCACCCGAATAGTAGCGTTTCTCAAAAGGTAAAATATCGGAATTCCCATAGGGTATGCCTATTCCTCCGCCTACATGAAAAGCAATAGAGTTTCGCTCGTCAATCAAATGGGTAAAACTATAATCGAAATCGAATTTAGCATACTGGGAATATCGGATACCAAAAATCTTGTATCCCCCATCGGGCTCTTTCGAGGTAAGTTTGGAAAAGGCATTGAGCACGTTGCCCGCTATTTCTCCCGCAGCCCTCAACGTATAAACATTGGTGCGACGTTGCACCGGATTGGAGGGATTGAGATTGGAGCAATAAAAGGTATATCCCATACGCATGATGAAGTGATCCTCGTAACTGTATCGTAAAAGCGGATTATCGGGGGCTATGTTTTCGAGAAATCTGTCGGTCTTACGGGGCAAATAGACATAATTTATATCCAACAAGTCGTAGTTGTGACGGTAGAATCCCCGATTGGTCGTCCACTTATATTTCCAAGCCGCTCCCCAAATGACTCGCGTATACTCGGGACGTTGCTGGAAATTAAGATTTATACTATATTCGGTGCTGGCCTTCATACGCCGCCGAAAATCGGTACGCAAAAACGGGAAAAGAAATTTGGGATAAGTAACTCCTATCTCCCCTCCCAACTCGGTATATCGGTCATTGATGAGTCCGCTCAAATCGCCCGACAAACTTTCATAAGCACCGCGCACCTTAGCCGAAAAAGTTTCGGAACCCTTGAAGATATTACGATGTTGATAAGTAGCTCCCACGGCAAAACCTAAATCGCCCTCGGAATTAGTACCTTCCAATTCGAGCGAGACAGACTGCGGCTTATCCTTGCTGAGCAAAATATAACAATCCAATTGATTTACACCTTCGTCGTTCCGACCGGCCGGCTCGAAGCGAATATTGACATATTTGACAATACGCAATCTCCCGAATGCCGTATAGGTATTGTCCACATCTCGACTACTGAACAACAACCCCGGACGAATGAAACAATTCTCCACCAATGTTTCCCGTCGAATATAAGGGCGATCGCCTTCCACGAAATAATAATTCTTATATGTACCGGCATTGGCAACATCGATTTGGTCGGTCGCCGTCGGGTCATAAGACAACACAAAATAGATTTTCCTCATATAATACCGTTCGTACGGACGATACCCCGAAGCATTGGCAACAGACTCAGGAACAAGATTCATAGTGAGATCGACTGCTTTCGAACGGTCGGCGGTATCCGCCGTATAGGTAATCAGTTCTTTATTAAAAGCATAAAAGCCATCACGCCGCAACATATCGGAAATGCGTTGCCTTTCCTCGTCCAACACATTTCTATCGAAATTCGATCCTTTCTTCAAAAGCGAATGAGAGACATATTGCCGCTCGACAAGCCGGGAAATCGTATCGTTTGAAATACGATAGTCTATATCGTCTATGTAATGCGGCGTATTTGCCGAGACTCGATAGAACACGTCCATACGTTTACCTTTCGAAACCGTATCGACATCGACCCGAGCAGCCATATATCCTTTATTATTCATGGCCTTCTCCATTTGCATACGAGAATTTTCTATCAAAACCGGGTCGTAAATTATCGGGGGTGTACCGGCATTCCTCACCCAGCGGTTATACCATTTGGTCGAATCGTTTCCCGACAAATTATATAGCCCGAGCGTAAAGCGGAACAACCCGAACATACGGTGATTAGGCTCCTGACGCAAATAGGATTTCAAATCGGAAGGTTTCACCGACTTATCATCGGTCTCTATCTTTACATGGTCGAGCAGATAGCTACCGTCCGGGACATGGCGGGTAGGACTACACGCAACCAGAACAATACCGACGATCGCTCCTAAACTTGCCTTTATAACTCGACGAATTTTCAACGCTTCTCCGATAACTTGATTTTTTCTCGATGGATAAAACCTTGCAAATATACACTTTATTTTTTTCAATTCCAGCCATTCCTTAGGCAGAAGCAAGAAGACAAAAATTAACCGGGTTTCAATCACACAGTTATACGATGTTTTTTATTTTCATTTATTACATTAAACTCCGTAAATACAAGCAATTTAAAATAGTAAACATATATTTTCTTTCAAATTATTTGTTTATATCACAAAATAGTTATACATTTGCAACATCATAAACAATATTTATGTGATAATTATGTTACTACACGTCATTTCTCTATCGGTCATTAGCGAGCTTCTTGTCGTGAGTCGGTAAGGTGGAAAGGCGTATGTAGTTACTTCTCATAGAATGTTAAATTAGAGTAATTGTAAAAACCTTTCCACACTGCGGAAAGGTTTTTCTTTTAATGAGTACAGATTATGAAACATCAATTGCGGAGTGCGACGAGCACTGGCGGAAGGAGAATGGCAGGAGCGAGAGCTCTATGGAGAGCCAACGGCATGAAAGAAACGGAGATGGGAAACCCCATCATCGCAATCGTCAATTCGTTCACCCAATTCGTTCCCGGCCATGTACATCTGCATGAAATAGGGCAAACGGTAAAAAAAGAAATCGAGAAATCAGGATGCTTTGCCGCCGAATTCAACACGATCGCTATCGACGACGGCATAGCTATGGGACATGACGGCATGCTTTATTCCCTTCCCTCCCGCGACCTCATCGCCGACAGCGTCGAATATATGGTCAATGCACACAAGGCCGATGCCATGATCTGTATCAGTAATTGCGATAAAATCACACCGGGCATGCTCATGGCGGCCATGCGGCTCAACATTCCTACCATCTTCGTATCGGGAGGTCCTATGGAAGCGGGGCAGCTCGATGGGAAAGGACTCGATTTAATCGATGCCATGGTCGAATCGGCCGACGAAACCATAAGCGACGAACAAGTACGCCGAGTAGAACATGCCGCATGCCCTACTTGCGGTTCCTGCTCGGGCATGTTTACCGCCAACTCCATGAACTGCCTCAACGAAGCCATCGGTCTGGCTCTCCCCGGAAACGGTACTGTCGTAGCGACCCACCGCAACAGGGAACGATTATTCATACAAGCTGCCCGACAAATCGTGGAGAACTGCCGGGCTTATTACCAAGACGGCGATGAAAGCGTATTGCCCCGTAACATCGCTACTCGCGCGGCATTCCTCAATGCGATGACTCTCGATATTGCCATGGGGGGCTCTACCAACACGGTATTGCACCTGCTCGCCATAGCCCAAGAGGCCGGAGTAGACTTTACGATACAAGACATAGACTCCCTGTCCCGCAAGTCGCCGGTGCTTTGCAAAGTAGCACCCAATTCGCACTATCACATACAAGACGTGAACCGTGCGGGAGGTATTCTCTCGATTCTCGCCATACTCGAAAAAGAGGGGCTGATAGACGCATCTGTCCGTCGAGTAGATCGACTGTCCTTAACCGAAGCCATCGAACAGTATGCGATACGAAACGGAACATGTCCCCCCGAAGCGGAAAGGCTTTGGAAAAGCGCACCGGGCAACCGGTTCAACCTCGTGATGGGCTCTCAGGAAAACTATTACGACAAGCTCGATACCGACCGTTCGAAAGGGTGTATTCGCGATTTCGAACACGCTTATGTCAAAGACGGTGGACTGGCCGTACTTTTCGGTAATATCGCCCAAGACGGCTGTATCGTCAAAACGGCCGGAGTGGACGAAAACATTTTCCGCTTCAAGGGAAGAGCCAAAGTATTCGAATCGCAGGAAGAGGCTTGCGAAGGCATACTCGGCGGGAAAGTAGAGAGCGGAGACGTGGTCGTCATCATCTACGAAGGCCCCAAAGGAGGCCCCGGCATGCAAGAGATGCTCTACCCTACCTCGTATATCAAATCGAAACACCTCGGCAAAGCCTGTGCCCTCATTACAGACGGGCGTTTCTCAGGTGGGACATCGGGACTTTCCATCGGACATATCTCGCCCGAAGCAGCTGCCGGCGGAAACATAGGATTAGTGCGGAACGGCGACCTCATCGAAATAGACATTCCCAACCGCAGCATCAACCTGTTTATCGAAAAAACAGAAATGGAACGTCGCAGAGCAGAAGAAAATACCCGGGGAAAAGAGGCATTCACCCCTCGACACAGAACACGAAACATATCGAAAGCCTTGCAAGCCTATGCTGCCTTAGTAAGCTCGGCCGACAAAGGTGCTGTACGAATTATCTAAGAAACAGAGTCCCAATTGTACAAAACGACTATGGCAACAGAGAAAATAAGCGGAGCGGAAGCGCTCATCAAATCGCTCATCGCAGAAAAGACAGAGTATATATTCGGATATCCGGGAGGAGCCATCATGCCCGTATTCGATGTTCTCTACGATTATCGAGACAAATTGAAACATATCCTCGTGAGACACGAACAAGGAGCTACACATGCCGCACAAGGGTACGCACGAGTATCGGGGAAGACCGGAGTCGTCATGGTCACCTCGGGTCCTGCCGCCACCAATATCATCACGGGGCTCTCGGATGCCATGATGGACAGCACTCCGCTCATCGTCATCACCGGGCAGGTCGCCTCTCCCCTATTGGGCTCGGACGCTTTTCAGGAAACCGATGTCGTAGGAATCACCCAGCCGGTGACCAAATGGAGTTACCAGATACGTCACAGCGAAGAAATAGCTTGGGCGGTAGCAAGAGCTTTTTACATCGCCGGGAACGGTCGTCCAGGTCCCGTGGTTCTCGACATTGCCAAAGATGCCCAAACGGGAATGACCGAATTCGACTACAAACCCTGTCAATTCATTCGCAGCTACAACCCTTATCCCGACATACAACCCGGCGAAATAGAGGAAGCCGCCCGGCTTATCAACCAGTCTCGCAAGCCGTTCATACTCGCCGGTCAGGGGGTAGTTATCTCCCATGCTGAAAAGGAATTGTCGGAACTGGCCGAAAAAGCCGATATACCAGTAGGTTGCACTCTGTTGGGATTATCGGCAATGCCGACCGGCCACCCCCTATACAAAGGCATGTTAGGCATGCACGGCAGCATAGCCGCCAACATCAAGACCAACGAATGCGACCTGCTCATCGCCATCGGCATGCGGTTCGACGACCGAGTAACGGGCGACTTGAAACAATATGCCCGACAAGCCAAAGTAATTCATATAGACATCGACCCGTCGGAATTTAACAAAAACGTGAAGTGCGATGTATCAGTACTGGGTGATGCCCGTGCCGTATTGCAAAAGCTGAATGAAAAAATCGCTCCCGCCGAACACTCCGAATGGATAGAATCTTTCTCTGTGTGTGAAAAGGTGGAAAAAGAAAAGGTCATAGAACCGGAGATACACCCCCGGAAACCATTGATGAATATGGGAGAGGTCGCCCGAAAGGTATCCGAAGCCACAGGCAACGACAGTATTCTCGTGACCGACGTGGGACAAAACCAAATGCTATCGGCCCGATATTACCGGTTCAAAAGATCCCGCAGTATCGTTACCTCCGGCGGATTGGGCACTATGGGATTCGGCCTTCCCGCCGCTATCGGAGCCAAGATAGGCAATCCCGACCGCACGGTCTGCTTTTTTACCGGAGACGGAGGACTGCAAATGACAATCGAAGAACTGGGCACAATCATGCAATATGATATCGATGTGAAGATCATTATTCTCAATAATAATTTCTTGGGTATGGTAAAACAATGGCAAGACCTGTTCTTCGACCATCGCTACTCCGAAACCCCAATGCTGAATCCCGATTTTACGGGCGTGGCGGCAGCTTACGGCATAGCCGGCGAAAGGGTTGCTACCCGCGAAGAACTCGACCCTGCCATACGACGCATGCTCGACCACCATGGAGCTTACCTGCTCGATGTACAAATAGACCCGGATTGCATGGTATTCCCGATGACTCCTGCCGGGAGTTGTGTAACCCATATCATGCTCAACGCCACTGAAAAATATTAAGACCGATATGACTCAACAGACATTATATACCGTAACCGTTTATTCTGAAAACCAAGTAGGATTACTGAATCAGATTTCGATTATCTTTACACGCCGACAGCTCAATATCGAAAGCCTGTCGGTATCGGGCTCGGCTATCGAAGGTGTACACAAATTTACCATCACGACATACAGCGACCGCGAAACGATGGAAAAACTGGTCAAGCAGATAGAAAAACGAATAGACGTATTACGCGCCTTCTTTTATACCGACGACGAAATCATTTTTCAAGAGGTCGCACTTTACAAGGTTCCTACCGACAAACTATTGGACGACAGGAGCATCGAAGATTTGATTCGCAAACACAATGCCCGCATTTTGGAAGTAAACCGCACATATACCGTCATCGAGAAATCGGGCCACCCCGACGAAACTCAATCTCTGTTCGAAGAACTGAGTCGATACGATGTTATGCAATTCGTCCGGTCGGGACGTGTCGCCATAACCAAATCGACCGTCGAGCATGTAAGCATATTCCTACAAGAACAACAATACCGACAAAACCAACTATGAAAGAAAAAGAAGAACAATCCAAACAACAAACAGAACCGGTCTACTCCAAAACTTATACCGTAGAGCCGGCCGAAGGAAACGGTCAACAGGAGTTGCCGCTCACCCTGCTCGCCAAACGAATACTCGAAGTGGCTACGTTACATGCCGAATCGTGGGGCGTGGGATATAGTACGCTCATCAAAAACCGGCAAGTATGGGTACTCTCCCGGCTCACCGTCGAAATGTACCGTTATCCGCTCATCAACGAGCATTATACTTTACAAACATGGATCGAAGGGTATAACAAGCATTTTTCATCGAGAAACTTCGCCATACTGGGAGAGGACGGCTCTCCCTGCGGATATGCCCGCACGATTTGGGTCGTTATCGATTTGGATAGTCGCACATCGGTAGATATAAGTCAATTCGAATATATCGCCGAGAACATATCGGACAAAGCATGTCCCATCGAAAAGCAATCGAGAGTACGCGATGTACATGACGAAAATGCAGTAATCTATCCTGTGACTTATAACGATATAGATTTGAATCGACACGTCAACAGTGTGAAATACATCGAGCACGAACTCGACCTTTTCCCTTTCGAACGGTATGACAAACAACGTATCCGACGATTCGAGATAAGCTATGCCAACGAAGCTCGATACGGTTCTACTCTGCAACTGCTGAAAGAGGAAGAAGCACCGGATCATTTTACCTTAGAAATACGGGACGACCAAACCGTGTACTGCAAAGGAAGAATCATATTTGAAAACAGATAAAACTAATTTAATTAACCTCTAAACAAAAAAGAAAATGGCAATCATGAATTTTGGCGGTGTTGACGAAAATGTAGTCACCCGGGAAGAATTTCCATTGGAAAAGGCAAGAGAAATCCTCAAAGACGAAACCATCGCCGTTATCGGATACGGCGTACAAGGTCCCGGACAAAGTATTAACTTGCGGGACAACGGATTTAATGTCATCGTCGGACAAAGAAAAGGTTCGAAGACATGGGATAAAGCGGTGGCCGACGGCTGGATTCCCGGCGAAACGCTTTTCGAAATCGAAGAGGCTTGCCAGCGTGGAACAATTATCGAATACCTTCTTTCCGACGCAGCTCAAATAGAGGTATGGCCCAAAGTGAAAAAACATCTTACCGCCGGTAAAACGCTCTATTTTTCTCATGGATTCGCCATCACCTACAAAGAGCGCACGGGTATCGTTCCTCCTGCCGATGTCGATGTAGTACTGGTTGCGCCCAAAGGTTCGGGAACCAGTTTACGGCGCATGTTCTTGCAAGGTCGGGGACTCAATTCGAGCTATGCTATTTTCCAAGATGCGACTGGGCACGCCAAAGAGAAAGTTATAGCTCTCGGTATCGGAGTCGGTTCGGGATACCTTTTTGAAACTACTTTCAAACGCGAGGTTTATTCCGACCTTACCGGAGAACGGGGAACTCTCATGGGGGCCATTCAAGGTATTTTCGCCGCACAATACGACACACTGCGCGCACACGGACACAGCCCTTCGGAAGCATTCAACGAAACGGTCGAAGAACTTACCCAATCACTGATGCCTCTTGTCGCCGAAAACGGTATGGATTGGATGTATGCCAACTGCTCGACAACAGCCCAGCGAGGAGCTCTCGACTGGTGGAAAAAGTTTCGCGATGCTACCAAACCCGTATTCGAAGAACTGTATGAAGAGGTAGCCAAAGGGAACGAAGCTCAACGTTCTATCGACACGAACAGTAAAGAGGGATATCGCGATGGACTGAACAAAGAGTTGAAAGAGTTGCGAGAAAGCGAGATGTGGCAAGCCGGTGTGACCGTTCGAAAATTACGCCCCGAAAATAACTAACCGGCAAATAGATTACCATATAGAAAAGAGATTATCCCAACGAGTGGGATAATCTCTTTTCTTATACCCGAACGTATAGAATAAATAACCATAAACCTCGAAACTTTTTCTTCGATAAATTGTATTGACAATACCGGGAATTTCCGGGAAATAAAAATATATCGGAATATGAAATCCTACGAAACCCTGACTGTCGGCCAAATTGTCGCCGACAAATACGAAGCGGCGAATGTATTTGAAAAATACGGTATCGACTACTGTTGCCACGGTTCCACACCGTTGCTCGAAGCCTGTAAAAATGCAAATGTAGAACTCGACCAAGTCCAAAAAGAACTCGAAAATACTCCATCGTCTGCTTACGGAAACATCGATTTTACCAATTGGCCTATCGATTTACTCATAGACTATATTCTCAAAATCCACCACCGCAACATTCGCTCGCACGGGCCAGAATTATTACATCTCTTGGACAAAGTTTGTAATGTCCACGGAGATCGCCACCCGGAACTATACAAAATACGTACTCTCTTTCACGACTCGCTCGAAAGCCTTTACAGCCATCTCGACAAAGAAGAACTGGTTTTATTCCCTTATATCTACGAAATGTTTAAGGCCAGAGAAGAGCACAAACATTTACCCGATTTCCATTGCGGTTCGATCGAAGCTCCCATCTCGGTAATGTTGTCGGAACACGAGGCTGAGGGAGAACGATTCCAGCATATCAACCGATTAACCCAAAACTACACAGTCCCCAAAGATGCTTGCAACAGTTACCGATTGGCTTTCGACAGATTGAAATCTTTTGAAAAAGCCCTACACCAACACATTCACCTCGAAAACAATATAGTCTTTCCACGAGCTATTGAAATGGAAAAAGAATTAAGGAAATAGGTAACCATGCAAATCAATATAAAACGGGTATACGATCCTCCAAAAGTATCGGACGGCTATCGTATATTAATAGATCGCTTATGGCCCAGAGGCACGAAAAAAGAGGCTCTGAAATATGATATCTGGGAGAAGAACATTGCTCCTTCTCCCGCATTACGCCGATGGTTCCATGAGAATCCGCAAGAGCATTGGGAGGGATTCGTATCGCTATATTCAAAAGAGTTGGAAAACTCCGCCTCTGTAAAAGATTTCGTCGAAAAAATAAAGAGCCACGATCGAATAACATTATTGTATGCCTCAAAAGATGCCACCCACAATCATGCTTCGGTACTAAGACAGTTTCTACAAAATCATCTACACTAATTGCCGCATAAACTACCTGCGCCACTACTAAAAAGAACGATGGAGAACGAAGTTGTCACTTGCCGATCGTATATAAAAGTAGTATGTTTCCAGTATTCTTTCCCATAAAATAAAACGGGAAAAATCCGAAACTATCATAAATAACGAAGGGGAGCAATGCTCCCCTTCGTTATTTATCGACGACGCTGTTGTTTGTTTCGTTGCTTCTGTTGTTCTCTCAACGCAGCCTGCTGCTGGCGTTGCGCTTCTTCCAACCGAGCCATGAAACCGCTCTTCTTGCGAGGTTTCTTTTGATTCTCTTTCAACTCGGCAAGAACTTTCTCCTCATTGATACACTTACGGAATACATAGGTTTGAATAATCGTAATCAACAACGACAAGAAATAATAATAACTCAACCCGGCCGAATAATTATTGAAGAATACCAAGAACATGACGGGCATCAGATACATCATGAACTTCATACCCGGCATCTGTTGTTGTCCGGCGGTATTCTGCATATTGATTTTGGTGTATATCAAGTTGGTAATAGTCATCAACAAACAGAAAAGGCTGATGTGATTACCAAAATAGGGCGTTATCAACGGTATATAAGTATCCCAACTCACGATAGCATCATAGGTCGACAAATCTTTCGCCCACAAGAACGATTCACCCCGAAGCTCGATAGAAGACGGGAAGAAGGTGAACATCGCAATAAGAATAGGCATTTGTAAAAGTAACGGCAAACACCCGCCCATAGGATTCACTC
>ENA-UEOR01001725-UEOR01001725.1-human-gut-metagenome-genome-assembly--contig:-NODE-1725-length-12644-cov-24.658152_pt1 | contig 12644 bp, 13 predicted proteins | sample MGYA00242887_ERZ507890 | MGnify/ENA primary metagenome ERZ507890 (study PRJEB26167, sample SAMN06115431) | human gut metagenome | host: Homo sapiens | place: China:Guizhou | collected 2014-10-21...
AAGTGATAAATCCCCATCTCTTCAAGTGCCGCTTTCTGTAAGTAAAGCTGCATGACATACATCTCACACATGGTATTCGGAATTGGTGTGGAGTCTTACACAGCGGGATCAGCCGAGTTTACATTGACATTTGCGGCGACACACGAGAATGTCCTTCCGCTGATGGACAATGGACATTATCATCCTACAGAAGTAGTGTCGGATAAAATACCGGCATTACTGTGCTATTTCCCGGAGATCGCACTTCACATCACAAGACCGGTAAGATGGGATTCAGACCATGTCGTCTTATTCGATGATGAGACAAAAGAAATGGCAAAAGAGATCGTAAGATGTGATGCGATTGACAGGGTACATATGGCACTGGATTATTTTGATGCAAGTATCAACCGCATCAGTGCATGGACTGTGGGATTTAGAAGCTGGCAGAAAGCATTATTATCGGCGCTCTGTACACCGAATGCAGAACTTAAAAAATTACAGGATGAGAATCGCCTGACCGAGCTGATGGTCATGCAGGAAGAATTAAAGACATTTCCATTTGGAGATGTATGGACCAAATACTGTGAGGAATGTGGAGTTCCCGCAGATAAGAACTGGTTTGCAGAAGTAGAGAGATATGAGAAAGAAGTACTGTTAAATCGATAGCCAGACAAACCATGTAAAAAAGAATGCAGTTAGTTTTGAACACAAAATCAATGATAGAAAACCAAAATGGAGGAAAGAAAAATGAGAGTATTAGATGCAGAATTTGTAAAGAATTTTATCCGCACGGCAAACGATGGATGGGAGCAGGGATGGCACGAGAGAAATGGCGGAAACCTTTCCTATCGTATCCGGCTGGAAGAAGTGGAAGCCGTAAAGGAAGATTTTGAACCGAAAGAATGGTAGCCGATCGGAACGACAGTTCCAAAACTTGCAAAGGAATATTTTATTGTAACCGGAAGCGGTAAATATTTCCGCAATGTGATCATCAAACCGGAGGATTCCATCTGTATCATCGAGTTGGATGAGAAAGGGGAAAACTACCGTATCGTGTGGGGACTGGTAAATGGCGGCAGACCAACCTCCGAACTGCCAACCCATCTGATGAATCATGAGGTAAAAATGATCGCAACAGGTGGAAAGCACAGAGTGATATACCATGCACATCCAACCAATATTATTGCGCTGACTTTTGTATTGCCACTGGAAGATAAGGTGTTTACAAGAGAATTATGGGAAATGTCAACAGAATGTCCGGTTATCTTCCCGGAAGGTGTCGGTGTGGTGCCGTGGATGGTTCCGGGCGGTCGTGACATCGCAGTGGCAACCAGTGAATTAATGAAGAAATACAATCTTGCAATCTGGGCGCATCACGGAATGTTTGCTTCGGGAGAAGATTTTGACCTGACATTTGGGTTAATGCATACCGCTGAAAAATCCGCAGAGATCCTTGTGAAAATGTTGTCAATGCAGCCGAATAAGAGACAGACCATCACACCGGATAATTTCCGTGATCTTGCAAAAGCTTTTAATGTGATACTGCCGGAAGAATTCTTATATGAAAAATAGAGTAAAAAATTAGAAACGTTTATTAAAAAATGCGTGATAAAATCACTTTTCATGACACTTACCGTGCGCAATGTCATGGAAGGTGATTTTTGCTTTTAAAAAAGAAATTTATGTGCTATAAAAGAAGAAGGCTTTGGCTGAAAACACATATAAAAAGCGAGGATAAAAATGAAACAAGACTATAAAAAAACAACATACGCCTGTTTTATCGGTTATATTGTTCAGGCGATTGTCAACAGCTTTGTTCCGCTGTTATTCGTGACATTTCAGAAAACATACCAGATTCCACTGACGAAGATCACACTGCTTATTACGATTAATTTTGTGATACAGCTTCTGATAGATCTGCTCTCGGCGGGATTCATTGATAAAATCGGTTACCGGGCATCTGTGATTATTGCACATATCTGTGCGGCGGCAGGGCTGGTACTGCTCACGGTTTTGCCGGAACTTTTCGCAGATCCGTTTGTTGGCATTTTAATGTCGGTCGTGATTTATGCAGTGGGTGGCGGTTTGCTGGAGGTGTTAGTCAGCCCAATCATTGAGGCATGTCCGACGGATAATAAGGAAGCAGCAATGAGCCTTTTACATTCCTTTTACTGCTGGGGATGTACCGGCGTTGTTTTATTTTCCACAGTGTTTTTCGCACTGTTTGGAACGGAACACTGGAAAATCCTCACACTGTTGTGGGTGATCATTCCGGTCTGCAATATGATTTTATTCACAAAAGTGCCAATCTACAGTCTGCATGAAGAGGGCGAGAAGGGCATGACCATGGGAGAACTTTTCCGGGAAAAAGTATTCTGGTTTTTAATGATCATGATGGTGTGCTCCGGTGCATCCGAGCAGGCGGTGAGCCAGTGGGCATCAACGTTTGCGGAGCAGGGACTTGGAATCACCAAAACGATCGGTGATCTGGTGGGACCGATGGCATTCTCTATTTTAATGGGAACTTCCCGCTTGATTTATGGAAAATATAGAGACAGATTCGATCTGGATCAGTTTATGAAATTAAGTACGCTGCTTTGCATTGGCTCTTATCTGCTGATCGCATTTGTGCCGGTTCCGGCGGACCGACACTCGTAGTCTAATGCTTCTTGTCGTGTTTTCATAGATTTTGCCTGCCTTCTTTTTAATTACATGATTACAGTATAACATAGAAAGAACAAATGTCTAATCGCGAAATGACAATTTATTGACTTAATTCAACGTATAATTTCTCTATCTCACCATCTTCCTTAGAATTTACAAACACCAGTGTATCATCCGATTTTATCATGAGAATAGGAGCGTATCCGTCGAATACATACAGACTGCATTTTCCAAGGGTGCGTCCTTCATACCTGCCGATATCATAGCTGTCTGTGGAGGCTCCGTTTGTACGCAGGAAACTGTCATCCGGCAGCTCGTCCAGAAGCTTAAGCTCTGTGATGTCATTTACATCAATCTCGCTTGTATAGCCACCGGCAGAAATAGTAAGGTTATTGTTTGTCAGAGTGATTTTTTCCTGTATATTAATCAAAGGAAGCATGCAGACAAACACCAGGATGATACAGCCTGCTATTATTGCACAGGTGGTTCCGGTGAAAATCCACGCGCCTTTTTTAGCATAATTAAACGTGTAGTTGCCGGACTGCATGCGGTTTTCAATGAGAATATGTTTGTCATCGGGATTATAGTAGTAGCCGGTTTTCCAGTATTCATCATCGTCCACATCTATTGGTGAGGTGTTGGCAGACAGCAGTTCCTTCTTTCTGTTTAAGCCCATATAAATTGGAACAATAAATCCCAAAACGGCTATTAACTGAATGAAAATATACACATAATAGGATGATGCCGGAAGTATTCCGGTGATACCTGTGTATAATGCTACATAAATCCATGCGACAGCGTTTAGTCCGCTTAGGAGAAGCATTGCGATGCTTTTATATTTTTTCATGGTATTGTTGACAATAAGGTTGAGCTTTGAATCCATGCTGTATACGTGGCGCTCGCTTTTGTTTATAAAAGCATGAAATACCAGCGAAAGTGTGGATACTAAAACAGAGCACAAAAAAAGCGAAATCATAAGGATATTGTAATGGGTGTCACCAAGCATAAAGTATGGTATATATGCTGCAAGCTCAGTAATTAAAAAGAGTGCGTGCCATTTATAGCTGACTGTCGTGGCACCGGCTTCTGCTGAAACGCGGGTGTCGATATAAACCTTTTTGCGTTGGGCTTCTATTATCCATCCTTTTTGTATTTTCAGAGCATACATTTTCCGGTGGGAGCTGTTTGGAATATGAATGATTCCAAATATATATGCAAACATCCAGATAATATATACCAGAACAAAAACGGCAATGTTAAAAAAAACAATAAAGCATATCGCAATGGAGATAATCACATTGGCAATCTGAAAGTGTTTCATTCTGCATTTTCCGGTGGTGACGATTTCGGCTACTTCGGCATCTTCTTTGTGAGATGATGGAATATGTACATTGAGATACATGCCGTTTTCATATTTATAGGCGTGTGTGTACGCAAATTGCATACATAGTATGATAAAAAGGTTTGTAACTATAAAGATAATAAACATGATAATTTCCATAGTCTGCCTCCTCTGCTAAGCGGTACATGGTTTCATTTGTGAATATATTTTATCACACATTGATAAAAATTCCTCACGGCTCATTCCGGTGAGACAGGCCTCAGCACTTAAAAGCTCAAGCTCTGATTCCAGCTTTTCAGTGAAATCGGTATCATCTGCGATGGATTCTGACACAAAAGCGCCGAGCCGTCTGTCTGTGCGGATAAATCCCTCATTTTTCAAAATCTGATAGGCTTTATTGACCGTCATTGTGTTTACACCGGCATCGCTTGCAAGCTGGCGTACGGTTGGAAGCTTTTCGCCGGTCTTTAGCTCACCTTTGCCTATTCCCTTTACAATCTGGTTTCTAAGCTGTACGTATATCGGGGTGCTGCTTGACATGTCGAGTTCTATTATCATGTGAACCTCCTGTATCTTACTGTTTATAGGTCATAGCCTGTTTGAAATGCATCAGTATTTATGAGCAGGCTGTAATCTGACAAAACTTGTAAGTGATATAATTGTATTGTTTGTATTATACATAGTAATACAGACAACCATTTATGTCAACTGATGTTTTAGCATCAATTATATTGACATTTGGAATATTACAATTATGATTAAAGAGTTATAAGGTATCACAACGTAAAAGAATACATATGAGGTTAAAAAATGAGCAGATTAATAGAGCAGATAAAACAAGAGGATGCCTGTGCCTTCACACATGGCGGCAAATTTCATGCAGATGATGTGTTCTCATCAGCCCTGCTTTTGTATATAAACCCTGAGATCAGCATAACAAGGGGCAACAGTGTGCCTGATGATTTTACAGGAATAGTTTTTGATATAGGGCGTGGTGAGTTTGACCATCATCAGAAGGACAGCAGAATAAGGGAAAACGGTGATTACCATTGCAGCTTTCTGTTCTTTGTTCGTTTGCCTGATTCCTACGACCATCGGCGGTCTGCTTTCTGCTATCGGTATTGCCGGAATGGACCGTGCTCTGCGTGCCAACGTGATTACCAAATCCGGTAAGGCTGTGGAGACGGCCGGTGACATCGACACGTTGTTGCTGGACAAGACCGGTACGATTACAATCGGTAACCGTAAGGCTACGGAATTCTATCCGGTTGCCGGTATGGATAAGCATGCGTTTATCGAAGCTTGTTTGATGTCTTCCGTATCGGATGATACGCCGGAAGGTAAGTCAATCATTGAATTGGGACGTGAAATGGGCGTACGTATGCGTACCCTGAACACCGAAGGTGCACACATGATTAAGTTTACGGCCGAGACGAAGTGCTCCGGTATCAACTTGAAAGACGGTACTGAAATCCGTAAGGGTGCTTTCGACGCTATCCGTCGTATCGCCATGGAGGCTGGTAACAAGTTCCCGAAGGATACGGAGGATATTATCCAAGCCATTTCGGCAAACGGTGGTACTCCGTTGGTGGTTTGTATCGACAAGAAGGTTGCCGGTGTCATCGAATTGCAAGACGTTATCAAACCGGGTATCGAAGAACGTTTCGAGCGTTTGCGTAAGATGGGTGTGAAGACGGTAATGGTAACCGGTGACAACCCGTTGACCGCCAAATACATTGCCGAGAAGGCCGGTGTGGACGACTTTATTGCTGAAGCCAAACCGGAAGACAAGATGAATTATATCAAGAAAGAACAGGCAGCCGGTAAGTTGGTGGCTATGATGGGTGACGGTACGAACGATGCTCCGGCATTGGCACAAGCCAACGTGGGTGTGGCCATGAACAGCGGTACTCAGGCTGCCAAGGAGGCCGGTAACATGGTCGACTTGGACAACGACCCGACCAAATTGATTGAAATCGTGGAAATCGGTAAGCAGTTGTTGATGACTCGTGGTACGTTGACGACATTCTCTATTGCCAACGACGTGGCCAAGTACTTTGCCATCATTCCGGCATTGTTCATGTTGACGATTCCCCAGTTGGCCCCGTTGAACATCATGGGCTTGCACAGTCCTGAAAGTGCTATCCTTTCGGCTATCATCTTCAACGCCATCATCATTCCTATCCTGATTCCGTTGGCTTTGCGTGGTGTGGCTTACAAACCTATAGGTGCCAGTGCGCTGTTGCGTCGCAATTTGTTGATGTACGGTGTAGGCGGTCTTATCGCTCCGTTTGTCGGCATTACGTTGATAGATTTATTCGTAGGATTATTCTTTTAATCAATAAATAGACAAAACAATGAAGAACTTTATAAAATCATTTCGTATAACGATAGCGTTCTGCATCTTCTTTTCGGTATTTTACATACTGGTATTGTGGATATTCGCACAGTTTGCAGGCCGCGGCGAGAATGGCAATGCAGAGACTGTGACCTTGAACGGTAAGGTCGTAGGTGCTGCGAATGTAGGACAGATGTTTACGTCAGACGTTTACTTCTGGGGACGTCCTTCAAGTGCTGGTGACGGTTACGATGCTACAAGTTCTGCCGGTTCCAACAAAGGTCCTACCAATGAGGAATATTTGGCAGAGGTGGAGGCCCGTGTAGATTCCTTCCTTGTACATCATCCTTATTTGAGCCGTGACGAAGTGCCGGCTGAAATGGTAACGGCCAGCGGTTCCGGTCTGGATCCCAATATCACTCCGGCTTGTGCATACGTACAGGTGAAACGGGTAGCCGAAGCTCGTGGCATGAGTGAAGACGAAGTGAAAGCTATAGTAGACCAAGCTGTGGAGAAGCCTCTGTTAGGCATGTTCGGAACAGCAAAGGTAAATGTACTGAAACTGAATGTGGCTTTAGACGAAGCAAATAAATAATAACAGTAGACAAGAAATGCCGTCATTGATGAAGTTCGGATATGGAAAAATACATTCGGGTAGCTTTGTCGGCGGAAGGAATAAACTGCTTCTCTCGTACTACCTTTGCCATGGCGACAGAGTCTGGAGGTTTTGGAGATATTCCCGTGCTTCATGGGTGATGGCATTCTTAAAAAAACAAGTGAAAAGTAAAACGACACAACACAACACTTTAATTGATTTATGAATATGAAAAGTTTAAAAAAAGTAGGATTGGTTTTAGGTGCGGCACTGTTAGTGCCCGGCATGGCAAACGCAGGTGATTTCGTTGTCAGCGGAAAAGCTGATTTCGTAAGCGATTATATCTGGCGTGGTTTGGATCAAAATTCGGGATTCTCTATCCAGCCCTCTTTGACGTTAAGCTACAAAGGCTTGAGTCTTAACGCATGGGGAAGCCAGACGCTTTCTAAATGGGGCGTGAATGACAATGGTGGCGGCGCAAAGGAATTCGACATCAACTTGTCATATGCCATCAAAGGTTTCTCCGTAACCGTATCGGATTACTGGTGGAGCGGAACCGACATGCCTTATGGTTACTATGAGGATGCTCATTATTTTGAAGGAACTTTAGCTTATAACTTCGGTGAGACTTTCGATAAATTTGCATTGAACATTTCATGGAGTACGATGTTTGCCGGTGGAGATAAGTTCGTGTTGGGTGAAGATCCTACGGACAACAACAAGTTCTCTACTTATGTCAACCTCTCTTATCCGGTTTCATTACCGGCCGACATTACATTAACCCCGGCCTTAGGATTCACTCCTTGGAAGGGTATGTACAACGACAAAGCCGGTGTGACGGATGTTTCCATCAAAGCAAGTAAAGATATCCAAGTAACGGATAAATTTGCAATACCTGTCTTCGTACAGGCTCTTGTTGCCCCGGTCCATGACAGAACCTACCTTTTGGCTGGTTTTAGCTTGGGCTTCTGATTCTATTCGTAGTTTTCTCAGGGTTCCTCACGGAGCCCTGAGTTTTCTCTCTTATATATAAAGGCAAGTATGGACATTGACCTTTTTCTTTGTTTGGATATTACCTGACGCGTTATTGCCAGGTTTTATGGTGAATAGTCGTATTTAGGAATTTATTTGAAGATGAAATTATATATCGTTGCAAACAGATTGCCTGTAAAGGCTGTGCCTCGGCAAGACAGCTATACTTTCGTACGTAGTGAAGGAGGTTTGGCAACGGGGCTCGACTCCTTGCAGATTTCCATGGAGAAACATTGGATCGGCTGGCCGGGAGTTTGTGTCGATAATGCCCGTCAGCAGATAGAAATCCGACAGCATCTGGAGACGATGGATTTTCATCCGATATTTTTGTCGGAAGAACAGTATCACGATTACTACGAAGGATACAGTAATAGTACCATTTGGCCTCTGTGCCATTATTTCTTTTCCCATACTACGGTACGGAAAGAGTATTGGGAGTCTTACCAGAAAGTGAATGCTCTGTTTTGCGAAGAGATTTGCAAGCAAGTGGGTTCCGGCGATTGGGTTTGGATACAGGATTATCAGCTTATGCTTCTTCCAGGCATGTTACGGAAGCGGATGCCCAATCTTCACATCGGATATTTCCATCACATTCCGTTTCCCTCATACGAATTATTCCGTATATTGCCCGAGCGGGCGGAATTGTTGAACGGTCTGATGGGAGCGGATTTTATAGGTTTCCATACACACGACTATATGCGCTATTTCATCAATGCTGTAGAACGTGTATTACATATTAAGTTCGATTTGGACGAAGCTCAGACGGACAGCCGCATCGTGCGAAAGTACGTGGACAAAAAATGGATGTGGACGGATGAACCTTTGCCGGTGGCTAGACGTGTGGTTCATCAGTTTTATCATGCCGACCCAGAAAATCCTGATAGTGAAGAAGTTGGTTTTACTCATGTGTCACAGTACCGCAATTTCCTGAAAACACATGGCTTATTCAAGGAAAAGGCACCTGCTGTTGTCATTACCGGACAAATGGGACAGCCCGCCGAACTGGTCAGCGCGCTCGAAAAGTCCGGCAATGTAGTTTATCCAGTTAATGACTTTAAAGGACTGATTGCTTCGCATGCGATAGACTCCATCAATCCTTCGCTAGTTATCTATATGGCGCATGGCAGGATGGGTGATTATGCTGTAGATTATTTGAAACAGCAGAATATACCGCTCTTTACACCGCTCAATGTGAACCGTCTGATCGATGCATGGGAAAAGGATAAAATGGGCATGAACGGTGGCTTTATGGCGCAGAGTATCGTGACTCCCGAAATTGATGGAGCCATACGTCCGTATGCGCTTTTTGGGCATTATATGGATGAAGAAGGTCTACAGCATGCTTTTGCCATCCCAGAACGTTTGGACGTGTTTGTGGAAACGGTGAATAATTATATTGAGCTGCAGCAAAAGCCAAACAGTGAAAAGAAGGTTGCAATTTATTATTATAAAGGAGCGGGACAGAATGCGCTGACGGCAGGAGGAATGGAAGTGATACCTTCGCTTTATAATCTGCTTACGCGTTTGAAGGCCGAAGGATATACCGTAAAAAATCTTCCTGCATCAGCCCAGGAACTGGGAGTGATGATTCAGCGTCAGGGGGCTGTGTTCGGTACGTATGCCGAAGGAGCTATGGCCGAATTTATGAAGCATGCTCAGCCTGCAATCGTTACGAAAGATGCTTACGAAGGTTGGGTGAAAAAGGCCCTGCGTCCCGACAAATACAATGAAATTTTGGCTTCTGACGGTGAATTTCCTGGTTCGTACCTGACTACAGATAATGGTGCTTTGGCGGTACCTCGCATTGATTTGGGAAATATCGTATTGCTTCCGCAGAATGCTGCAGGGAAAGGAGACAATTCGTTTAAAATTCTGCATGGAACGGAAGTTGCTCCTCCTCATGCTTACGTTGCTTCGTATCTGTGGAGTCAGTATGGATTTGGTGCCGATGCACTGATTCATTTTGGAACACATGGAAGTTTGGAATTTACTCCAGGCAAGCAAGTTGCGCTGTGCCATGACGACTGGCCTGATCGCCTGATTGGTGCTTTGCCGCATTTTTATATTTATTCGATTGCCAATGTCGGAGAAGGTGTGATAGCCAAGCGCCGTGCCTATGCAGGACTACAGTCGTATCTCACACCTCCGTTTATGGAAAGTAGTCTGCGAGGAACGTACCGAAAACTTAGTGAGGCTATCAAGGTTTATAACCAGACAGACCCACAGCAAGTTGATTCGCGTCAACAGGCTTCGTTTGCTGTTAAGCGCCTGGCTGTAGCTATGGGTATACACCGGGATTTAGGACTTGACAGTGTACTCACTGTCCCATATACGGAAGATGATATCGTACGGATTGATAATTTTGCTGAGGAACTAGCAACCGAAAAAATAACCGGTCAGCTGTATACGATGGGGGTGCCTTACGAAGCAGACAGGATTACGAGCAGTGTGTATGCCATGACGGTGGACCCCGTAGCCTACAGTCTGTTGGCGCTGGATAAGATACGCGGAAAGGCAGTGACTGATGCCGAACGGAAAAAAAGTCTTTTTACGGCCCGTTATCTGTCGCCGGCCCGCAGTCTGGTAGCCCGTATTTTAGCCGGTCAGGTTGTGGCGGACGATGCTCTGGTTTGTCAGGTAACCGGAATTACGTCTGAACAGTTGGAAAAGGCTCGTCTCATAGACCGTTCACTCCAAGTTCCGCAGGGAATGATGGCTATGATGGTGGGAGGAGGCAAACCTGCAACACGTCCGAAAGCAGAAAATGGCCGTGGTGATGAAGCAAAGCATTTGGGAAAACCTTCGACTGCCATGATGAAGGCTGCAATGAAAGGAAAACCTACCTATACAAAAGCCGAAATCAATCTGGCGCAAGCTGTGCTGGAAGTGGAAAGGACTATTTTGAATGTGCATCGATATAAAGCAGCATTGCTGCAAAGTCCTGAACAGGAAATCCGGTCGCTGCTGAATGCGTTGGATGGAGGATATACAGCACCTTCGCCAGGAGGTGACCCAATTGCTAATCCGAATACACTTCCTACAGGACGAAATCTGTTTGCTATAAATGCAGAAGCTACTCCAAGTGAGTCGGCTTGGGAAAAAGGTAAGAAATTAGCAGAGAATACCATCGAAATGTATCGTAAACGTCACAACGACAGTATTCCGCGAAAGGTGAGCTATACATTGTGGAGTGGTGAATTTATTGAAACAGAAGGAGCTACGGTTGCCCAGGTGCTATATATGCTCGGAGTGGAGCCTATCCGCGATGCTTTCGGCCGGGTAACAGATTTGCGGCTTATACCTTCTGAAGAATTGGGACGTCCGCGTATAGATGTGGTCGTGCAGACCAGCGGACAGTTACGAGATATTGCTGCGTCCCGACTTTTCCTGATAAACCGTGCCGTAGAGATGGCTGCTGCTGCAAAAGATCAATTTGAAAATCACGTGGCTGAGGGAGTGATAGCTGCCGAGCGTGCTCTGACTGAAAAGGGGATCAGCCCGAAAGAGGCTCGCGAGTTGTCTGCATACAGAGTCTTCGGAGGAGTGAATGGCAGTTACGGGACCGGTATACAGGGGATGGTGCAGAAAGGCGACCGCTGGGAAAATGAATCGGAAATAGCCGATGTATATCTGAATAATATGGGTGCATTTTACGGTAGTGAAAAGGATTGGGAAACGGTAAAGCAGTTTGCTTTTGAGGCTGCGCTGGTTAATACAGCCGCTTTCGAAAATGGATTGACGACGGAATTCTCGATAATATCTTCCGACTTTTAAGCCTGGAGGCTGCCCCCCAGGAATTGTCCCTGGACGCTTCCATCGTACAGGCGCACCAGCATAGTGCAGGTGCAAAAAAAGGGGGCCTCCCAATGAGATTGGACACAGCCGGGGAGGTGCCAGCACAAAAATCCATGCGGCCGTAGATGCCTATGGATATCCTTTGTATGTCATGCTCAGCGAAGGACAGCGCAATGATATCAATTACGCCATTCCTGTGCTGGAGCATATTGACATAGAGGGAAGCAATGTACTGGCAGACCGTGGGTATGACAGTAACCAGCTGCTGGACTATATCTATGAACGTGGAGGTGAGCCTACGATTCCATCCAGAAAGGGTGCTAAATTTGAACGGCATTGCGATTGGTGGCTCTATAAAGAAAGACACCTGGTTGAAAAATATTTTCTCAAGCTCAAGGGCTTTCGCCGAATAGCCACACGTTATGACAAACTGGCTGCTACCTATCTGGGCTTCATATGCATCGCGTCTATTCTAATTTGGTTAAAATAAACAAAATCAAATGTTTTTCAAACACGCTCTAGAACATCCATATAATATTACTGTTGCAGCAGGAAGTAAGATTGGAAGAAATTGTACGTTATTTAAAGGATGTACAATAGGATCTGTTCGAAGCGGAAATAATAAAGGATGCCCAACATTAGGAGATTCAGTTATGGTTGGAGCCAATGCAATGGTATGCGGAAATATTCGAATTGGAAATGATGTTATGATAGTTGCGAACTCATTTGTGAATTTTGATGTTCCAGATCATAGCATTGTGATAGGAAATCCTGGGATTGTTCATTACAAAGTAGGTGCAAGCTCGGATTGGGTGGGGAATGAAATATAACTTTATATGGCATGCCTTTACAGAAAAAGCCTATATGCGGTGTAAGCAGTTTTTCCAGCTCCGGAT
>ENA-UEOR01001729-UEOR01001729.1-human-gut-metagenome-genome-assembly--contig:-NODE-1729-length-12630-cov-42.325659_pt1 | contig 12630 bp, 10 predicted proteins | sample MGYA00242887_ERZ507890 | MGnify/ENA primary metagenome ERZ507890 (study PRJEB26167, sample SAMN06115431) | human gut metagenome | host: Homo sapiens | place: China:Guizhou | collected 2014-10-21...
GCTCAGTTAGATAAATTTCCGTCCTTTGTGGAAAAAAGACGCCACAACTTTGACCGTCTGAAGGCAGTACTGGCGGACTGCTCCGACCGTCTGATCCTTCCGGAGGCGGCTGAAAACTCCCGCCCGAGCTGGTTCGGCTTCCTCATGACCTGCCGCGAAGGCGTCGACCGCAAGAAAGTCGTGCCGTACATCGAGAGCAGCTGGTCGCCGTTGCGCATGCGGACGGCGTCCTGCTCATAGTCGTTGAAGTCGAACGTGCTGTAATCGAACTCTGCCGGGAATCGGGCCGCGAAGTTCAGATAGTCGATGAATTCGGGGCTGTCGAAGCTGGCCGTGCCCGTCTCCCAGTCGACGAACGTGTCGGCGTTCATATACAGGCAGTAGGCGAGGACGTTGGCGCGCGTCGCGTCGACGTTGAAGATCGTCGCGTCCGGGTTCAGCTTGGAAAGCGCGTCTTCCAGATCGGCCAGTGTCCAGGTATCATAGCCGCCGACGACGCTTGCCAACCCCGTCGCCGTCACGATGGAGAAGCTCAGCGGCAGCTCATAGAGCTTGCCGTCCTCACTGTCCGCGTCCAGCACCGGCGTGATCAGCGCGTCGCGGCCCATATCGGCATCGATGTAGGGGTAGAGGTCTTCGAGCAGCCCCTTGGCCGCATACTGCCGCACGGGCAGGCCGTCGGTCAGGATCATATCGGGAACATTGCCGGACATGATCTCCGTGTTCAGTTTCGTCAGGCCGTCGTCGCTCTGCGTGACCATGGTGCCGTTGCTGCCGGCGGATTCATAGGTCATGTTGCTGTATTCCGAGTAATCCTTGACCACGATGCGGTATTTATCGCTCGCACGGTTGAACTTGACGATCTGGCTGCGGAGGTTATAATCAAGGCTGAAGCAGGCCAGCGTCAGCTCTGTTTTCTGCTGCACATCGGCAGCATCCATGCGGCTCAGCACCAGGATCCGCTGCCGCTCCCGCGTTCCGTCATAGCTGTGCCCAAGGGTCACAGTGGCAATGCGACCGTCAGCCAGGAAATCGAGGCGATTGTAACGTATTTCTGTGGACATCCTCCTGCTACATCTCCTGCAGCATAAAGTCCGTGGATTGTGGTCTCACGCTCGGTATTAACCCAATAGCCACTCGCTGTGTGCCCACCTACGATATAAGGCTCCGTGCCCTCTATCTCCACATTCTGCTCACTTGGATTCTTACCTGCCTCCACCCACTTGAGTGTCTGGCTTGGTGCCATGTTGAGATATGCTTTTCTTAATGACTCATCCTGCTGTGGAGAGATGCCCTCTGTCCTTAAGTAGCAAGGACCTCTTCCCTCGAGATTTTCCATGACTGTTCCGTATACACGCTCTGATGTGGTGAGGCCGTATTTTGTCTCGTAAACCTCTCCAAGAGAATTGACCTGCTTTGCCCCGACTCCCTGTGCAATTGTTCCTGTCGGTGCGATTGTGTCCTTGCATCTGAGTGCGATAAATCTCATCTCAAAGGTGGTCATCTCGGCTCCGCTTCTTATGCCCATCGCATATCCGGCGCCTGTGTTGAACGGCGGATACCACATCTTGTGTCTTGAAAAGCCCGGATTGTTTGGTCTGTATAGACCTGCTGCTCCACCTGTTGCACACAGTACCTTTTTAGCCCTGATTTCATAGGCTGTCGCATCCTCGATTGAAAATCCGTATGCACCCTTTATGGTGTTGTTCTCAACTATATAGTCCGTGATATTGATTCTGTTTATCACTGTACAGTCCGTAAGCTTTGATACAGCTTCTGCCAAAAGCGGCTTCATGTTTTCACCGTTTATCTTGATATTTCGGTTTCCTCTTGCTACATACTCACCGTTTTCATCCTTTAATATGACAAGACCAAGCTTTTCCATCTTGTCCGTCACACGGTTTAAGCCCTCTGACATAGTCATGAGTAAGTCTTCCCTTACTATGCCGTCAGCATCCTTTTTGGCATAGTCTACATAGTCCTCAGGCTTTCTGCCCTTTACTATGTATGCATTTATCGCATTGACGCCTGCTGCAAGGCATCCGCTACGCTTTATGTTTGCCTTCTCTGCAATTATAATCGAATAATCCGATTTCTCACGGATGGTGAGTGCTGCATAACAGCCCGCCGTGCCACCTCCTATTATGAGGATGTCCGTGTGTAGGATTTTTTTATTTTCTATCTTCATGTATCTCCCTCTGCTTCCTCTTTAAATCACAAGCTTTAGACTATTCTTGTATCTAAATGTAGAATACATCCTGCTCCTGCATCTCGCTGTTTTCCATCAGGTATGTTTTCTCTTCATCAAATATATACAGCCTGTAAATCAGCACATGTACTTTCTCTCCGACTGCTATCAGGTCCTTTTCAAGTGAACGCTCACCGACCACCTCGATGCCGTTTATGTTGACCGTGACATCCATCCTGTTTCCTCTGAAAACCACATCTGTAACGATGCCCTCCTCTGCTGCTGACTGATAGCGGTCCAGGTTGCCGCTCTTTGATATCTTGATAAACTCAGGTCTGATTACCGCCTTGTCAGCATTTTCTATCCTGTCAAAGCCCTTTAGCCTGTCATAGTTTTCAACGACTGTGGTGTGTCCTATAAACTGCGCCACAAAAGGTGTATCAGGCGACTTGTAAATCTCAAGAGGTGTACCCATCTGCTCTATCGTGCCGTGGTTTGTGATAATGATTTCATCTGCCACCTCAACCGCCTCATCCTGGTCATGTGTGACGAAAATGCTTGTGATCCCAAGCTTTTCGACCAGCTCCTTAAGCCAGGTACGAAGCTCACCTCGCACCTTTGCATCTATCGCGGCAAATGGCTCATCCAGTAAAAGCACCTGCGGATTCGGCGCCAGCGCCCTTGCAAATGCCACTCTCTGACGCTGTCCTCCGGAAAGCTGATTCGGATATCTCTTTTCAAGCCCCGATAAGCCTGTCATCTCAAGAAGCTTTGTAACACGCTCCTTTATGAGCTTTTTCGGCATCTTCTGAAGCTCCAGCCCAAATGCCACATTGTCGTATATTGTCATGTATCTAAACAGCGCATAGTTCTGAAACACAAAGCCTATGCCTCTCTTCGAGGCCGGAATATCATTCACTCGCTTTCCATCTATATATATGTCACCTGAATTTGGTGTCTCAAGCCCTGCTATCATACGAAGAAGTGTTGTCTTGCCACTGCCGGACGGCCCAAGCAGCGCCACAAGCTTTCCCTTTTCCACTCCAAAGCTCACATTATCGGATGCCAGGAAGTCTCCGTATTTTTTGTATATATTTTTCATCTCAACGTACATATACGTTATCTCCTTCCTGCTTTCTTAGTACAGCAACTCTATAGCTGTCTGCCACACCGGTGTGTAAGCAGTAACAAATTTCATTAGTGTAAATCATATTTCCCATAAATCTCAGTGTAATTTCTTAAATTTATGCTCAACTATATTTCTTGCAAAAAGAATGATTAATGCAATAATTAACAGTATCGACGATACAGCAAATGCTGATGTTATTGAGCTGTCTGTGCCCGACATATACAAGGCATCAATCTCAAGCGGCAGTGTAAATGTCTCGCCTCTTGTCTTCGAAAGCGCATTTACCGCGCCGAACTCTCCGAGGGCTCTCGCCGTACAGAGTATGATTCCATAAATCAGGCTCCACTTCATCTGCGGAAGTGTTATTTTCCGAAATATCGTAAAGCCGGATGCTCCCATCAGCGCTGCGGCTTCTTCCTCATCCTTTCCCTCTGCATTGAGCACCGGTATAATTTCCCTTGACACATACGGAAACGTGACAAATATCGTGGCAAGCACAACTCCCGGTATTGCAAAGGTGATTCTCACATTCGTGCCGAATATCTCATTGAACCATCTGATAACCGGATAAAACCACCCAAGCCGTCCGAAGGTCATAAGATACGCAAGTCCTACGATGACCGGAGAAATAGAAAACGGTATATCAATAAGTGTTGCAAGCACCTGTTTTCCTTTAAACGAAAACCTGGTCAACAGCCACGCTGTCCATATTCCAAAGAAGGTGTTGATAACTACCGCAAAAACTGTTGCTATCAAAGTCACCTTGAGTGCTGACAGCACGTAGCTTGTGGAGATAGCTTTCAGATAGAATCCAAGCCCTTCCTTTAAGGCACTTGCCATCACAGAAAAAAGCGGAACTACAAGCATGACAAATATGAAGAGTACCGTGACAGTGACGAGTATTATCTTTGTGATCTTTTTTCTTCTTTCAAGCTTTATCTGTTCGGTCATCGCATTGTGCTCCTTTCCTGTTTGTGTACATCGCATTTGATTTATATGCAGCCTTCTACAACAAATTAGTGCGCTGTGACTGTTTAACCTGCACTATGTTTACAAATAACAGCAGTAAAAATGATATGACAAGCATCACAAGCGCTATTGCAGTCGCGCCGGCATAATCTATATAGCTAAGCTTCTGCATGATGACGTAGGATACAACCTGTGTCCTGTGCCTTGCACTGTTGCCTGATATGTAGATGACGCTTCCGTACTCTCCTATGCCTCTGGCAAATGCAAGACCAAAGCCTGTTAAGAGTGCCGGGCGAAGCTCCGGAAGTATTACCTTAAAAAATGTCTTAGAGGGTGTGGCGCCAAGCATATAAGCGGCCTCCTCATATGTATTATCCATCTTTTCAAGCACCGGCTGTACAGCTCTTATTACGAAGGGAATGCCTACAAAAACAAGTGCCACAACTATTCCTGCCTGTGTGTAAGCTACATCTATTCCAAGCTTTCCAAGGCCCTTACCCAAAAAGCCTGTGCCTGAGTACAGCTTTGAGAGCGTGATGCCCGCAACCGCTGTCGGCAGTGCAAACGGAAGCTCTATAAGTCCGTCAAGCAGCCATTTCCCGGGAAAATCGTACTTTACAAACGTCCATGCCACGATGAGTCCAAATACCACATTTACGATTGCTGCGATAAATGATGAGGTGATGCTTGTGATAAAGGCATTCCTCACATTCTCCTTCATGATAAGTGACACAAAATCGCCCGGCGATATCTTTAGCGAATACACAAGCACTGATGCTAACGGAATGAGAACGATGACTGAAAGCATCGTGACCACTATTCCAAGCGAAAGATGGTAGCCCGGTATGACTCTGGTCTTTATGTTCTTTGATTTAGTTTTCTCTTTTGCTGTTTTATCAGTTGCCGTATATTTCATCGAACATTGCTCCATCATCGAAATATGTCTTGTAGGCTTCATTCCATCCGCCGTATTCCTCTATGCTCCAAAGCCTGATATTTAAATCAAACTTGTCGGAAAACCGGTTTAATATATCCTGATTGGTTGGTCTGTAGCCGCTTTCGCCAATCAGCTGCTGTGCCTCATCACTGTAGAGATACTGTAGGTATTCTTTGCTTACCTCTTGTGTTCCGTTGCTCTTTGCATTGTCATCCACAATAGCAACAGAGGGCTGTGCTAAGATGCTGACGGATGGATTCACTATCTCATACTTACCCGGATATGAATCCATGGTCGTAAGTGCCTCGTTTTCCCACGCTATGAGCACATCTCCCTGACCGTTTTCCACAAATGTGGTTGTTGAGCCTCTCGCACCCGAATCCATAATTGTGACATTTTCATACAGCTTCTTCATAAACGATTTCTGTTCCTTCAGGCTGTCATAATTTGTCTTCGCATAGCTTAGCGCTGCAAGAAAATTCCAGCAGGCTCCGCCACTACTCTTTGGATCAGGCGTAATCACATCCACATTCTTTTTCACCAGGTCATCCCAGTCACTTATATGCTTTGGATTGCCCTTTCTTACAAGTAAAACGATTGTTGATGTGTATGGTGCCGAGCTGTCAGAAAACTCATCAATCCAGCCCTTATCAATTAAGCCGGTATTTTGTATCAGGTCTATGTCATGCTCAAGTGCCAGTGTGACAACATCTGCATTACAGCCCTCCACAACCGAGCGCGCCTGTGCTCCCGAGCCGCCATGTGACTGAATCACATTTATCTTTTTGCCATGCTCGTTCTCATAGTAAGACTCGAATATTTTGTTGTATTTCTCGTAAAACTCTCGTGTCGGATCATACGACACATTGGTTATGGTGACTGTGCCGTCATCCTTCCTGCCGGAGCAGCCCGTCAGAAGAAGTGACAGAATCATCACTGCAGGCAGCAGGGCTGCCGTATATTTTTGTATGTTTCTCATGTATGTTTCTCATTTTTCATGTTACAGTTTCCGGCAAAGCAAGCTTATGCCGTCAGTTTCTATGCCATTAGTTTACTGTAAAAAGCGGTGTGGACAGGTATCTTTCTCCTGTATCCGGAAGCAGCACCACGATATTCTTTCCCTTGTTCTCAGGTCTTTTCGCAAGCTCTGTTGCCGCATATATTGCTGCTCCTGAGGATATGCCAACGAGAAGTCCGTCGCTCTTTGCAACCTCTCTTGCCTTGTCAAAAGCGGCCTCATTCTCCACTGGAATCACCTCATCCACTATATCCATGCGCATGACCTTTGGAATAAAGCCTGCACCGATTCCCTGTATCTTGTGAGGCCCCGGTCTTCCGCCTGAGAGTACCGGTGAGCTCTTTGGCTCAACAGCTACTATCCTTACATCAGGATTATGGTCTCTTAATCCAAGCCCGGTGCCTGTACAGGTGCCGCCTGTTCCGACAGATGATACAAAGATATCTACCTTTCCATCTGTATCCTCCCAGATTTCCTGAGCGGTTGTAGCTCTGTGGATATCCGGATTGGCCTGATTCTCAAACTGCTGTGGAATAAAAGCATTGCCATAATGCTCTTTAAGTCTCTGTGCCTCATCAATTGCACCCTTCATGCCCTCACGCCCCGGTGTGAGCTTTATCTCTGCGCCAAGCGCTGTGACGATTTTTCTTCTCTCAACGCTCATGGTATCAGGCATTATAAGTATCAGGTGAAGCCCCTTTGAGGCTGCCACAAATGCAAGTCCGATTCCGGTATTGCCACTTGTCGGCTCTATGATTATTGTGTCCTGATTTATCTTTCCATCCTTTATGCCCTGTTCTATCATAGCTGCCGCCACCCTGTCCTTGACACTTCCAAGTGGATTGAAATACTCTAACTTTGCTATGATTTTTGCTTCAAGCCCAAGGGCTTTTTCATAATTGGTCAGCTCCAGAAGCGGAGTGTGACCTATCAGCTCGGTGAGCTGCTTTGCAATTTTTGCCATTGATATTACCTCTTTTTTGTTAATGTTTGTTTTGAGTTTGTTATGAGTTAGTGTTTAGTTTGTATGGCTGGGATTTCCTACCATTCAAATATGATTTCTAAGTTATTGATATGTTACCACTAATTGATATTTTTGTAAATGTAATTAGGGTTATTAATATTTGTTAGCGGGCTATAAATTTTATTGATAGCAGATAGAATTTACTATAAAAAAAGAGTTCTATCATTCGCAGACACAAGGTCTGTGAAAAATAGAACTCTTTTTGATCTTCCTTTAGCTACTTACGCTTGTTCATTTGCTTTATCGGTTCTCGTGATATACTTGATTCCGACAAAGGTTCCAATCAGGATAAGCGCTCCTATGATAAAAGGTACTACAGGATTTCTGACAAAGCCTGCTATGATGTAGGTCAGACATGATATGGCAGCCACAAGCACAACGTACGGAAGCTGTGTGGACACATGGTTCATATGGTTGCACTGGGCTCCGGCAGATGCCATGATTGTGGTATCGGATATCGGTGAGCAGTGGTCTCCGCATACTGCACCTGCCATGCACGCTGAGATTGAGATGATCATCATCGTATGGTTTGTGCCTGAGAAGATATTTACTACTATCGGTATGAGTATACCGAAGGTGCCCCATGAGGTTCCTGTTGCAAAAGCAAGGAAGGCTCCCACCAGGAATATGATTGCCGGGAACAGTCCAAGGAGCGGTCCCGATACACCTCCCACCAAGCCTGCGACGAATTTATTGGCACCAAGGCTTTCTGTCATGATCTTTAGTGTCCATGCAAAGGTCAGTATAAGTATTGCAGGTACCATCGCCTTAAAACCCTCAGGGATTGAATTACAACAATCCGTAAAGCTTAGCACCCTTCTGATTGAGTAAAAGCATATGGTGATTATCAGTGCAAAGAAGCTTCCAAGCATGAGACCGGTTGACGCATTGCTGCCTGCAAACGCATCGACAAAGCCTGTTCCGTCAAAAAAGCCTCCTGTGTATATCATTCCTATGATGCAGCTTATTATGAGCACCAGTATAGGAAATACAAGGTCTATAACCTTTCCCTTGCCCTTTATCACATCCTGCTTTGACTCTGCATACGGTCTGTCTCCTATGGTAAACAAATCGCCCTTTTGGGCATTGGCTTCATGCTTTGCCATCGGACCGAAATCCGCCTGCAAGATAACAAGTGTCACCATAGCGATAATGGTAAAGAGCGCATAGTAATTGTATGGAATGGCCTTTATGAAAATAGAAAAGCCATCCTCTCCCTTTACAAAGCCTGTGACTGCGGCTGCCCACGAAGATATAGGTGCGATGATGCACACAGGCGCTGCTGTGGCATCTATCAGATATGCAAGCTTTGCTCTTGAAACCTGATGCTTGTCGGTGACAGGGCGCATCACGCTTCCCACTGTCAGACAGTTGAAGTAATCATCTATAAATATGAGTACTCCAAGCATTATAGCTGCAAGCTGGGCACCGATCCTTGTCTTTATGTGCTCACCCGCCCATTCTCCAAAGGCCGCCGAGCCGCCTGCCTTGTTCATCATGCTCACCATGACACCGAGCACGACTAAAAATATCAGTATTCCCACATTGTCCGAATCCGATAGCACTCCGACAAGTCCGTCCTCGAATATGTGAAGCACTGATCTCTCAGCTGAAAAACCAGACTGAAATACATTTCCATAAAATAGTCCGCCGATCACTATTCCGACGAATAATGAGCTGTAGACCTCCTTTGTAATAAGTGCCAGAACTATAGCCACAACAGGTGGAACAAGCGCCCATACTGTTGCATACATAGAAGGCACGTAATCTGCTGCCAGAATCATTATTTTCTCCTCCGTCTATCCCTTATGCTCTATCTGTCAACCGCACCGACAAGCTCTGAAATATCCTTTACTCCATACCTGTCCATGTACTCTGCGATGCCGTCCACTATCTGCTCTGTGGTCTTTGGATTCACAAAGTTTGCTGTGCCGACTGAAACTGCTGTAGCTCCGGCAAGTATCATCTCTATAGCATCGGCAGCATTTGTGATACCGCCCATTCCGATAATCGGAATATTGACTGCATGTGCTGTCTCGTAAACCATGCGCACTGCAACCGGATGAACCGCCGGACCGCTCATGCCGCCTGTCTTGTTTGCTAACACAAAGCTTCTTCTGTTTATATCAATCTTCATGCCTGTAATTGTATTGATGAGCGAAACCGCGTCAGCTCCACCGGCCTCTGCCGCCCTTGCTATCTCTGCAATACTTGTGACATTTGGAGAAAGCTTCATGATAACAGGCTGCTTTGCATATTTTTTAATCTCGCTTGTGATTGTCTCAACACCCTTTGGATCTGTTCCGAAGGCAATTCCGCCCTCCTTAACATTAGGGCATGAGATATTTATTTCCATCATATCAATAGGCTCATCTGCCAGACGCTTTACCACATCAAGATACTCGTCAAGCGAATGACCGCAGACATTTACCACAATCTTTGTATCAAACTGCTTTAAAAAAGGAATATCCCTCTTGCAGAAAAGCTCGATGCCTGGATTTTGAAGTCCGACTGCATTGAGCATGCCGCCGTACACCTCTGCTACTCTCGGTGTAGGATTTCCCTCCCACGGCTTATTCGCAACACCCTTTGTAGTGACTGCACCAAGTCTGTTTAAATCAACAAACTCGCTGTACTCTGCACCGGAGCCGAATGTGCCGGATGCAACTGTAACAGGATTTTTCCACTCAACACCGGCCACATTTACTGACATATTACTCATTACAGCTCCACCTCCTTCGCATCAAAAACAGGACCCTCTTTGCATATACGCTTGTTGTTCACATTGCTGTGGGCATCCTTGTCCTTTGTCTTGCATACGCAGGCAAGGCATGCACCTATTCCACATGCCATGCGCTCCTCCATTGATACAAAGCAGTCCATATCATGCTCTGCAGCGTAAGCCTTGAGTGCACGAAGCATAGGCATAGGTCCACATGCATAAATCACGTCTGCCTCAAGAGCATTCTCCTTTATTGCATCGATGACATTGCCCTTTGTGCCGACACTGCCATCCTCTGTAGCTACAAAGGAAGCTGCCTGTTCCTTAAACTCATCAAGCAGGAAGGTATTCTCATCGCGATAGCCCATGACAATGTTCATATCGCATACTGCACCTGCCTGTCCCGGATTTTTTTCTTCACCTGATGTCTGCACAATGCCTGCATTTATATCCTTGGCAAGCTGCAGCATAGGCGGCACTCCGATTCCTCCGCCGATAAGAAATGCCTTCTTTCCCGGCTGCACTGTAAAGCCGTTTCCAAGAGGTCCTAAAATCCTTACCTTATCGCCCCTGACAAGCTTTGAAAATTCCTCTGTTCCCGTGCCTTCACCTGTCACACGGTACACAAGACGAATGGTGTCATCATCTCTGTTTATGCCGCAAAGGCTTATCGGACGCGGAAGCAGCTTACTCTTGTCGTTTGAGTAAACCGATACAAACTGTCCCGCCTTTGCTGCCTTTGCAATTTTGTCTGTCTTAAGTGTGAGGTCGTAGATGCCATTGCCGAGTGAGCTCTGGTCAACTACAACTGCAATCTCCTCAAATTTCTCTGCCATTTTATCTCCCTGGTTTCGTTTGTTAATATATTTAAGCTTTCTGAATAACTTATTAACGATTTGCAAGTGCTCCTGAGATATCCTCAATCATATCCTCAACAGCCTTGCGTGATGCATCTGCAAAATTCTCTGCTGTGATGCCCATATCCTTGTACTTATCCTGCTTGTATGCGCAGATGATTCCACGTGATGAATTGACAATTGCACCAAGTCCGTCCTCATTGAAGAAATGAACAAGGTCTGCGCCCTTGCCTCCCTGTGCGCCGTAGCCCGGTACGAGGATGAAGCTCTTTGGCATTACCTTACGAAGTATCTTACCCTGCTCAGGGTACGTTGCACCGACAACCGCACCTACATAGCTGTATGAATCACCCATGCAGTCAGCTCCCCACTCTGCAACCTTCTCGCCTACCCACTCATATAATGGGCGTCCGTCAATCATACGGTCCTGAAACTCTCCACTTGATGGATTAGATGTCTTTACAAGAATGAAGATACCCTTCTTCTCCTCCTTGCATACATCTACGAATGGCTTGATACCGTCTGTTCCAAGGTATGGATTGACAGTGGCAAAATCCTCATCAAAGGTAGAATAGCTCTTGCTGCCGATCTGTACCTTTCCGAGATGTCCTGTGGCGTATGCAGCCGATGTTGAGCCGATATCTCCACGCTTTACATCTCCGATTACCACGAGATCCTTCTCGTGACAATAATCCACTGTCTTCTGGAATGCCTTAAGGCCCTCAACACCAAACTGCTCATACATGGCAATCTGTGGCTTTACTGCAGGAATCAGGTCATATGTGGCATCCACAATAGCCTTGTTGTACTGCCAGATAGCTTCCGCTGCACCGGCCGGTGTCTCTCCAAGCTCATCAAATGCCTTCTTTGTAATGTGCTCAGGCACATATGAAAGCATCGGGTCGAGACCTACTACGATAGGTGCGTTTGTTTTCTTGATTTTGTCTACTAATTTGTTGATCATTCTTTCGTCCTCTTTATGCATATTTTATTATACAGACAGATATTGTGATTATTAAATATCTGCATACAGTTATAAATATTCTATAGCATAAACTAAATTCTTGCAACCAAAAATATAATAGCAGGGAGTATAGCATTAATTGTTGCTATACTCCCTGCTGATTTCATCTTTACACTCCCACAACCTCATCAATCATCCTAAGCTCTTCCTCAGAGAAGCCTGTGCCCTCCATAACCTTTAAGTTTTCAAGAATCTGCTGTGGCTTTGAGGCGCCGACAAGCACACTTGTAACGTCATCATCCTTTACCACCCACTTGAGAGCCATCTGTGCAAGTGTCTCACCACGTTTTGTGGCTAATTCATTTAACTTCTTAATCTGCTCGATGTGCAAAGCGAGCTTTTCCTGATTCAAAAAGCGACCGTCTGTCTTTATACGGCTGTCATCCGGAATGCCGTTCAGGTAACGGTCTGTGAGCATTCCCTGTGCGAGCGGGCTGAATGAGATGATGCCCTTTTGACACTCTCTTGCAGCCTGCTTCAAGCCGTTTTGCTCTATTGTACGGTTGAAGATATTGTATGAATTCTGGTTGATGATAAACGGACATTTCAAATCAGTAAGAATCTCGCAGGCTCTCTTCATGGTCTCGCCATCATAATTTGACAATCCGACATAGAGTGCTTTTCCGCTTCTTACTATCTGGTCGAGTGCTCCCATTGTCTCCTCAAGCGGTGTCTCTGGGTCCATTCTGTGATGATAGAAGATATCCACGTAGTCGAGTCCCATTCTCTTAAGACTCTGATCAAGACTTGCAATCAGATACT
>ENA-UEOR01001733-UEOR01001733.1-human-gut-metagenome-genome-assembly--contig:-NODE-1733-length-12607-cov-5.645571_pt1 | contig 12607 bp, 10 predicted proteins | sample MGYA00242887_ERZ507890 | MGnify/ENA primary metagenome ERZ507890 (study PRJEB26167, sample SAMN06115431) | human gut metagenome | host: Homo sapiens | place: China:Guizhou | collected 2014-10-21...
CGGAAACGTAGGATCGTGGTCTCATCGGGACATTTTGAATCCATCGTCAGACCGACAAAGCGGCGGCATGCGAACGAGTCGTGAAGCGTCTCCTCACACATGGGATCAGAAAGGTTATAAACCAGCTGAAGGAAATGAATGCGGATCATGAGTTCCAGAGGATAAGGCTGAGCGCCGCGTTTGCCTTCACTGTAATAAGGGCCTATCAAAGATTTCAAGTCCTGCCAAGGAATGATGCGGTCTAAAGTCTCCAGGAACTTTGTTCTTCTGGCACCGCCCAGCTGCGGTGAGGTTTCTGCAAATAAATCAGCGAATGTGGGGGCTTTAATCTTCATAGTCACACTTTTCGGTAGTGTGCTAATTATAGCATATCACCCACCTTTTGTGCAGAGGTTCCTTAGATGTTTCCCTAATTTCGATATAATTCATTTAACGAAATACCACATAAAGGAGTCCGCGATGTATAGAGACAGTGCTAAAGCCCGCGTCGCTGCACGGGACCTAAGAAAACAACAGGTCAAGTTATTTAAGCTCGGTGCAACTATCACTCTTTGTGCTTTTTTGATCTCTCAGCTTGCTGAAATAATCTTCTAGCCTCGCTTAAAAAATATTTTTTCTTTTACAAACAAGGCGCTCCAAGGCGCCTTGTTTTGTTTCTGCCTTAAGGCCTGCAAGATTTTTTGTTTTGTGTATAATTCTGTTTTCTCCACAGGGGAATCGCCAAGCTGGTTAAGGCACCGGATTCTGATTCCGGCATTCGAGGGTTCGAATCCTTCTTCCCCTGCCACCTCGCTGAACTTTATGTTGCAGGGGAATCGCCAAGCTGGTTAAGGCACCGGATTCTGATTCCGGCATTCGAGGGTTCAAATCCTTCTTCCCCTGCCAAATTTCGTATGCCCATAGGTGCCTGTGAGCGCCCTAACCTCCCGAAAGTTCGATTTTTCTTTTCTTTTCTGAGCTTTTCTATCCAACTTTACAATTTATTGCATACTTCATTGAAGGCCCTCCAGTGCCCTTCAATGCCCTTTAAAGCCTATGAATGCCCGTGCTTTTAGGTATCCGTTTAGGTAGCTTTTTGAGTTCTATTATCTTTTCATTTCGGGATACCTAAACATGCCAAAAATAAGTAAGACTTTAAGTGAGAAACAAATTCAAAGCATAGTAACAAAAGCCATTGATGGAACATATGCTATCGGAGGCGTAGAGGGCTTATGCATCCGCATAAGAGACAATAAATGTAAATTTGTCCTCAGATATACGTTGGATGGCACCCGGCATGTCCTGACGCTGGGGGACAGATCCGTATTATCACTCTCTGCTGCTAGAAAAATTGCTCTTGAAAAGAAATTGTTGATTGTGAAAAATCAAGACCCAGTTGCAATAAGGAAATTGGAACGATCATCAAAACAAACACAACAACCAAGAAAAAACAAAAACTTTGAATTTGTAGCCAAACAATTTATTGCTGAACGCCAAAAAAACGGTTACTGGCGTTACAACCGAAAAAATGGTGCGCTGCAAAGCATGCGGCTGTTGGAACGGTACGCTTTCCCAAAAATTGGTCAATTGAGTGTCAATTCTCTAACGTCAGAGATAATTTTGGACTTTATTAAGCCTATTTGGACAACAAAAACAAACACAGCTCAAAAACTCTTAACTTTGGTTCGTCAAATATGTAACTGGGCTATCGCACATAATATTCGTCGGTTCAAAGACAACCCTGCTGATTTGAAGACATCTCTAGGAGTCTTATTAGAACCGCTCAAATATGCCAGGAAACCTAAGCAAAATCACGCAGCTGCTAGCGTCGAAGATTTACCTGAAATATTTTCTCGCCTTCATAAACTACATTCAGTTTCAGCCAAAGCTGCTGAATTTGCAATTCTCACAGCTGCAAGATCTTCTGCTGTAAGATTTGCAACGTGGGATGAATTCGACTTAGGGAAAGGGATCTGGAGAATTCCTTTAGAACACGACAAATCAAAACTTCAAAAAAGAGACAGAACTATCTTTCTCAGTAAAGAAGCCATCGCCCTATTAAAAAATCTCTGTCGCTTCCCGGAAAGTCCTCTCGTATTTAATGGCTATAAAAATAAACCATTGGCTGATATGACTCTTCTTATGGTTTTAAGACGTTTGCATAAAATCAGAAAAAAAGAAGACCACATTGGTTGGATCGACCACGCCAAAACAAGGCTTTTGGGAAAAGAATGCATTATCACTCTCCATGGTACAGCTAGAGCGACTTTTAAAACTTGGGCAAAATCTGATGTGTTCAAAAACAATCGTCGCTTTGATCAAGAAGCCGTCGAGTTATGTCTCTTGCACTCAAAAAATGACGGATATAACGGTGCCTACGACCGAGCATTCTTAGCCCGTGAGCGAAGATTCATCATGAACGAGTGGGCCAAATATTGTTTTTCAAAAATCAATCGCTAAAAGTTTCACCGGTGAAACTTCTCATCCCATATCCTATTTAGCTCTCATTGAATTTCATGCTTAAAAACAAAATACTTCATGTGCGCCTATCCGAAGAAGACGCCAATAGGTGGTATAAATTAGCAAAAGCTCAAGGTATTACCTCCTCCGTGCTTTCCCGACGGTTAATACAAACCTTTTTAAGTGATCACGCGCAAGCTGAGGATTCTCGTGGGCTAGACCCGATCGAACCTACCCAATCAACTTCAAGGAAAATTTTAAAAATCCGTCTTACCGAAAATGAATATTTCAACTTTTCCAAAGTTTCAAAACAGTTATGTATGAGCAACCAAGAATGCTTAGTAAGAGTTGTTAGAGCTTTTCTTATGAATGGGTATGTAGTCTCTGAAAATGAAAGCGAGGCCGTCAAATTGTACGTTCAAGAATTAAGAAAAATTGGCGTCAACCTTAACCAAATTGCCAAAAGAATCAATGAGGCTGCCGCAGTGGAAGTTTCATCTGACCTCATCAGAACAGCTCTATCAGAGATTGAAGAAGTAAAAGGAAAAATTCGAACCCAAGAAAATCAAATAGAAAACTTTCTAAAGCGAACTCGTGGACGTTCAAAGATAGACCTTCAAATTTAAGGCCCTCCAGGATAAATTTTTCGCCGTCTTTTATCAACTCGCTTCACTAGAGATAATTATGAAAATTTCTACAAGAATCACTCTTGTCAAGCGTGTAGCGGATAGTTTGAAAAGCTCAGTATTAGTGCCTTGTTACTTGGCCTATTCCAATTCAACTACTATGCTATAGCTATAGTGATTGGCTATTTTTTAGTTTCATTGACTCTTGGAATACAAATGAACGAAGTTTGGCTTTTGTTTACGGTCTTCTGTATTGCTCTGGCTGCATTTGGGTTTTATTTTGCTTTTTCCCTAAAAAATAAACAACGTTAAAAATTTGCTTCCTCGCATTTACTCTGAAGCTAGAAGAGTTTCACAGTGAAACTAATCGATACAATAATCCAGCTAAGTCTATAACACATATCTGACCAAAATTTGAGGAATCTATGAAAAATAATTACCCCCCCAACGAAACCTAATAGAGCATTTAATCTTACAAAGGCACAACAAAATAAATTTCGCAATAAATTAAAAAAAGCCGCCGTTGAGAAAGATGTAGAGGATGCTTATCACTCACTATTGGAAGAAGCTTATAACAAAGACCCCAATAACCCGGAATACATTTGGACTTCAATACACGATACCGACGGGTACTTCACTGAAAACATCGGAAGTAATCTGTTTAACCAAAATCCAAACTTTTATAAAAATTTTGCAGTCTTAAGACTTCTCTTGGAAGCCAAATACCAAGAAGATTTCCAAGTCGCCTACGTTCGTTGCCAAACCCTTCTTCAAGCTGTCTATTATTTAAAGAAATTTGAATTAGCCGGTGATCCTAAGCCAAATGTTGTTTTAATCGGTGACATTAATGAATGTTTCGTGGTTGCGGGTTCCACTCTCGATCGTTATTTAAAAGAAAATCTTGATTGGAACATCGCTCCCAGTAGTGCCGGTACAGCTCCGGAAAATCAAAAATTCGTCCTTCAAATGGTAGACGATACGGGTATTACTCCTTTCGTTTACGAGGTTTCTGACCCTAGAGTTGATCTTAATTTAGTTTTGTCAACGATTAATCTTTATGCGCAAGGAACCAGACTCTACAAGATTCAGGTGAATGAACACAATATTCGCCTAGCCTATGATCGGTTCATCAATAGTGTCATAAGAGTAAACGCAAAGAAATTTGAACCTGACGAATTGGTTTCTATATTTATCCAATCGTTGATTGCGCCAAATAAATGCTACTTGGTCCCTAACACTGTAAATAAACTTCATTTGGCAAACGGAAAAGAAATTACTGTTGACTCCCATGCGTACGTCGCATTCTTTGGTATGTATGAAAAATCCTACACACCGAGAGAAAAGAGAATTTTTACGGAGGTAGCAGACAGGCTCATTGAAGAAACCAAAAGAAGGTTCCACGGAGATTTTTGGACTCCCTCGGCATGGGCCGACCAAGCGCATAAGGAATTAGACAAGCTTTATGGCTCGGATTGGAGAGAAAAATTTGTAGTATGGGATTCAAGTTGCGGATCAAAAAATTTAACAAGAGACTACAGCTTTAACGAACTTTATTTATCAACTCTGCACCAATCGGAATTAGACATTTCTCAGAGCTACAACCCTTCATCTATAGCTTTTCAAATGGATTTTCTCAATGATGACATTGATATGAATCCAAACACCGATCCGGACACTCTGATAAAAGTTCCTAAAGAGTTATTCAATGCACTAAAGGCGGATAAACCTGTTCTCTTCCTCGGTAATCCTCCTTATGCCACAGCGAACGAGGCTGGAGCGAAAGGAAAGAGCAAACAGGGAGTTGCAAAAACAGCTGTTTCCAAAATAATGAGAAATGAAGATGCAGGTTCTGCATCTCAACAATTATTAGCACAATTTATTTGGAGAATTGTCAAATTGAAAAAGGATTTCAATTTGTCCAACTGTGTCATCGCATTCTTTATAAATCCTATTTTCTTCAGCCCGTCCCCTTATTGGGCCAATTTCAGGAAAAACATATTCTCTAATTTTGGTTTTAAATTTGGATTTATATTTCCGGCTGGAGACTTCGCGGATGTTAGTTCAAATTGGGGCGTGGGGTTCATTGTTCTAGATTCACATGAAACACAAGTAGACATTTGGGATGAAAATATTCCTCATTCTTGGAAATTTGATGCCCTTTATCTAAATGAGAACGGCAACATTACAAAACTAGGGGAAAAGCGATTATTCCATTGGCCTGAGAAATATTCCCTTTCTTTTTGGATCAGAGAACCAATCAAAGCACTGAGGCCTGCAAGGGTAGATTGGGATTGTGCGCAATTATCATCCGGGCTCAAGTGTTCTTTTGCCAAAGGGAAACCAAGTGGAAATTTATTAAAAGACTCTATCGGTTACATGGTTAACGTGGCAAACAATGTCTATAACAGTTCTACCGATACCTGGATAGTGAGTTCTTCAGCTTATAAAGGTCACGGAGTAAACGTGACTCCTGAAAATTTTGAGAGAACTGTAGTAAATTTTGCCGTGCGGCATTTGGTCAAGGATAATTGGCTCGTACACATAGACGAATACCATATACCGGATGTCTCCCTGGACGGTTACCAAGAGTTTCTTGAAGATTCTGTTATTTTCAGTCTTTTCAGTTCTCGTTCCAATCAGACAAGCGTGAAAGACCTCGAGGGACCAAACGGATTAGTTTTCTCTTTTGATAACCAATGGTTCCCCTGGAGTAAGGACGAAATGAAAGTTTTGGCAAACAAATACAACCAAGACGATATGTATAACACTATTATTTCTGATAAAGAACGTTTTGTGCATGAGTGGTTGAAAAAACATACGAGATCAAAAGAGGCCCAAAAAGTACTTGATTTGGCGTTTGAGGTGATCAAAGAAACCTTCCCTTTGAGAGCCGCCAACCCTACTTTCAGCTCAAAGGAAGGTTGCCTGGACCTTCATCTGAACCGTTGGGATGCTGGTTGGTATCAAATAAATTTTCTGATTAAACAAGCCAAGCAAGAAAAAAATCCCAAGGTTATCGCATTCAAAAAGGCCTACGGCTTCTTGGCTTCTAAACTTCGTAAACAAATCTGCAATTTCGGATTTTTAAAAGACAAGTTCGGTCACTTTACTGCCAATCCACAAAATCAAAATTCCGAGGAATTGGAACAATAGACTGAAAATAAGCAGGAAGTGAATTATTCATCCATTTGGAAGTTCCGCGGACGGAACCTTTTCTTTTTTGTCTTTTATCAACAGTTACCCATTATCCGGCTTGCCCAAGGATTGTGGGTAACTGCTCTGACTGCTGAGAGTTGTCCTCATTTTCCGAAGGTGAACGCTTGTCCTCGAAACTGGCCGTAGTGAACCGAGGGAAAATTGTGGGCAACTCGAGGCTCGAAAAGTTTCACCGGTGAAACTTTTCGCCGATTCTGATTTTGGAGGTTTCAATCATTCCTTCAGCAGTTATCCATAATCCGTTTATAAGGACTGTGGGGAACTGCTCTGACTGCTGAGATTTATACTCATTTTCCGAGGGTGAACGCTTGTCCCCGAAACTAGTCGTAGCTAACTGAAAATTGTAGGCTACTCAAAGCCGAAAAGCCGATCAGGATCAACTATCTTTGCCTTATGTTTTCACAATTAACTACGATCTAGAATTTTGTACTCTATAAAAAAATTAGCTTAAAGATTTTTGAATTCGATCAAAGAGCAAAAATGAAGGGGCTTGTTCATCTTCACCATTATTAACAGCTGACAATCCCCAAATTTTCTGAATTTCTCCCTCCCTATTGACTATTTTCGTCAGCATTTGAAGATGTTTAATTTTTTCTGAATATCTTCGTGCAATTTCTCCATAACCCTCGTTGATATTGATATTATCCAAAGAGATATCTGGAATAGAGCGAGCAAAAGAGTAACAAAACATCGGAAACAAAACCGCTGAGCAAACAATATCCGCAAGTTGGAGCATCGCAAAATTTGTTGAATGGCCGTAAGTTACAACCTCATTAATTTTTCGTAATTTTGTCCCAGAATGTTTTTGTGTAAACAAGCTATGAGTTGTTCTTTCATTCTCTGAAGTTTTTCGACTATCGGCAATGAGAAGGCCTGATGTGTAATGTTCTTCCAGAAACAACTCAAATTTAGAAGCAATCTTCAAAACTGAATGTCCATAAAAAATTGCATCACTATTCACATTCCCGACTTTTTTAATCAGCGCGTTCCCGACTAATTTAACGTCGTGTTTTTCCAGAATTTTTAAACAATTGTCAATAAAACCAATCGCTGTTTGTTTTTCTTTTACCTTCCCTTTTCTTATGCTACGTCTGAGGTCACATCCTTTAATCTCAGTCAAAATCCAATCAAGATGCTCCGGAGAACTCTTTACAGTACCTTTTTTAGATAAATCAGGAGGTAACTTATTCGGAAAAAAACGCTTCTTCGCTTCTATTAGATCATAGGTAACATTAGAAAGGCACTGTTGGTCAATAATTAAGCCAGAAATGATAAAAAATGGCGAACAACTGTCAGCAGCGCTCCCTTGTGTTAATGTCCCAGAGTCACCACTTTCGTCGATATAGCAGATATACATTAAAGTCCTGGAAATAACTATGCCCTCAAAAGAGGGCATAGAACGCGTGACTGGCAAAGCTGTTGCCCTTCACAAAAGATTTTTTTAATCCCCTGTATTGTAGCAGTTTTAATTCGGCTATTTGTTAACAAGACCAAAAGGTTATGGACAACCTGAAATCCCGAAGTTGTTCCAGAACAACTCTCTTCCGACTTGACTTCCTTAACAATAAAAAAGACCACAATGAAACAATTTATCGGGTCAAAAAAGGCCACAGAGAAAGCGGCCCTTTTTCAATCAAAAGTAAATTATTTTGTATTTAGTGCGTCTTTAAAAAGTTTTCCTGCAACAAATTTCGGCTGAATCGAAGCTGGGATTTTAAGTTCTGCACCTGTTGCAGGATTCCGACCAACTCTAGCTTCGCGCTTGGCTGACTTAAAAGTGCCAAAACCCACCAAAGCCACTTCATCGCCGGATTTTACGGTTTTGATGATTTGACCCATCAGTGCTTCCAAGACCTCTTTGACATCAGCTTTAGGTTTGCCGGAAACTTCTGCTACGGCAGTTACTAATTCAGTTTTATTCATTTATTTCTCCAAAATAATTGAGACAGGACTGACTTATTTTACCCAATCGGTATCGCGCTTCATTTACAAAATATTGGTCGTCCAATTTTCTGTAAATCTTACTACTCAGAATCGGGAGTTGGCTATGACGGGAACACGGTAAAGATCTTCTGTTGAACAGAAGTAACACGCAGAAATCCAATGAAGATCGTCACCGACAACCACGCGGTTGAAGAAAGATGTCGGTTTTATACCAAAATATTAGACGTCCAAATTTCTGTTAAACCGACGTTAGGACTCAATGACTACAACCTGTCGGCAACTGCATCTGAAGCGACACAGTCAGATCCAGCCATTTGGAGCGAGATGAAGTGTATTGATTTTTAGAAGAACACAAACCGGGTTCTGCCAGACACAAACTTCGACTATAGAAATTGTTTCGCGGATTGCGGCGTCACAGCGTCAGACACAGACTATGGGAGATATCCTGAATTTTTAAATACGCAGACTGGGGCAAATAGTCTTGTGACCAGGCTGCCTTCGCGACCGCCTTAAATGCATTGAGATAAAGATTAACAGTTGCACCGGAACAATTTCTTGCAGTTAAGTGTTTTTTGATCAATGTCCAGTGGCTTGTCCTCAGTTTTGACCAATCAATCAATTCGTAATTTTCATGTCCAAGAACCCTTGCAATATTTTTTATGCAGTTTTGCATTGTTATCGAAGAACGACGGGAGCCGAGGGACGATAAATACAACTCGACCGGATTCTTCTTCCAGCCAGTGGATGCAGTTGGTATAAAAAGCATTTTGCACCTTATCCAAAGTTAAATTGCCAAAATAATCGCAAAGGAGTACTTCTGATGTTCTCTTTCATGAAAGAAAAACTTTGCTTTGAATGCCTATATAGAGAGACAAGGCGAGTCAGTCGAAAAATAAAAAAATACCTCGGAAAAATTCCGAGGCAACCAAAGGGAGGGTATCTCTATTAACTATGGAGGGTTAAGATTCACAAATACGATTAAGTTGTACTTTCTCAGCAATGACTTCTTGCTCTGATCCGTCTTCAAACTTTACACAAACAATCCCGTCTGAAGCTTTCCGCTTATAGAGAAGCTCACATTCCCTTCCGTCAACAAGACAAAATATTACTGGTTTTTTATAGAGCTGCTCGTCCTTTTCTTCATCCGGAAAACATTCCCTGTATGCATCGACGTCATCGAAAGAGTTCTCGCAGCGAGTTTCTTTAAACGCTTCCTCCGAATTCTCTTCTTGCTCGTTGTCTATATTATTTTCATCTTCCAGGGGCTGATAGCAGGAAGCATCAATCTTTGCCCCTGGGAATAACTCCTCGTTCTCAGCATGAGACTCTTCGGCAATAGTCTTCTTATCTAAACATTCGCCTTGTCCATCTTTTAATTCTTCGTTTTGTTCGTGAGACAAAGACTCTTCGGTTTCAAGAAAGTCCTTCTGTGCTATCGGATCATTAAAATTTTCTTCATCAGGTTTTGTAGAAGTTTCACCGGTGAAACTATTTTCCGTCTCTTCTTCTGTGATTTTTTTTGCTACTTCTTCCGAAGGTTCAAATCTTTCCGCTTGTTTACGAGTAATTTTTTCAGCATACCTTACATAGTCTTCAACCGGAACCGGGGCTTTCTTCCATTTTCTAAAAAGCTCAGCTACGGCCTGAATACTTTCTATTCTTGCTACTTCCTTCACCGGATTTCTTCCGATGATCGGATTCTCGCTGTATCTCCATACCGGTGCACCGGAAAACTCAGCCGGGCCTTCCTGCCATGGCATATTTTTGACAGCATCTCCAATCATTTTAACTTCGCTCATTTTTTGAAACCTCCATGAAAAATATTGTTTGTTTATGAGTTGTACTTTGTTTTTTTAAGTTTCTGTTAGTGGACAGAATCTTGTTTTTTAATTCTTTTTTCTCCGAACCGCCGTGTTTTATCACCCTCACGCCCAGTCCTTTAGCTTAATTTTAACATAGATGATTAATTTTTCAACTGGAAATCACTTAAAAAAATAAGTTCCGTTAGATACTGTCAATTTTTAAGTGACTTTGTTGTGTAATATGTACAAAAACGGGGCATTTCAAAATGCCCCGTTTCTTAATTTATAATTCAGTTATAAAAATCAAAGCTTTACGCTCTCTTTCGGCACCAGCTGTCCGGAGACAATTTCCATATTTTTGCCGGATGCCGCGCCGCGGATCTGCTTCAGCGCTTTTTCGAGCGCTACTTTTACCATCGCCTTCGTATTGATCTCATACGAAGTGATCTTGAGATCCGGGAAACCCGGATACAGGTAATTGTCGAAGCCGACAACGGAAACATCCTCCGGCACGGAGATGCCGCGTTTTTCCAGCTCGAGCATCAGAAGGCCGGCGGTCAGGTCGCAGTTGCAGACGAACGCTTCCGGCATCTGTTCCGGGAGATGAATTTCGATCTGGCCCCGCTCATCACGGTCCTCCAGAATCCATTCCGCCGGTGTCACATCGCGGTGTTCCAGAACAGCCTTGGAAAAACCGCAGTACCGATCCATGATACTGCTGGAAAAATGAATCGAACCTACAAAAGCCAGCTTGGTCAGGCCATGCTCATACAGGTATTCCGTCATCAGATACATTCCGTGAAAGTTATCTGCGATCACGGCATCTTTTGCCAGCTCATTGTCGTAGAAATCCAGAAATACGATCGGAAGATCCACGTTTTTCTTCAGATAGTGGATGTAATCGCGGCTCGTGTCTCCCATAAGGATCAGCGCATCGACGGTCTGCTCCTTGGCGATGCACGGCACGATCATCTCATCTTCCATCTCCTGTTTCAGGATCTCCACGGTCACCATACAGCTCTTTTCCGTCGCCGCCAGTGCCATCTCCTGATACATTTTCCAGTAAAATGTCGTATACTCTGCCAGATACCGTTCCGGAATCACCACTCCGATGCAGCGCAGGCTTTTTCCCTGTGTATTTCTCGCTCCGCTTCCCGGCTGGCGGTACCCCATTTCCTTTGCAATTTCCAGAATCCGGGCGCGCATCTCATCGCTGACCCCTTTCTGTCCTGTAATCGCGTTATGCACGGTGACGGCGCTGACGCCCGCCACCTTTGCAATATCTGCCAATCTTACTTTTGCCATATCCGTTGCTCCTTAGTCTACTGCAACAAAGTGATACAGTCTGCTGACGAAATCACCCCAGAAATCTTTCATCCGGAAACCGGCATTCATCAGCATCTCGCCGCTGTAAACCTCATCGGTTCCCTCCAGACGATATTTTTTCGCCGGATCAAAGCCGCGCAGGCGAACCTTGCGGGACGGCATATTTGCCTGTGCCAGCACCTGTACGTAGGTCACAAGCACTTCGCTTTTATCCTCCGATGCTACTGCCCAGCAGTCGGATCTGTGGTTTTCACGACAGGAAAGAATACGGTAATACTCTCCCTCGCGGATCAGTTCATGATATTTGTGATACATTGCGGTCTGCTCCGGAATCAGCTTTCTCTCTTCTTCCGGCAGTTTTGTGATATCAAGCTCATAGCCGAACGTTCCGGCCAGTGCCACATGGCCTCTCGTTGTAAACGGAGTTACATGGCCAACCGTGTGGTTCGGGCATACGCTGACGTGTGCACCCATTGAGCAGAGCGGGTAAATGAGGACTGTTCCCTCCTGGATTTCCAGACGCTCAATCGCATCGGTGTCGTCGGAGCACCAGATCTGCGGGCTGTAGTAAAGCATTCCAGGATCGAAACGTGCACCGCCGCCGGAGCAGTTCTCCAGAAGCAGATCCGGGAACTCCTGTACCAGACGCTCCTGCATCGCATACATACCGAGCACGTAGCGGTGGAACAGCTCCTGCTGGGAATCTTTGTCCAGGTAGGTGCTTCCCAGGTCGCTTAACTGACGGTTCATATCCCATTTCACGTATTTGATGTTTGCACTGCGCAGGATTTTTGCCACACATTCATACGCATAATCCTGCACTTCCGGGCGGGAGAGATCCAGCACGTACTGGCAGCGGATCTCAGTCGCTTCTCTTCCCGGAATCTGAATCGCCCATTCCGGGTGCTCTCTGTAGAGATCAGAGTCCGGGGAGATCATCTCCGGCTCGAACCAGATACCGAATGCAAGACCGATTTCATTCACTTTGTCAACCAGATTTTTCAGGCCGCCTTTGATCTTCTCTTCGTTGACAACCCAGTCACCGAGGGAAGAATCGTCTTTATTTCGTTTTCCGAACCAGCCGTCATCCATAACAAGCATCTCGATGCCGTCTTTTTTTGCCTCTCTTGCGATATCGAGGAGTTTATCGGTATCAAAATCAAAGTAAGTTGCTTCCCAGTTGTTAATCAGAATTTACGACCGTTTATCATCGTTGTGAAATGGTGTATGCCGATGCCTTCTGTTTGCGTGAAG
>ENA-UEOR01001735-UEOR01001735.1-human-gut-metagenome-genome-assembly--contig:-NODE-1735-length-12599-cov-27.906245_pt1 | contig 12599 bp, 21 predicted proteins | sample MGYA00242887_ERZ507890 | MGnify/ENA primary metagenome ERZ507890 (study PRJEB26167, sample SAMN06115431) | human gut metagenome | host: Homo sapiens | place: China:Guizhou | collected 2014-10-21...
AAATGGCTTATCGGTGTGGTAGCCAACGCGATGAACGACACGGAATGCCAGAAATGGGCGGAGCTTCAAAGTCGTTTCGGAATGGGCGTCCAAAAGCGTATAACGGATGATAATGCGGTTTTCATAATGTTGAAACACCTTTTCTTTCTTCAGAACTACCCCTCCTACACGATAGATTGTAGTAGGCACCTGATCACAATTAAATTCTCGAATGTACTTATGACCATTCGGACTAAAATTGTTCCCTTGATACTTGTGAAGCCCTAAGTTAAACTCAGCCCCGTGTTGCACCACCGTCTCGTCCAACGAAGACAGCAACACATAATTCTCATCGCCCAATTCCGGTATCGGAACGACCAACAAACCATGATATTTTCTTGTATTACAATCCACGATCGTAGAACAAGAATAAGCACCCGAGCGATTAGACCTCAAAATCTCTTTGGGTAACGCTTCCTCCAAATTGGTCATCAGAGTCTTATCAAAATGAATGTAACTCATAGTCTAGAAATTATATATAAGGTTTTCACTTTACTGTTTATTTTGTCTCTGTTTTTATTTATGCAACCCAAAAATAATAAAAATCCAATTATGCGCGAAATTTTTTGATAACATATTTTTAAGAATTCATAAAAATATGCTGTAGAATATGTTTTTATAATCTTAAGATTTCATGAATCTATCAAGATTTACTAATTTTGTGTCGTAAAACATAATTTGCAGCAGATTTGATTTATGGTCAAAAAGGAAATGGACAACAAAGAGATTCTGGAAAAAATCTCTGATTTATGTAAACCACTCACGTCAAGCTAAAAATAGAAATGAAAGAAAGCAGTTATCTAAGGCATATCAAGAATATTACAAAGAAAATATCGACTTGTATGACAAACTTGATATGACGAAGATCCTAAAACAAAAAGAAGAAATGCTTCAGTATCACCCCAAGGGATTTATGAAGAAATTCGTAAAAGATAACTATGAGCATCTGCAAAAAAGAGTGGAGGAGATCAAATCTGATAAAGAATATAACGATGCTTTTTATCCAGGACAGTATTATGAGATCCATTCGTTATTATATTCAAAGTTAGGGAAAAAATTAATCGTGGAAATGAGTCTTTTGATGGCACTCAGTATTTTGTTTATCATGGATTATGAGAGACTGCAAAAGACAAATGATCTTGTAGATGCAACCAGAACTGGGAAGAGAATCATGGATTATAAAGCTTTTGCAGGGACGTTAAGTGGAATTTTATTTTCAGCGATACTATGCATAGTGTCACAAACGACATTTAACTACAATAAATTTCAAGATATAGTTGAAATTATTGCAAAAAAAGGTTATGATATAACTGTTTTAAATACAATCTGTAATGCTACAGAGGTCAGACAGACCGAAGCAAGAAAGGTAGCACAGTGCTCAGATGTCATGATTGTCATAGGCGACAGGCACAGCTCCAATACACAGAAGTTATTTGAAATATGTAAAAACGAATGCAAAAATACTTACTATATACAGACAAGTGACGAAATGGATTATACACAAATCAGGTCCAACAATAACGTAGGTATTACAGCAGGGGCTTCAACCCCAAATAATATCATTGAGGAGGTTTCAAAGAATGTCAGAAATGAGCTTTGAACAAATGCTGGAAGAATCTTTTAAAACTATAAGAAATGGAGAAGTGGTAGAAGGTACCGTTATTGATGTTAAACCTAAAAGATTTGATAAAATTACTTATGTTGGTAATGAGGTTGCATTAGCGAAATATTTGAATCCTTCTTTATTGAATACTGGTAAAAGAGGGGGAGAATATGTTCCGATATTTCCATTTGGCTGTAATAACAGTCAGTATAATGCTGTAAAAAATGCGATGGAGAATCAGATAAGTGTAATACAAGGACCGCCGGGAACAGGTAAAACACAGACGATATTAAATATTATCGCTAATATATTGATGCAGGACAAAACGGTACAGATTGTATCTAATAATAATTCTGCAACTGAAAATGTATATGACAAACTGTCTTCGCCACAGTATAATCTGGGATTTGTTGCTGCAACATTGGGAAGTTCTAAAAATAAGAAAACATTTGTTGAGCATCAGGATTCATCTTATCCTGATTTTTTAACTTGGAAAATGTCTGAAGAATTTGGTGAAATGCGTAAGAAAATATCAGAGCAATCCGCTAGGTTAAAAGAATTTTTTGATAAACAGGAAAAACTTGCTTATTTAAGGCAGGAATTATCTCAATTAGTTACAGAACAGCAATATTTTAACCAGTATGTTGAAGAATCCGATGTTAATACAGATAATATAAAGTGCAAGAAAATGTTATCATCAAAACAATGGATGATGTTATGGCAGGAGTGTCAGGCAATATCAGAGGAGAAAAAGACAATAGGATTCTGGTTTAAAATAAAGACATTTTTCAAATATGGCATAACTTACCTTGAAATGACTAAGATTGTCAAACGCAATGGGTATGCCTATGTGCGGTGTACTGGCGACCATTGTATATACAAGCGTGAAGATGGTAGCGGTACTATTGTGCTGGCGAAAAAGAAACATATCAACCCGTGTATTGCAAGGCGGCTTATTAAAGAGAACAATTTAATTGTTGACTTGTAAACATATTACCCTACAGATGCACCATAAAATGCGTTTGTGGGGTATTGCATTTTTTGAGCGATATAACGCTTTATTTGCCCTTGTATTTTAAATATGGGTACTTACTAGGGTCGAGTGCTTATCGGGGCAAATAGGGTCAAATAACGCGCTCTAAGCCTTTAAATCGACCCTTTTGGAAGTGGGGTACACAACGCCAAAACACTACGGAAGATTAGCTATCAGATTGTGCGGAAAATTATCCGCCCTTTTTTATTTTCTTGTTTATACTGATACGGAAAAATCTTGCGTAAGCATATTTATCTATTTTGTATATATCTATTTTGTTAGGAATGTTCATTTTTCCACAAAAAACGTGGACAACTTACCCCACTTTGCTATAGTTGTCCACGAAAAGTGTGGACAAGTGAGGTACTTTTACGAGTTTCCCACACTTTTCGTGGACAAGTTAAAGATATTCCACACTTTGATTATGATTTGTGGAATATATAACGAGACGGAATATATATTTATGGAGAGAATATGGATCACTAGATTTAAACGCATCGAATTAGATGCCTTTAGTTATATGTGTGATATACTTTGGGCAAAGCAAAGCAAACACAAGACGGAAAGGTTTCATATGTTTGTTGACGGTAACATTTGGGTGTCGGATTATTCTGATGTTGACGAGCTTCGGAAAAAATACAAGGAAGGCTATAGATTTGTCGGAGACGTTGAGTATGATGTGCCTATCGTCAAGAATCAAAAGACGTGGTATCGTTTTAAGTCAACGGATGATTCTATCACTGGGTATCTCTATGTGACAGAGCATCGTATTAAAGATGTGTTTGATTTGTTGAGAACTAATGTGATTGTTCACACGGAAGATAATAACACGTTTGTATTTCATCCCTATGGTATGACAATCAATCGTAAAAAGACTATCGTGTACAAGCGTGATACTGTGGTGGAATACTTTCCGCAGAAGAATCAATACACTGGGCTTAGTCCTTATGGTGCTGTGTCTAGCTACGTTAACTTTCATCGCTACCGCAATATGCGAAACACCTTGATTAACCTTGGATATATCAGCGCGGAAAATTAGCGAAAAAAGTTTTGAAAACTACTTGACAGCTACGCAGCAATTTATTACAATGTTGGTACAACATAAATGATACGGAACAAAAACGAACTAGCTTTTATGTTGCATACCGACTTTTGTTTGGTGTTGGTATGAATGTGGTTGGTGCCTGATTGGTGGTTCTTTCAGGCGGATTAGGGGAGCGCATATGTGCTCCCCTTTTCTTTTTGTGGAAAATTATGTGGAGAAAATATATTGCAGCTATAGTCGTGATACTATTAAACCACGGAACAAAACCAAACGAAAGGTATTGCAATGGATAATCGCCGATGGGTTATTGCGCTTGACAAACGTACTGGTAAGCGCATGGAGTTTACTATGTGTGACCTTAATAACGTGGCATTTTATCAGTCAAAGTATACGCTTGACGGATATGATGTTAAGGTGTTGACGGCTGACGAGGTGGAAAAGTTCGCCGATGATGAAAAGCAAAACGGTATTATGTAATTAGATTGGAACCATCATGGATAATAATGAGATTGTTGCAGTTGTTGGGTTTGATAGCGCAAACTCTAGCAAGGCGGTAACGTCTTGTTATCGGAAAGACGCACAACGCTATGCAAAGTATTATCGTTCCATCGGTTATCACGCACGTGTAATGACATATGACGAGCTAGATAGCCTGCTTGATAAAGAACGCGCGGAACAAACACCATATCTATTTGCTTAAAGTTATTAGAGCGCTTTATATGAGCGCTCTTTTTTTTCGTTGCATTTGTCGGAAAATATCAGACATTTGCAACACGCATAAATGTGGAGGATCCGTGGAGAAGATGTGTAGACAAAGATTCTCGGCTATATGGAATAAATCTTTGATAATATATAGACAAGGAAAGGCGCTCGGAAAAAGGAGCAGAAATGAGCGATATGGTTTACACTCTCAAGCCCGTCAAGGTTTGTCTTGATGGTGACGATTGCAACGTCTTTGACGCTTATCTTGTCGGGTATGGCAGTCATGGTTTTTGTGAGCAGAATAGCGGAGGTTATGAGCATCCGCATTTCACCAAGCCCGAAGCCATGCGCGTCATGCGTGCATTGAATCGTGATGCCGACAACGGTATCGGGGATGGCACGCGCTACGAGTATATCTTTGAGACGGATACCTTTATCGAGGACTATGATGGAGATATGATGATTATCGAGCCTGATATTTTCGGTATGTATGAGATGGGTATTGATATGAGTTGGGTTTTGGCTTAGGATAAAAGCACGCTTTTAACGGAAGGAAAGACCATGAAACTTGTCAACACTGGAAAGCGTATTCGTTGCCGACTTGGGCGTACTTGTGACGAATTGCAATTCACACGTTGTATATGGCAAGACGAAAACGGAGTAGAGTATATAAGGCACAAGGCTTTTATCAATGGCATTGTTCAGCTTGATTGGCTGTATCCTCATATGCTTGATTACTCTATAGAATAAAGTTTTCAGTTGAGCGGATTATATATCCGCTCTTTTCTTTTGTGTATTTAATTGTGTAGGTTATATGGAGGATCACAATTCTCAATGGAATAATAAACACGACATAGTAATATATCGTTGTCGAAAGAAAGAGAGAAAGGAATCGACATGGGACGCGGAAACATTCATACGCATGGAGACTATGAGGGTCTGTACTATATCGACTATGATTATCTTGAGTACTATACGTCTAAGGAAGCAGACGAGTACGGTGAGTTCGATAATAAGCTGCTTGTCGATATGAGTTCGGATGATTTTAGCGCCTATGAGTATGACGAGGACTTGACGTATTGGAATACCGAAGATTATATCAGCATGTTTGTCAAGAACATGATTAAGAAGTTCGGTAGCTTTGTCGCAACTGGTGAAGTCTATGGCACTATCATGGAAAACTCACTGTTTGAGATTAAGATTGAGGACAATGAGTGGAGCTGTGCTGTCGAGCTTATTCAGAAAGATGATTATACGCTGTCTGGTTTGCAGAAAAAGCATTACAAGCAGTATCTTGCTGGCATGGAAGATGTTCTGCTTGACCTGTTCCCCGAGATTTGTTGCTGGACTGGTAATTGCTGGACGCATGGAACTATTAAAAGGGCAGCATAGCCATAGTATTTGATTGAAAGGACATAACATTGGCTGATACTATGGGTTTTGACTATGGCGAGACTTATACCCTTATGCGCAAGTTTCGTGAGCTTACAAAACAAGAAGTTCGCATTATGGATTATCTTATGAAGATGGATGTTTTTGAGGGGACATATAGCGAGCTTGCTAAAGCTATTGGCGATGAAACACTATGTAGCAATGTACGTAAAGCGCTGTTGCATTTACAGAGTATGGGTATCGTGAATATCGTCAACGTATATTACGAGGACGAAGCGGAGGAGCATAAGAGTAACCCGATGAAAGCGTGCTTTATCGTGGATGGATGGATGTACGCCTTTTTAATGGGTGGCTGGGACAAGGTTGAGTTCGGTACACGTGCTTGGGATTAGCGCGTCTTAAAACGTACTACGGTGGCTTGGAAAGGTGGTTGCCATGAAGGTTGAGCAACTTAGCGATGATGAAATGTATGAGCTTAAAGACAAGCTGTACACGGATTTTTACTACAATCAGGATGCGTTGCCGCAAATGATTGAGACTGAACGCAACGTTGTTGCAAGCGCAACATATCCTAGTGATATTCCCGATTGGCTTATGTATAACCTTTTCCACGGTACAGAGTTTACCGAAGATGACTTTTGGTGCAACTTATAATTTTACCATATGGGAAAACTTCTTGTATCAAGGTAATTATATTACCATATGGGAATATATAATATCACGTCTCATAGGCGGCAACGCTAATCCCACGCCTTTTCTCACTTCTTTCCTTTCTGTAGTGTTGCCGTCTATAAGGCGTGATATTTTTTGTGGAGGAAATATGAACTTGAAATATAGTTGACATGTAGTTACCAACTATATATACTATTAGGCAAGGAAAGAGAAAACCTTAGAGAAAGGTACTACGATGAAAGAGACTATGACCCATACGATTCATACTTCCACTACTTGCATTGGAAACTTTATCTGCACTGGGCTTTACGAGACTTATCTTGGAGAGGTTTGGGGAGGTATCCCGTATGACATGCGCGACAAGGCTGATGATGAAATCGGTAAGTGCGCTGTGGATTATATCAACGATGCCCTTTGGACGGATGTTTTTCCGTCTGATTATGATGATGATTTTGAAGTGACGTATACTGGCACGTATCATCCGAAGTGGGATAATTTTGAGACTGATTCTGTCCTGTTTGATTTTGCATACACGGATGAACTGTGTGAGCATATGCTTGGCTATGCTGCCATGAACCGTGATAATTTTGAGGAGTTTCTTGAGAAGAGGTATACTTCTCACGATGGTTATGTATCGTTCACACCTAACAACTGGGACGATTGGTATGATGGATATATCAAAGATGATTTTCGTTGCGTATCCGCTTTACTTTATTTCATGCTTATCATGTGTTCTTGCGTGAACACTGATGACAACTACAATTTTGTAGGCGAGAATAGTTATCAATATGGTTTCATTGATAGCGCTACGCAGACTATTTCGGAAAACTTTACGCCCTATGATTGGGCTGTGAAGTATGAGAATGGAATGATTGTCGCTGTATTCAGTGATTATGACGAGGACGGTGAGCTTTTCAATTGCTATCTGCTTGATGCCGATGGTAATGTGATTAAGCATGGGAAGATTTTTGACGAATACAATGCGTATAATCGTAGCGCATTTGCAGCATTTCAGTATGGTGGTGCTGGCGTGGATTTGGATGATGATAGGGAGCTTTACCATATGCACTATGAGCCTTGTGCCACTCCCGATATTCCCGAGCATGAGTGCTAATGGGCGATATGGCGTACAATAATAAACAAGGTGTCTTTGTTATTGAGAATGAGTCCGATTTAGAAAAGCTCAAAGAAGATATGCAAAGGCACCTTGACGCGCTACTTAATATGTGTAATAATATATCGCAAGTTTATTAGTGTCCGCATAAAAGGAGTATAATATGCTGACTGCGATTTGCAAGAGTATGGAAGATGCTGATTATTGGGCTTATGATGATACAATTGAGGATGTTCTTGAGGATATTGTCTATGTAACTGACAGTGAGCATTGCGCTGGCGAGCATGAGTGTGTGGCTTCTGCACTTGATCCAAAGGGTAATGATTGGTATACTGATTCTTTACAGACAAATGAAATGATGTTGTCTGATGATGAATTGTTTGTGGTTACTTACTATGTCTATGATGGTAACGGTTCATTTGACGAGCTTGTCGATTTCGCTATCACTAAGAACGATATTATCAATAACGTTCTCACGAATAAGTATGTTGAGGGCGCTTATTATTGGACGTTTGGACAGATGCTAAAGACCACTAATGACTGGCTTAATGGCAAGTACGGTGAGTATGGCGATTAGTTTTTAATCTTATATTATAATGAAAAGTAAAACGTTTTAGCAGGGTTATTTAAGCCCTGCTTTCTTTTTTATCTACTTGATAACTACTTTTATATGCAATACAATATAGTTAGACTAATGTAACATATAAAGGAGTGCTTATGTATGTCAAGTATGAAAGTAAATGTCCAGAAAAATGAGCGTGCCATGCTTAATACGACAATAAACAAAGACGTTTTAGACAGCTTTAAAGCCCACTGTAAGGGTGCTGGGATGCCTATGAATACGGTATTGGAGACGTTTATGATACAGTTTGTATCAGGCGAGTTCGTGCTAAAGATAGGCAATAGCAATAAGATTGATATTAAAGACTAGCATTTAGCTGGTCTTTTTTATTTGGAATATATACTTGACAACTATATGATAAGTAGTATCATGTATGTTGATAGTCGGAAGAAAGGATAGACCGTGGGTATGAATAGCGATGACTGGAAAATTATAATCTTTTGTTTTATTTTTTGTACGACATTGCTTGTCTTAGAGTTTATCCATATATATAGTTAGGTTGGAAAATTATGAGTGATGTTGGTTTTATTGTCATGGAAGAACCAATCATGATTCCACAAGCGGTTACGGAAAAGATTGATAACACGTCTATTGAGATTGCTCAAGCTGCCAAAGACAAGGTGTATGTTGTATGGTTTGATAATGGTTTGGAATGGGATGATAATTTTCAAGACATAGATAGAATCTTTTTAAACTATAATGATGCTGAAAAGTATCTTGATGATTGTGGATACGTAAGACAGGTTGAGAATGGGTATGGCGGGGAATATATGGCGTGGTATGCACCATATGACGAGGAATATCCATATGATAATTCATGTTATACTATTCGTGAGTTTGATTTGTACTAACTGTTAGGAGAAAAAATGTCTAAGATTCATCCACGTTGCTGCGCCAACTGCCGTAACTGCGAGCCGTTTGATAATGGCTTTGAGGTTCAGGACGATGAAGCTGGTTATTGCAAGGCGCATGAGTGGGAGATTGTATACTTGGATGATGATTCATGGTGCGATGATTTTGTAGCCGTAAAGTCTACCCGTGTGCGTGACGAGGATTGGGATTAGTATGGTGGAAAATAATAAGGTCGTACTCAATACAACCATCGACAAGGATGTTAAGGATGCTTTCAGTGCCTACTGTAAACAGGTTGGCTTCGCTATGAATACGGTGCTAGAGATTCTTATGCGACAATTTGCGAATGGCGAGTTTCGTATTAAGTTTGAAAAGAATAAGTTGGATCTTGATTTAGAAGAATAATACCTTGTATATAGGTTATAATAGATGGGTGGAACATTTATCGTTCCACCCTTTTTTATTTTCAAAATTGACTGCAAAAATATGAGCTAACTACTTGATAACTACATTGATATAAGGTAGAATATAGTAAAGAAAAGACGAGAGGAAAGGATTGATAATGGCTAGTCCAGCATTTGCTCCAGTTATTGTGGAAGAAAAGCAGCAGAACAATATCATTCCGTTTAGTGTTATCATTGGCACTAAAGACGTTAAGCCTAAAAGTCCGAAGGCTCGTGATAATAGCGGCGGATTAAAGCCTGCTGGTGTATCTTCTGAGGTATACGCTTTCCGTACAGATGAAGAAATTAAGGCCATGATTGATGTGTTTGACAAGCATATCAATGAAGCTACCGATGAACACCATCGTCAGCTTGCCAGTCGGAACAAACTACTGTTCGTTATTGGTATCAATGTTGGTTTGCGTGCAAGCGATTTGATTACGCTTAAATGGAGCTTCTTCTTGGACGGTGTTAAGGACGGAGAGTATAAGTTTAAGGACTTCTATACTTTGCAACCTAAGAAAACACGCAAGCAGAAGAAATTTGTTAAGCTGTTCTTTAATAACACTGTTAAGAAAGTTATTGTAGAGTACCTTAATGAGTTCCCTACAGATAATTTAGACGAGTATATGTTTAAATCACGTGAGGGTGACGGCGCTATTGCAGCTACTACTCTTTGGCGTATTATCAAGACCGCCGCTAAGGAAGCTGGGATTAACCAGAATATCGGTAGCCATTCCTTGAGGAAATCATTCGGCTTTAGGGCATGGCACGATGCGGAAGATAAGGATAAGGCGCTTGTCATTCTAAGCTATGTGTTCAATCATAGCAGCGTGGCCACCACACGAAAATACATCGGTATTATGGATGATGAAATCAAAGACGTGTTCGATAGCCTTGAACTTGGTTATGATTTTATTTAATGAAAGGTGAGTATCATGGGTCTGTTTGGTCGGAAAAAAGACATTACCAACATGGTATTTGACTGGGATTTGTACTGGAAAGATATTGAGAGTGGCGTTGATAATAAAACCATAGTCAAGAAGATGGAAAATCTTGATTACTATGTGAGCAAGGTTGAACAGTCATACGGAAAAATTTCAGTAGCAGCATATGCAAAGTAATTGATATAAGGCGGTTGTTTTTTGACAGCCGCCTTTGTTTATTATAATCTTATATATTGTAGAGTGTTGGAGTGGTAAAACAAAACTAAGAGAAGGGAGCGCTTGTCTTTGCGGAAAAATTTTGATGACTTTATACAGACATTTGATTCCGATAACACTGCAAAGGTGGCTAAATCATTATGTGTTATAGGCGAATATGATTATTCAAATTGCACACCTGTTGATTTGCAGAATATTATATTAGGAATGAATCCTAATAGCCCAAAGGCTATAACGACTATTATATATATCCTTGGTTTGTATGCCAAATATCTTGGCAATAAAGATATGGAATATATGTTGAATGACTTGGATCGGAATATTCTTTGGTCATTAGCCAAACCAAATGCTTCTAAGAAATTTATTTCCAATGCGCAGTTTGAAAAGATATACCATGATATAGGAATGTATGAGGACTATAACGGATTCTATATACAGACACTATTTAGAAGCCTATATGAAGCTATCTATAACGATGATATGAGCGTTGTGAAGAACCTTAGAGCGGAAAATATATGGTGGGATGGAGCAACGTTAAAGCCCGACAATGGTGAGCCGTATGATATATCTATATCGGAAAAATTAGCCGATGATTTGATTAAGCTGAGTGAAATTGACATATGGGAAAGACGGGGCAGATATGGAACATGTAAAATATCAATAGTTGGATTGCATGAAGACAGCTGTTTCAAGGTTGAGAATCGCAAAGGCAGTTCGGAATATTCTTATAGGTTCAGCTATTATAGGTTGTTGCGGAATATATCTAAGAACTATGTTGGATATAATCTGTTGCCGCTACAGATATATGTGAGCGGAATAATGCACAGGATAACATTGGAATTAGACAAGTGTGGAATAGATATCAAAGATGCCTTTGCGGACAATAACAAAGATAGAAAAGTGAATGGAATAATTTCAGATGAATTGAAACGCAGCATGTGCGATACGCCAGTGCGGAACTTTAGGGAAATGGTCAAAGGTCATATAGATATTTTCTCTTCTTAGATGGAATATTTTATATGATGCAAATGATATGGTTTGGTGATAATATCTTAGTGTTGTGAAGTATTGCTATATTCTAAATATTTCACAACACACTTCTTGAGAGGAGCATTTGCATATGTTCGACTATAGTAAATACGGATTTTCCAATGGCGATAAGACCGAGCTTAAACGTGTTCTCGAAGACAAGATAGAGTTTGAATCGGTAAGTATAGATACATATATAGCAAGACCATATACATTTATTTTAAGGTCTTCTGAAAAAAATGTCACAGCTTCTCTAGAGGACGATAGGGTGATAATCAGACGGAATGACTGCTTTAAAACTACTATTTCAAATTTCTCTTTTGACAGCGTTTGTGACGTGCAGTTTAAATTGACTGAAGATTTTAGGTGTTCTATATTTTTTACCATTGCAAATATCTGCTATAATATCATTGCTTATGTTTGTTGATACATATTTAGTCCGCTGATGCAATGCGGACTGTTGCGAAAAAAGTTTTCAAAATTTTCTAAAAAAGTTGTTGACACGGATATAGGCACCATGTAATATAGTTGATGTCAGAAAGAGACGCGGATAAAAACGCAAATCAATCTGAGCACCTTGAGAAAAGAAGATGGAAAAAAGTTCAAAAAAGTTCTTGCAACTGATAAAGTTAGATGCTATAATATCTGACACAGAGAAACGAAAGTTTCCAGTTGCACCTTGATATTTGCATAAAGTATCAGCGTTGAGAAATCAACGCGAAGGATTGTTTCAACCATGTGTATTCACAATTCCATGTGGTCATGGACGTGTTCAAGGAGTTCCACTATGGAGGATACCCCATAGGTAGGCTTTGCCTGATGCAGGTAACTGGCATCTAAAGAAGGGCAGAAGAGATGGAAAATCTCAACCGAGCAGGCACGGTGCTGTG
>ENA-UEOR01001736-UEOR01001736.1-human-gut-metagenome-genome-assembly--contig:-NODE-1736-length-12599-cov-4.526833_pt1 | contig 12599 bp, 9 predicted proteins | sample MGYA00242887_ERZ507890 | MGnify/ENA primary metagenome ERZ507890 (study PRJEB26167, sample SAMN06115431) | human gut metagenome | host: Homo sapiens | place: China:Guizhou | collected 2014-10-21...
AGTGTTGCGGAAAGCACTATCCCCCAACCTGCGATTGAGCACCCCATCCATGAAGAGGTGAAAGAATCGGCTCCAGTAAAAGCTCCCTTGACGTACCCGAACAAATTACTGGACAATAATTCAATATTATTTACGTACTGAGCACAGTTCATAATTATAAAAGGAGCATCCGGCTTAAGAATTCCTTCTTGCACTGCAAATTCATAAATTTTTCTACGGTAAGATACAGCGACGGAGCGAAGAAGTCGTTCCAGTTGCCCACGAACATAAATATAACCTGAGCCGCCACGGCGGGCCCCATCATGGGAAGCATAAAGCTTACGTATTGCCTCAAATACCCTGCGCCGTCCACTTTTGCGGCTTCAAAAACGGCGTTCGGAATGGAACGCTGAAACTGCACGAAGAAGAACATCATCGAAACCCCGCCGAACAGCGACGGCAATATGAGTGGCCAAAGCGTATCGGTAAGGTTAAGCGAGTAGTAAGCGCGATAAAGCGGCAGAACCACGCATGCGTAAGGAATCATAAGCGCGCTTAACTGCACCATAAGGTGAACGTTTTTACAGAGATCATTGCCCGGGAACTGGTTCTGGTAAAACAGAGAGTTTTTTGCTGCCCATTATCAATCATCTACTGCGAGAGCAAGAAGCCGGAACTCTTTCCGCCGGTGTCCGTGCAATCATCATTTATCCGATGAATGCGTTGGCCAATGACCAGATGAAGCGTATGCGCGCTCTTTTCAAGAATTACCCTCAGATATGCTACGGTGTTTACAATGGCAATACCGAGCATACACAGTCCAAGGCGCTGGCAGAGTATCACCGCACCTACCACGATGAAACTGGGGAGCCGACTGATCCCGCGCCCAACGAGATTATCTCCCGTGAGGTCATGCAAGAAAGACCTCCCCATATTCTCATTACCAACTACTCCATGCTGGAATACATGATGCTACGTCCAAAGGATGACGCGGTATTCTCTGGAGCCAAGCTGAAATTTATTGTTTTAGACGAAGCACACATCTACAAAGGTGCAACAGGCATGGAGACCTCCCTGCTGATGCGTCGACTCCGAGCGAGGATCAGCGAACCCGATAGCGTTCAATACATTCTGACAAGTGCAACGCTTGGCGGACCTGATGCAGATGGTGATATTCTGAGCTTTGCTGAAAAGCTATGTGGTGTTGCATTCCAACGCTCCGGAATCATTCGTTCTACAGAAAAGCGACCTGCCATGGAAGATTTTTTGGACTTTGCACCAGCACTTTTTGAGGAACTGCAAAGAAGTCCTGATATTTCCTCCGTGTTAGACCGCTATCACGCTGACTTTGCTCCGGGAGGGAGCGAGGATGAAAAGCTCTATGCGCTTTTCTTGCATTCTCGGCTGTTTGCTTTGCTCCGGAAGGTCGCACACCAGCCAATTACGGTTGCACAGCTATGTCAGGCTCTGTCCGAAATATGCCCCATGACAAATGAACAGGTCATAGCCTTCATTACAGTCTGTGCTCGCGCCGAAAGAGATGGCGCAAATCTGATCAAACCCCGCTATCACTTTTTTGTGCGAGCCTTGGAGGGGGCATATATCACACTCGCTTCTCCTAAGCGTCTGTTTTTACATCGGAAGCACTCGTTTACAAACGAAAACAACAAAACCGATGCTACGGTATTCGAGGCCGCTGTCTGCACAGATTGTGGACGAATGGCTATTGTCGGCAGAGAAGAAGGCGGCGCTTTGCGCCCATCAGCGCGGAAGGGGCTGGACGACCCTTCCGACTTCTATTACCTTAAGGACGGCGCAGAAGATGTACTGATTGACGAGGAAGATTGTGCAGATGATGCCACAAACGATTTTGTCATTTGCTCGGTTTGCGGGGCTATCTCTACGGAAGCAGACACAAAATTTAAGCCACTATGTGAACACAGCGAATCCAACTATCGCAAGCTTCGCAAAATAGAACAACACAAAAACCATGTTGCCAGATGCCCTGCCTGCGGCTTTGGTTCGTTCCGTCGCTTCTATTTGGGAAGCGAAGCAGCCACCGCTGTATTGGGAACCGAGCTTTTCGAGCAACTTCCCAACGAGGAAGTCACCATAGCATCAGCACTAAAGGAAAATCAAAATTCTGGTCGGCGCAGCATCTTCGCTGGCACAGCGCAACCACAGCAAATACGTAAAAAGCTGATGCGGCAGTTTCTTTGCTTCTCTGACAGCCGAAGTGAAGCGGCGTTTTTCGCCTCCTATATGGAGCGTTCCTATGATGAATTTTTGCGTAGACGAGGTATTTGGCACATTGCGGAGAAATATCGCAATAGCGGCATAGTAAAAGTAAGCGTATTTCAATTCGTCGATGAACTCAGCCGCTATTTTGAAAACAACAGATCTTTTGCCGAGTGGGATGCTGGCGAAAATCAAGATGTGGGTAAGTTATCTGCTGCGAGCCGCAGTAATGCGTGGGTGGCGATTCTGAATGAAATGTTCAATGCCCGCCGCGGCACCAGCCTTGTGTCAATGGGCGTACTTTCTTTTGCATACAGGCGAAATACTCAAACAGCTGTGGCATTTCGGAGCGGCCTGTATAACCTTTCGGTCGCTATAAAGTTGAACCTTGCATTATCGCATTTTCTCCATTGTCTGCCGCATGACTGAATCGTTACCGCCGTCACACTCCATTTAAGATTTCCGCACCGCGCAGGTCATATGCCGCTTTTCAAAGCAGTCCTGATAGCGCAGGCTGTCACCCATAGAGTTTGACCCCTTCCCTGTTCAGCTTGTGGGCAAAGCTCTGGCTATCTGCCGCGCTGCATTCCACTCCTCCGGCGTATACACGTTGAGAAAGTCACCGCGCGTTGGTGCTTGACAAAAGCTTCCAGAGCCCATATACTATGGGCATGGTGATCATATGACTGACGGGAGTGGATGTTACCACATGGAGTATGATCGTGAAACCAGCCGACCGTCTGGGCAGAAAAAGCTCAGATCGGTGCGGCTTTTTCTTTTTATACGGATCATTTGATCTGTTGAAAAGGAGGTTTTTCTATTTGATCGAGGGATACATCCATTCCATTGAATCCATGGGCCTTGTGGACGGCCCCGGTATTCGCACGGTGGTGTTCTTTCAGGGCTGCCGCCTGCGCTGCCGCTACTGCCACAACCCCGACACCTGGGCCATGCGCAACGGAAAAGAGCAGATCTTCACGCCTGAACAGTTGGTGAACAAGCTTCTCCGCTTCAAGCCGTATTTCGGCGATAACGGCGGCGTCACCTTTTCAGGCGGCGAGCCGCTCCTGCAAAAGGACTTTTTATGTGAGGTCCTGCGCCTGTGCAAACACGCGGGCATCCACACCTGCATTGACACCGCAGGCTGCGGCTGCGGCGGCTACGAGGAAATTCTGGCCCATACTGACCTCGTCTTGCTGGACATCAAGCACTTCTCGCTGGACGGCTACCACAGCATCACGGGACAGTCTCCGCAGGAGTTTTTACAATTCCTCTCCGCCGTGCAAAACGCCGGCACACCCCTTTGGATCCGCCATGTGGTAGTCCCCGGACTCACGGATTCCGACGCCCATCTGGAAGGGCTGCGCGCGTATCTGCATACGATCCGCAACATTCAGCGGGTGGAGCTGCTGCCCTACCACACGCTGGGTGTGAACAAGTATCATGCACTGGGGATCCCGTATTCCTTAGAGGACGTACCCGCCCTTCCGCCGGAAGCCTTGGCTGACTGGCAGCAGCGATTTGACCGTGAATTCCATATTTAAATAAAATAGACAGGAGCGTATAACGATGCCTATTGATGTAAATTGCAGCGCCTGGAAGGGCTTTCGTACCGGCGAGTGGCGTCATCTCGTCAACGTGCGTAATTTCATTCAGAAGAACTACACCCCCTACGCCGGTGACGAGAGCTTTCTGGCTCCGACGTCCGAGCGCACCCGGAAGGTCTGGGACAAGTCCCATGAATTGATTTTGGAGGAGCTGCACAAGGGAATCCTGGACGTGGAGACCGATGCCATCTCCGGTATCAATAACTTCGCTCCCGGCTATATTGACCGGGACAATGAGGTGATCGTCGGCCTGCAGACCGACGCTCCCCTGAAGCGCATCGTAAACCTGTACGGCGGTATGCGCATGGCCGAATCCGCTCTGGAGCAGTACGGCTACAAGCTGAACCCTGAAATTGAAAAGCATTTCAGAACCTACCGCAAGACCCACAACGACGGTGTGTTCGACGCCTATCCCCATCGCACCCGGGTGGCCCGTACCGTGGGCCTGCTCACCGGTCTGCCCGACGCTTACGGCCGGGGCCGCATCGTGGGCGACTACCGCCGTGTCCCCCTGTACGGCACTGATTTTCTGATTGAAGAGAAGAAAAAGGATCTGGACGCTCTGGACGGCGCTATGACCGACGAGCGTATCCGCCTGCGGGAAGAAGTGCAGATGCAGATCCGCGCTCTGCAGGAGATGGCCCTGATGGCCAAGGGCTACGGCTGTGACATCACCAAGCCCGCTGAGACCGCCCATGACGCCGTGCAGAGCCTGTACATGGCCTATCTCGCCGGTGTAAAGGAAAACAACGGCGCTGCCACCAGCCTGGGCCGCACCGCTACCTTCCTGGATATTTACATCCAGCGGGATCTGGACATCGGCACGCTGGACGAAACCGGCGCGCAGGAGCTGATCGACCAGTTCATCATCAAACTGCGGCTGGTGCGCCATCTGCGTACTCCGGAATACAATGAGCTGTTCGGCGGCGATCCCACCTGGATCACCGAGTCTCTGGGCGGCATGGGCATCGACGGCCGCACTCTGGTGACCCGCAACACTTTCCGCTATCTTCACACCCTCACCAATCTGGGCACCGCCCCTGAGCCTAACCTGACCGTTCTGTGGAGCCAGAACCTCCCCGACGCCTTCAAGCGTTACTGCGCCAAAATGAGCATCGACACCGACTCCATCCAGTACGAAAATGATGACATCATGCGCCCCATGTACGGCGATGACTACTGCATCGCCTGCTGCGTGTCCGCTATGGCGGTAGGCAAGCAGATGCAGTTCTTCGGTGCCCGCGCCAACCTTGCCAAGAGCCTTCTGTACGCCATCAACGGCGGTGTGGACGAAAAGAAGGGCCTGCTGGTCATCCCCGAGATCCAGAAGGACGATGACGAGGTGCTGGACTATCCCAAGGTGCTGGCAAACTACAAGAAGGTGCTCTCCTACGTTGCCGAGCTGTATGTGGACACCATCAACATCATCCACTTCATGCATGACAAATACGCCTACGAATCCAGCCAGATGGCCCTTCACGATACGCTGGTGGATCGTCTGGCCGCCTTCGGCGTGGCGGGTCTTTCCATCGCCGCCGACTCCCTCTCCGCCATCAAGTTCGCCAAGGTGAAGCCTGTCCGCAATGAAAACGGCATTGCGGTGGATTTCGTCACCGAGGGCGACTTCCCCAAGTACGGCAATGACGATGACCGGGTGGACGATATCGCCGTGGAGATCGTTTCCTACTTCTCTGCCGAGCTGAAAAAGCACGCGCTGTACCGGGGCGCTATTCACACGCTGTCCGCCCTGACCATCACCAGCAACGTGATGTACGGCAAAAAGACCGGCTCCACCCCTGACGGCCGCAAGGCGGGCGAGCCCTTCGCCCCCGGCGCCAACCCCATGCACGGCCGGGATGAGAGCGGCGCGCTGGCCAGCCTGAACTCCGTGGCCAAGATCCCCTACCGGGCCGTGTGTCAGGACGGTGTTTCCAACACCTTCTCCATTGTGCCCAACGCACTGGGCAAGACCGCCGAGGAACGCCGCAGCAACCTGGTGCAGATTCTGGACGGCTATTTCGTGCAGGGTGCGCACCATCTGAACGTGAACGTGATGAACCGTGAAATTCTGCTGGATGCTATGGAGCATCCGGAGAAGTACCCCACGCTGACTATCCGTGTGTCCGGCTACGCCGTGAACTTCAACCGACTGAGCCGCGAGCAGCAGCTGGAGGTGGTCAAGCGCACCTTCCACGAATCCATGTAAGCACCTGCGTATTCCCGAATGTTTACAGCCCGCTGTTTTCAAACAGCGGGCTGTGTTTTATCTTTTTGTTTTATTTGAGTACTGCGCAGCTTTTCTGACTGGTTTCTGAAGCAAAATAGCCAAAACCCCCGGCGGCTGTTTCAACAGCCGCCGGGGTCTCTTTTACGATTGCAGTCTCCTTATTCCACGCCCCGGAATCGGGCCAGGAACTCCTTCGTCTCCTGCTGTCGGGGGGCGCCAAAGACCTGTGCCGGTGTGCCCTGTTCGCAGATCACGCCCTGATGCATGAACACCACCTGCGAGCTGACGTCCCGGGCGAAGGCCATCTCGTGAGTCACCACCAGCATGGTCATGCCCTCCTGGGCCAGCGTCTGCATGACGTTCAGCACCTCGCCCACCATTTCCGGGTCCAGAGCGGAGGTAGGCTCGTCGAACAGCAGCACCTCCGGGTCCATGGCCAGTGCCCGGGCAATGGCCACCCGCTGCTTCTGACCGCCGGAGATCTGCCGGGGCTTGGCGTTGATATAGGGGGCCATACCCACCTTTTCCAGATATTTCAGTGCCTGCTGCCGGGCCTCCTCCTTGCTGCGCTTGAGGACCTTCATCTGTCCCACCATGCAGTTTTTGAGGACCGACATATTGTTGAACAGGTTGAAGGACTGGAACACCATACCCACATGGGAGCGGTACTCCGGGGCGTTGACGCCCCGGCCCGCCACGTCGGTGCCGTGGTAGAGGATCTGTCCGCTGCTGGGGGTCTCCAGCAGGTTGACACACCGCAGCAGCGTGGACTTGCCGGAGCCGGAAGCGCCGATGATGGAAATAACGTCGCCCTTCTTGACGGTGAAGTCAATATCCCGCAAAACCTCATGGGTGCCGAAGGACTTGCCGAGGTGGCGGATCTCTAAGATATTCTCGCTCATATCAGCGTCCTCCTCTCGTGCTGCCATTGCGGTTTTTCAGGCCGATGCGGATGCGGTTCCGCTTTTCCTCGCCGGTGTATTCCCGGTTGACCTCGTCAAAGGGTGTTCCCCGGTCGGGATGGCTGTAAGTGCCAGCCGCCATCACCAGCTGATCTCCCTGAGCCAGCTCGTAGCTGTCGGAGCCGTCCATGAGCTTTTCCACCAGCCGCAGGATCAGGGATGCGATCAGCGTCAGGGTCAGGTAGCCGATCATTTCAATGGTGGCGGAGGGGAAGTACATATTGTTGACGCCCACGATGTAGCGGTGCTGGGCGAAGAACTCCGTAAAGCCGATGATGAACATGACGGAGGTGTCCTTCACGTTGATGATGTAGTTGTTGCCGATCTGGGGCATGATGTTCCGCAGGGCCTGGGGCATGATGACGTTCACCATGGTCTGGAAATGGGTCATGCCAATGGCCTTGGCCCCCTCGGTCTGGCCGGGATCAATGGAAATGATGCCGCCCCGGACGGATTCCGCCATGTACGCACCGGTATTGATGGCCACGATCAGAAGCGCGGCAGCGAAAATATTGTCGAACCGGAGGGCGTTATTGGAGAAGTAGGGCAGGCCGTAGTAAATGAACACGGATTGCAGCACCATGGGGGTCCCCCGGAACACCTCTACATAAATGCGGATGATGATCCGCAGCAGCTTCAGCAGGAACCGCTTGGGCAGAGGGTCCTTCTTCGTATAAGGAATGGTATTCAGCACACCGCACAGCAGTCCGATGAAGCAGCCGATCAGTGTGGCGAGGAAGGCCAGCTTCAGTGTATTCCAGATACCGGCCCAGTACATCACCTTGTACTTGCTCCACAGCAGGACCATATCCTGTCCCAGCTTCACAAACTTATCCATGGTCAGTCTCCAATCATCTGTAATAATCAGCGAGGCCCCGCGCCGGGGCGTTTCTTGGGATCACCGGGGGTCCGGAGACCCCCGGCGGGTCACTCAGATCTCAGGCTGAATGGAAATAGCCTGATCCATCAGGGCGTTGAACTGCTCCTCATTCAGAACGGAGAGGACGGTGTCGATGGCGTCGGCCAGCTGGGTGTTGCCCTTCTGGACAGAGATGCCGATGTTCACGTTCTCGGCCCGCTCTTCTTCAGTAGCAAACTGGAAGTCGCCGTCGGTGCCGGAGAAGTTCAGGATCACCAGATTGTCATCCTTGGCGACGGCGGCCAGAGCGGTGGGCATATCGGTGCAGACATAGTCCACGGCGCCGGTCTGGAGCTGCATGATCATCGCGGGGGCACTGTCGGCAGGAGCCAGCAGGTTGGTATTCTCGATCTGGGGCAGGCAGGAATCATACCAGATGGTACCGGACTGGGAGGTGCAGGTGCCGCCGGCCAGATCAGCGATAGAGGCTGCGTTGGCATACTGACTGTCCTTGGTGGTCAGGACCACGATGGTAGCGTAGTAGTAGGGGCCTGCCATATCCACTTCATTCATGCGGTCGGCGGTCATGGACTGACCGGCAATGTTGGCGTCCATGGTGCCGGACTGCACGGCGGGGCACAGGGAATCCCACGCGGAGGACACGATCTCAAGCTCCCAACCATAGGTCTCGCAGATGCGCTGGGCGATCATCACATCGTAGCCGTTGGCGTAAGCGCCGGGGACGTTGGAAATGGGCACCGCGCCGTTGGAATCGTCCATCTGGGTCCAGTTGTAGGGGGCGTAGGCGCACTCCATGCCAACGGTGAGCACACCGTCCTCCAGACCCGGAATAGCGCTGGTGTCCGTGCCGGTCAGATCCTCCACAGGGGGGATCTCCACGGTGGGAGCGGCGGGGGTGGTCTCCGCAGGGGTGGACTCCGCGGGGGTGCTGTCATTGCTGGAGGAACTGCTGCTGTCGCCGCCGCAGGCGGTGAGGGCCAGAGCCATGGTCAGGGCCAGAATTGCGCTCATCCATCTTCTTCTCATACTGTCTCCTTCTTGTCCGGCGTTTTTCTTCCCCGCCGGCGAGGAATGATGAAAAAAATGAACCGCTTTGCCAAGCGGTTCATGGAATATACGGAAAATCTGTCCCTTGAAAATAGGACGTCTCCGAACAGCCAATGATAGCGCTTCACAAAAAATTCTTGTGACAGTCCGGCAGATCTTCTCTGCCGACCCAGCATCCGGACAACAGGCATTGTCCTGACACTTCGGCGGTGGCCCCTTTCCCACTCCACGGCTGCTCTGGCCTTGCGGAGAGTACTGATGGATACCGCGCCTCTATCAAGCGATTCAATTTTGACTGCATCTTAGCACCGCTTTTCGCCATTGTCAACCATTTTTCCAAATTTTTAGTATCTTTAGCAGGTGTTGGCAAAAAACGGATGCTTTACAGGCTGATTTATGGTATGCTTTCACAATAAGCCTTATCATTAACGTTGCTTATGTTGGGAGTCCAGACCGCTCTTGTCTTTTCTGCTCAAGTCCCGTATAATGAACAGCGTAACAATATTCCTGTGCCGAATTGCGGCGAAAGGAGCCAACCATGAATGTCATCGTTATCGGCGGCGGGGCCTCCGGCCTCATGGCCGCCATCACCGCCGCCAAGGGCGGCCATAGCGTCACGCTGCTGGAGCGGCAAGCCCGTGTGGGCCGCAAGCTGCTCTCCACCGGCAATGGCCGCTGCAACCTCACCAACCTGAACATGGGCCTTCCCTACTATCACGGACAGGACGCCGCTTTCATCCGCCCCGCCTTTGAAGCGCTGAGTCTGGATGCCACGCTGGATTTCTTTCACGGTCTGGGCCTGCTGACCACGGCGGAGGACAATGGCCGGGTCTATCCCTACTCCGATCAGGCAGGCAGCGTGGTGGACGTGCTGCGCTTCGCCGCCGACGCCGCCGGGGTCATGACCCGCGCCGGGTTCGAGGTGACGGGCCTGAAGAAAACAAAACGGGGGTTCACCGTCCTCTCCGCCGAGGAAACCCTCCCGGCGGACCGGGTCATCGTCTGCTGCGGCGGCATGGCCGGCGGTAAGCTGGGCGGGACCCGCAGCGGCTATGAGCTGCTGCAATCCCTGGGCCACAGCGTCACCAAGCTGTATCCCGCACTGGTGCAGATCAAGACGGACAACACCTTTGTCAAGGCTTTGAAGGGCGTCCGGGCCAACGCCGACCTCCGTCTCTGCCGGAACCGGGACGCCGCGGCCGCCAGCCGGGGTGAAGTTCAGTTTACCGACTTCGGTGTCAGCGGCCCCGCCGTGTTTGAGCTGTCCCGGGCCGCCGCCACGGAAAAAGGGCCTCTGACACTTCATATCGATTTGCTGCCCCAGCTTTCCACACCGGAAATCGAGGAGCTGCTCCGCAGGCGGCTTAGCTCCATGCCGGAACTGACTACGGAAAACCTGTTGGCCGGGGTGCTCCACAACCGTCTGGGCCGCACGGTCCTGCGGTATGCGGGCTACGGGCTGACGGACCCGGTGGCATCCCTGTCTCCCGCCGATCTGCGGAAGATCGCGGGAGCCGCCAAGGACTTCGCCCTGCCGGTGGTCAGCGTACTGGGCTTTGACGGGGCGCAGGTCACAGCCGGCGGTATCCGTACCGCCGAGTTTGACCCCAAAACCCTCCAAAGCCGCCTGGTGCCGGGACTATACGCCGCCGGTGAGGTACTGGACATCGACGGTGACTGCGGCGGCTACAATCTGCAATGGGCCTGGTCCAGCGGCTATCTGGCCGGCCTGCTGAAAAGCGGAACATAGTAATAGTAAAAAATCAAGGGAACGGAATAACCGTTCCCTTGATTTTTATTTAGGACCAATCTGAACCAATCAGAACCAGTTCAGTGAGAAGAATTCGTTCACCTGTCCCGCCAGCACCAGCAGCATACCGATGGGCGTGATATACTTGATGCAGATCCGATAGAAGGTGTCGATCCTGCCGGTATAGCCGATATGGAGCTCGTCCAGAACCGTCTGAGGACGGATCTCCCAGCCCACCATAATGCTCATCATCAAAGCGCCGATGGGCATGGCCAGGCCCTCAGACAGCATATCCACAAAGTCCAGCATGGAATCGTTCCAGCCGGCGGTCGCAGGCCAGGGGAACACACCGGTGGTACCCAGACCGTCGATCCCTACCAGCACCGAAACTGCGAAAATGGCAAGACAGACCAGAAACGCCACCTTGGGACGGTTTCCCTTTCTGCCTTTCTGCTCCGCCCGGTCCAGGAAATAGGTGATGTCCACCTCGATCAGGGCGATGGCGGAGGAAATGGCGGCGATCAGCACCAGCAGATAGAAGATCACGCCGAACAGCGCACCGGCGGTGCCCATGGCCCGGAACACATCCTGTAAGGTGACAAACAACAGGTTCGGGCCGCCCAGTTTGATCTGGTCCAGCGGCGTTCCGCTGGCAATGCCGTTGGCCACGGCAGCGGGGATCACGGCGATACCGGCCATAGTGGCCACCAGCGTATCCGCAAACACAATGATGGCGGAATTTTTCACCAGATCCTCTTTCTGGTTCAGGTAGGAGCCGTAGGTGATCATGGCGCCCATCGCCAGAGACAGGGAGAAGAACATCTGCCCGCCGGCGCTGGCAAACACGGACAGCAGGCTGGGCGTCTCCGCCACAAACCCGGCCTCCACAGCGTATCCCGGCACGAACATGAACTTCAGGCCCTCCATAGCGCCGGGCAGGGTCAGGGAGCGGATGATGATGACCACCAGCATGACAAACAGCGTGGGCATACCCACGTTATTGAACTTCTCAATGCCGCCGGAAATGCCGCTCCGGTTGATAAGATAGCACAGAGCCAGAAACAGGGCGGCAAACAGCACCGCTCCGGCAGGATTGGACAGCATGGCGGCAAACAGCTCCCCGCCGGTGGCCAGCGATTCGCTGCCGAAGGCAAGGTTGCTGAGGTTCAGGGCCATATATTCGATGCAGTAACCGCCCAGCACCGCGTAAAAGCCCATCACCGCAAAGGGAGAGAACAGCGCCAGCCAGCCGATCCACCGGAATTTTTTCGTCAGGGCGTGATAGGTGCCCATAGCGCCCTGTCCGGTCTTACGGCCCATGGCAAGCTCCGAGGCCATGACGATAAAGCCCACGAAAATTGCCAGCAGTGCATAGACCGCCAGATACGCGAATCCGCCGGACTTACCCATTTTGTAGGGGAAGCCCCAGATATTGCCCAAGCCAACCGCAGAGCCGATGGCCGCCATCAGGAAGCCCAGATTGCTGGCCCAACTGGCACGTTTTGTCTCCATAAACGATTCCTCTCTTCTTCAGTATGCAAAACATATTATGTTATATCCTCTTTTTTTTCGTCCGTCAAGACGCTGATTGCACGAAAGCGCAGATCGCCGACAAAAAAATCTCCCATTTTTCAGAAATCAGGTTTCTATTGCCTGCCCCGCCGAAAACGTATATAATAACAGGCAAGAAATCAAACACAGACAAGGAGCGCTTTATGAAGCAGGAATATATTCGCGTGGGCCGGATCGTCAACGCCCACGGCATCCGGGGAGAAGTGCGGGTGCAGCCCCGCCGGGTCTCCCCCGCACTGCTCACCCGCTGCAAAACCTTTTATATTGACGGTCAAGCCGTCACCCCCACCGCCAACCACGTCCATAAGGACCTGGTCCTGCTGAAATTCCCCGGTGT
>ENA-UEOR01001737-UEOR01001737.1-human-gut-metagenome-genome-assembly--contig:-NODE-1737-length-12597-cov-4.974361_pt1 | contig 12597 bp, 10 predicted proteins | sample MGYA00242887_ERZ507890 | MGnify/ENA primary metagenome ERZ507890 (study PRJEB26167, sample SAMN06115431) | human gut metagenome | host: Homo sapiens | place: China:Guizhou | collected 2014-10-21...
ATGTTTTTATTAATCTATTAAAGTTTACAAAGGACTCGAAAAGTTATCAGGCAGACAGGCGTTGGAAAATGCCTGTCTGCCGGACAATGCCCGTTATTCCTGCCGGAACGGTTATTTCGGCATGGCATTCACCCAATTAGGATTCTGCTGCGTACCGAAACCGGCATTGATCTCACCGGCAGGTATCGGAAATACAAAACTCCGGACATTGAAATTCTTATATTTTCCGTCTGCCACTTCGATCTTCTCACCTGTGCGGCGGGCATCGTACCAACGATGTCCTTCCTCGAACAACTCCCGTTGGCGTTCCTCTGCGATAAAGGCAAGAAGCGCCTCCTTCGTACCGGGAAGGTCATCCTCTGTCCGGATTGCCGGATTGCGTTTCGCCGTATTCAAGAGTTCCTTTCGGGCACCGGATACATCACCCGACTGTGCTGCCTCTTCTGCCATGATAAGGTACATCTCCGATACGCGGAACACCGGAATATTGTTCACCGCATCAGCTCCGGCAATACCGGGAAACTTCATAGGACGTCTCGGATTTTTTCCATCACCGACCAATTGTGCACGGATATCCCCTTTCGCAAACAGACCGACAGCCCGTTTCGTCAATGCGCCACCGTAACTTCCATACAACGTGTTCAGACTGTTTGCTGAAAGATTGTCATCCGAACTCTTGGCTATGGTAAAAATATCCTCGCCCGATATAGCGGTCGACTTCCACATGCCCACGTATGCCTCGTCTTCCACCGGAGCAGCATTCCGCAACTTCAACGCCTCGGCTGCAGCCTCTTTCGCTTTTCCGTATTTGCCCATGTACAGGTTCACCCTTGCCTCTAATGCCTTGACTGCTGCGCCATTAAAATATTTCTGCACATCCCTGCCCACCACATTCGGCGTCTTCACCGCTTTTTCAACATCACGCAAAATCCACTCGTACGTGGCTTTCACGGAACTGCGCGACACCTTGGCACGCAACTCTATCGGCTTCTCCTCCACGATAACCAGACCGCCATGTTCATCATTGTCCGTTCCGTAAGGAAGCCCAAAAATATTCACCAGTTGGAAAGCCGAAAATGCACGCAAGGCATAACACTGCGCCATCGCCTTATTGAGAGTCGCCACGTCCGCCTCTCCCAATCCGCCGGCAGCTAGCAACGCTTCTGTCCCGTTGATGCTACGGGTAGCCAGATCTATCACCTTGTAGCCGTATTGCCATACATCCCCCAAAACCCCTTCTGTTTCGGAAAACGTGTAAGTGTTGAGAGTCACGAAATGCCCTGATTTCGCATCTGCCACCGCCATATCGGCAGACATATCGCCAATCGCCACCGCATTGCGGCCCATGAAGCGGTAGCTGCCGAAAGCGTAATAAACTCCGTTGAGGGCATTCTCCACATCGGAAACGGTAGCATAGGCATTCTCTTGCGGGATATTCTGGTACAGGTCCTCGTTAAAATACGAATCACAACCTGCCGCCAACAGCCCCCCTGCCACAATCAAACTATATATTCTTTTCATAATACATTCGATTTAAATGTTTAACTTTAAAAACCAATATTCAGCCCAAACATCACATTGCGCGGCGTAGGGTAATTCCACCACTGAACGCCGTTGGGTGCTATACCGGACGGATCAAAACCGCGGAAATCCTTTGCCACGAACGTATGCAAGTTGTCGGAACTTACATAGATACGGACATTGTTCAGGTGGATACGTTGCACCAGATCCTTCGGCAAGGTATAGCCGAGGGTAATATTGCGGATTTTCAGATAATCGCCTTTCATCAGATAACGGGTAGAGGCGGAGTTTGCACCGGATTTGTCACCAAATACGAAACGTGGCACCAATGCCTCATCACCGGGCTTCTGCCAACGGTTTTCATACACATAGCGCGTCGTGTTCTGCACTCCGGCCGCACCGGTCTGCTCATCATAACGGAGGTTGTCACCGAATATCTTGCTGCCAAGCGAATAATTCAACTGGAAAGAAAAGTCAAAACCGTAAAGATTCAACGAAGAGGTTAAACCGCCCTGGAATTTTGGCGACGCCTTACCGACATATTCCTTGGTAGCCTTATTGTAATTGGTGGTCTTCTCGCGAGAGATCTCCTTTCCGTTTTTGTCCCGGTTCACAATCCACCACATCGGACTGCCCGTATCAGGATCGACCCCTGCCCATTCTTTCATCTTCCAGGTATAAATGTCACGTCCCGGTTCCACTATTGTAATACTCGACTCGATCGGCAAGTCGGTACTCAGTTTCTTAATTTCATTCTTATTCGCGCTTCCCACGAAAGTCAATGTCCAATCCACCTTATCGGTACGCACCGGCGTGACACCAACAGAAAATTCAAAACCCTTGTTCTCCAATTCCCCTACATTGGTGGGAATGGACGACATTCCGCTCGTTAACGACAGAGGAACATTGAACACCATATCTTTAGTCAGGTGACGGTAATAGTCAAACTCTACATTCACCCTACGCTCCCACAATGCGAGATCCACACCGACATTGAACTTGGCGGTCTGCTCCCATTTCAGGTCGGGATTGCCTGCTTGTTGACGGTAGCTTCCCGGCTGGCTGTTATAGTTATACCCGAATCCGTAAAGCCCGCGTGACGCATACCACGAACCGCCCACATCCTGGTTTCCGGAAGTACCGTAGCTTACCCGCAACGTCAGTTCGTCCAGCCAATTGCTTGCCAACTGCATAAAACTTTCTCCCGTCAGGCGATAGCGTGCACCCACGGAATAGAAAGTCGCCCAGCGGTTGTTGGAACCGAAACGGGAGGATCCGTCGGTACGGACGCTTGCCGACAAATAATATTTGTTGGCATAATCATACTGCCCGTTAAAGAAGAAGGACGCAAGAGCCACATTATCCAAAGAAGTGGACGCACTCGAAGGCTTTGCCGCCAACTCGATTTGGCTGAGATATTCCACCGGATAATTGCTTCCTGCCAGATAGGAGGAATTTTCGCGGGTATGCTGCGCTTCCTGCCCCACCATCATATTCACGTGGTGGTCATCGAACGCCTTGACCCAGCTAAGGGTATTTGTGATGCTAAGCAGCGTACGTGTAGTGGTTCCCTGTTCGCCCATACCCCGCATACCCTTGCCTTGTGGCTGCAGGAAAGACCAATAGCCGAATTCTTTTATCGAATATAAATCCAAGCCTCCCCGTGACGTAAACGACCAGGCAGGAGAAAAGCGGATAGTCACATAAGGCGAAAGAATGGCGCGGTAAGTCTTCGCTTCGCTACGGTCACCGTCCTTACTACGTTGGGCCACAGGATTATAGTTAGTATTTTCAAAATTCCATTCCCCCAATTTGTTCCTGACAGCAATAAGCGGATTCATCTTACCGTAGGCCAACGTAATCGGATCGCTGAAATAACCTCCGCCCGCGCCCATGTTCATGATCGAATAAGAGAACGAACTGTTCAAACCGTACTTCACCACCTTGCCCGGCTCCTGTTCAAGATTGAAACGTCCGGAAAAACGTTCCAGGTCCTTGCCGATAATGATAGCCTCATTCTTAAAGTAGTTGAACGAAAGGAAGTACTTCGCAGCGTTTTCCGAAACGCCACCGGAAGAAATGTCTAGATTATAGTCCTGGATCTTGCCAACGCGGGTAACCTCGTCCATCCAGTCCGTATTGGCCCCCTCACCCGGCTTCAAACCGAACGTGTCATACAAATCAGCTAAAGCAGCATCTTTGTTCTCATAATCGTCCGGATAAGCAGCCAACAAGCCGTCTACCATCAGATTTTCATATTGCTCCTGGTTCAGCAGGCGGTAGCGGCTTGTATAATTGGGCATCATTTCCAAACCGAACTTAGCCGTCAGATTGACTTTCAATTTACCGCGCACACCTTGCTTCGTAGTGATGACAATCACACCGTTTGCCGCCCTGGCTCCATAAATGGAAGTCGCCGTGGCATCCTTCAGTACGGTTATACTCACGATGTCTGCGGAATTCAGTGTAGCCAACGGAGACACCGACGCACCTTCGCGCGAGCGTATACCCATAGTACTGCTCTCGATAGGTATACCATCAATCACATACAAAGGTTGCGTACCGGAATTATAGGAATTGCGCCCGCGGATAAAAATGGTCGATGGCGCACCCGGCTGTCCGGATGCCGTATTGAGCTGGACTCCGGAAACGGCACCCTCAAGTGCCTTTACAGGATTTGCATCGGTTTTTTTTGAAATATTGTCAGCTCCCAAAACCGCAGCCGAACCGGTAAACGACCCTTTGGTTGTCGTCCCGTAACCCGTCACAACCACTTCGTCAATACCGATCGATGCCAAACGCATGTTGACATTGACCACAGAACGGTTGTTTACCGGTATCTCCTGTGTCTGCATACCGATAAAGGTAAACACCAAAACAGCCTTTCCATCTATCCGAATGGAATATTTTCCCATCGCATCCGTAGCCGTTCCCAGGTGGGTACCCTTAATTACGACAGATACCCCGGGTAACGGCGAACCGTCGTCCGCATCGGTGACAACACCCGTAATGGTCTTCTCCTGTGCCATTCCCACCTGTACGATACCGACAAGCAAGACAAGCAGTAAATAAAGTTTGTTTCTCATAAATATAAGTTTTAATAAAATACTGCGATTCCCCTCCCCTGACAGAAGTAAAATCAATCTTTTCAAATAGAGACAATCGTCAAACTACTACTTATATCTGCTTGTTTTTCCTCCTAAAATCCAAGTCAACCAATTTAAACGTTCGATAAATTTGGAGAAGCGGAGAACGGAAAACGGAGAGTTGAAAAAGATAGAATTAAAGTTTACTCTTTTTTCCAATAAAAACGAACGTTTTTATTGGTCAGATATTTTTGCTCCGTTTTTTCAGGAATTGCTCCGGTACAATATTAAAGAATATTTTTTATAATACAATAGTTATTTAAGAAAATTTTTAGACTTCCCTTGAAGCAGAAATACCAAATACCAGATATTTTATACACAAGTCCCAAACATACAATACATTAAAAACAATGTATAAAATTTAATAAATATAACATTTTGTCAGATGCAACGATACAAATAGCGATATTTTTCCTTATTCATTTCCGTAAATTTGGAAAACGGAGAATTGTATTTAGAGCCTTATGAAGAACTTATAGTCCGACACTCCATGCAATTGTGCTCTAAAACGCTTGAGTTTGGAATTGAGTGATTCCGCCGCTGCATTAGTAGAGCGATTGTCGAAGTAATTCAAGATGTGCTCCTCTCTATACATAATCAAATCTCTTGCAGACTTAAGCTCTCTTAGAGTGCACTCTGCAACCTTCTTGTACCAACAGTGAAGTTTATCGCTGGCCACCTCCTTCGTCACTTTAGAGCGGAACACGGACCGCAGTGAGTCCGTCAGGTCATAGGCCTCCTTGATTTTAGGGCACAGTTCAAATAGCAACGCGGCACGTTCCTTCTGTTTGTCGCTCCACTTGTCCCTACTCATTGAGAGCAGATGCTTGCTGCTTGTTATGAGTTCTACCTTTGTCTCGCCGTTTGACTACTCATATATTTATATTATTTTTTTATAATATTTCTCTTGCTATCCAAGCACAGGCTTCTGCATCCGCCAATGCGTGGTGATGATTTTCCAACTGATAGCCGCAGGTAGCGGCTACGGTGTGCAGTTGATGGTTCTCCAACTCAGGGAAGGCTTGCCGAGAAGCACAAAGCGTATCATAGAACTCATAATCGGGATAGTCCATTTGATAGACACGAAAGACTGCTTTTAGGCAACTTTCATCAAAGGGCTTGTTATGCGCTACCAATGGCAGTCCCTTAATCAGAGGCTCTATTTGTTTCCAGACTTCGGGAAATATTGGGGCATCAGTTGTATCATTGCTGCACAAGCCATGTACCTGACTGCACCAATAATTATAGTATTCTGGTTCTGGCTTGATGAGAGAGTAAAATGTATCTACAATCTCTTCACCACGTACTATCACGATGCCTATCGAACAAACAGATGAACGCTCGTTGTTGGCAGTTTCAAAGTCTATTGCTGCAAAATTCTGCATAGCCGTTAATTTATTGATTATCTTTGTTTATCAAGTTTACAACCACTTTCACCATTACATCTTTTTCCTCGGTACGGCTCTCTGCTATCATCAAAGTTAATGCGACAAGTGTGTTGTCAGCAATGCGTTTTCCGCCATTAGGTGAATAGAGTATGCCGTTTCTGTCTAAAAACCAAAGGAAGAGCATTGCTGCAATTCGCTTGTTTCCATCACTGAAGGAGTGATTCTTCACCACAAGATATAACAGCATAGCAGCTTTTTCCTCTACGGAAGGATAGAGTTCCACACCATCGAAGGTCTGGTAAATCTGCCCAACACTGCTTTTGAAGGAATCGTCTTTTTCATTGGCAAACCATTTGCTGCCGCCAAACTTGTTCTTCAGTTCGTTAATGGCTTGCATGGCTCCTTCGTAAGTAGCATGGAATTTTTCTTCATTTGTGGTTCGCTCTATAGATAACTCTTGATAATCATATTTGTCCAATGTGTCAAGGGCGTATGTATAATCAGAAATCACTTCAACCAGATTGACAGCATCCTCTGACGATAATGTTTCTTGTGCCCTAATTGTTCTGCTTAATACGGCAACCAGTTGTTTTAATTCGGTATAGTGTCGCTCTGATATGGATTTGTTTACGGCATAACCTTTCACCAAATATTCTTTTAACACCTTATTTGCCCAACGGCGAAAATCGACTCCATTTTTGGACTTTACGCGATAGCCGACTGATATAATTACATCCAGGTTGTAGAAATTCACATCATGAGTCTGACTTTTAGCTTCCATTGCACCATGTTGAGTGGTTGTCGCAAATTTTGCGACAACCACTTCTCCTGCCAGTTCTTCACGAATTGCATTATTGATGTGTTTACGGATGGTTTTTGAATCCCTTCCAAACAATTCTGCCATTTGGTTGGCATTTAACCATACCGTGTCTTTGTCTATCTCAACGCTCAATTGTGTTTCTCCATCAGTAGAACGATAGATTGCGACTTTATTGTTGTGGCGATATTCCTTTTCCATGATAATTTGTAATTAAGCAGTAAAGTCTTTCATAAAATAACCGAATTTTCATGTAAAACAGAGATGATGGATTTCAATTCTTTTATGATGCCATCGGATATGTCTGCAACATTTGTTCCAAACGAACGTAACTAAAAGTTTACTCTTTTATTTATAGAAATTCCGCACGAACATGCCTTTCACCGGTCTTTTCAATATCAAAGCTGCAAAAACGGCATGAATGAAACCTATTCCATAGGCAAATAACTGAATAAAAGCAGCCACAATCGACAAAAACGCGACCTTTATCCTTTTATTCAACCGCCAAGAATCGATAAAAAAGACAAATATTAATAAGAGCAAAGGAAGCAGGCAATACCAAGAAAAAAATATCCCTCCCAACAAGCACAACAAACAACCGATAACAAAACAAGCCGGCAGGAAATGCACCAATTTCAAAGAATGGGGGTGTAAAAGGTACAGATTGATCCGGGCCATACCCGAATTATACACCTGCTTGAAAAACTTTCGGAAAGAGGTGCGGCGTTTATGAAAAACATAGGCCTCGGGCAACAGACAGGTTTTAAATCCGGCAGCCATGATGCGGATACTCATATCGATATCCTCCCCAAAACGCAGACCGGAGAATCCCCCGGTAGCTTTCAGCACCTCCTGGGAAAAACCCATGTTAAAACTCCGGGGATGAAATTTTTCCATCGACTGTTTTTGTCCCCGTATCCCTCCCGTAGTAAAAAAGGAGGTCATCGAATAATTAATGGCTTTTTGTATATTCGTAAAAGAATCGTGTGCCCGGTCGGGTCCTCCGAAAGCATCTACACCGGCCTCCTGGCAAGCTTGCCGTACCACCTGAGTATATTGCCGGGGAATAATACAATCCGAATCGAGAAAGACCACATATTTCCCTTCGGCTCTTTCGGCACCATAATTCCGGCTCAGGCCAGGTCCGCTATTTTCTTTAAAAAAATACTTGATATCGATAGCAGACTTATACTGCTCCACGATCCGGTCACAACGTACTGTCGAACCATCTTCGACAATAATGATTTCAAAATCACGGTTATCCTGAGCCGCCAGACTTTCCAACAATTCCTGAACCTCTTGCGGACGATTATATACGGGTACGATCAATGACAAATAAGGCATAAATCCAATTCCTAATTTTTCCAAAGGTAAAGAATATTTTTTCATTTGGAAAATCAGGATTGTAAAGACAAAGAAATATGATATGTATTATTATTATTTTAACTTTGCTACGTCAATATAGAATCGACCCAATGTCTGAATTGAAAAAAGTTTTAATTGTTACTTATTATTGGCCACCAGCTGGAGGACCGGCTATACAGAGGACTCTGAAATTCGTAAAATACATGAGGTTTTTCGGTTGGGAACCTGTTATATTAACTGTTGAAAACGGGGAATATCCGGCTATCGATCCTTCACTGATCCAAGAAATTCCGGATAACATACAGGTATATAAAACAAAAGCTTTCCAACCCTTCCAACTTTACCGGATGTTAACCGGTAAAAAAGGAAATACACATAATAATGCCAATGTTTTCGGCCAAAAGGATAAAACTTTCATTGAACGTTTAGCCAAATGGATACGCCTGAATTTATTCATTCCCGATGCCCGGATCGGATGGTATGCCTATGCAGTTAAAGCAGCAAAAAAAATCATCGAACAAGAGCACATCGATTTGATTTATTCTTCTTCTCCTCCACACAGTTTACAGCTTATAGCACAAAAAATAGCTAAACAGAATAAGATTAAATGGGTTGCAGATTTCAGGGATCCCTGGTCTGAATTGGTTCATTATCAATCTTACAAACGTACCTGGTTGACAAGAAAAATCGACAGTCATTTTGAAAAATCGGTTTTCCGTTCTGCCGACCGACTTGTTGCTGCGGCCAACGACTACGCGACATGTATCAAAACACATGTCGACCGGAAAATCGAAGTCATCTATAACGGTTATGATCCGAGTGATTTCCCAAAGCCAAAGTCCAGGAACACAGAGGATTTCCTGATCACTTACACGGGGGAACTATCCGAGGACAGAATACCCCATGCTTTATTACGTGCTCTCAGCCGCTTAGAACATTCCAATATAAAATTACAATTTATCGGGAATACATGCCCGGAATTGAAACAGGAAATACAGCGGCTGAACCTGGGCAACAAAGTGATGCTCAAACCTTATATGCCTCATATTGCTTCTATTGCAGAATTGCAACAATCCGATCTTTTGTTATTAGTGATCAATCAGGTCGCTAATGGCAAAGGTATTGTCCCCGGTAAAATTTTTGAATATTTAGGAACCCGTAAACCGATTCTTTGCTTAGGGGATCCCACAGGAGAAGCCGGTGAAATTATCAAAACCACGAATTCCGGGTTTTGTATCGCTCACCACAATGAAGAAGAAATTTTCACTTTATTGTCACGTCTTTCCTCAGGTGTTTTACCTGGCTTGAGCTTTCAAATCGAGCAATTCGAACGAAAAAATGAAACCGGACAATTATGTGATATTTTCAATACGTTAGTAAATAAGCCATCCTGAACATATTTTTCATCAATAGAGTAATCGAACAAAAATAGAAATTATGCAGAAGTCAGTATTGTTTATGGGTCTAGGATATATCGGTCTCCCGACAGCAGCACTCGTCGCCGATGCAGGCCTACAAGTGACCGGAGTCGATATCAATGAAAATGTGGTCAATAATATCAATAACTGTGACATCAGCAATCAGGAGCCAGGTTTACAGGAAATTGTAGAGAAAAATATCCGGAACGGCCGTTTAAAAGCTTCTCTCACTCCCAGTCCGAGTGATGTGTTTCTGATCGTAGTTCCGACCCCGTTCAATGAACATCATCAGCCTGACATATCCTATGTCACTGCCGCAACACGTCAGATTATCCCCTACTTAAAGAAAGGAGACCTATATATTCTCGAATCGACCTCTCCCGTCGGTACCACTCAAAAAATGGCACAACTGATTTTCAGTGAACGTCCGGAGTTAGAAGATCAGATCTTTATCGCCTATTGTCCGGAACGCATTCTGCCCGGCAACGCTCTGTACGAACTCAAACACAATGACCGGGTCATCGGTGGTTATACGCCGGAATCGACCCGCGAGGCTATGGCGTTCTATTCCCATTTTGTCAGCGGCTCCTTACATTCCACTAATTCCCCTACAGCAGAAATGTGTAAGTTAGTGGAAAATTCCTCCCGGGATGTACAGATTGCTTTTGCAAACGAGCTCTCTATTATATGCGACAAAGCAGGGATTAATGTATGGGAATTGATCCAACTGGCCAACAAACATCCTCGTGTCAATATTCTTCAACCCGGCGCCGGAGTAGGTGGTCACTGTATTGCAGTCGATCCTTATTTCATCACCTCCGATTTTCCTTTAGAGTCGCAATTGATCGGAAAAGCCCGGGAAATTAATAATTACAAAGCATTCTGGTGTGCAGAAAAAATTAAAAATACGATTCTTACTTACCAGCTTGAAAATAAAAGAAAGCCGAAAGTAGCTTTGATGGGACTTGCTTTCAAGGCAGATATCGATGATTTACGGGAAAGTCCGGCAAAATATATCGCAGAAAAAATAGTGTCTGAATTTCCCGAAGCCTGTCTGATTGTCGAACCTAATATTTCGCAACACCCACAATTTCAATTGTCGGAAACCGGATACGCTTACCGACAGGCCGATATTATCGCTTTTCTGGTTGCTCATAAAGAGTTTAAAACACTTCCTTATGACAACAGTAAGCTTATCCTTGATTTCTGTGGAATATTCAAAAAATAAATTGGATGAAAAAAATCTTATTCATTTTCGGAACGCGTCCTGAAGCGATAAAGATGGCGCCATTAATCAAAGAAACCGGGCAAAGCCGTTCGCTCGGAATCGAAATCTGTGTAACAGGGCAACACCGGGAAATGTTAGATCAGGTTTTAAAACTTTTCGATATATGTCCTGATTACGATTTGAATATCATGCAACCGGGCCAGGATTTATATGATATTACGAGTAGAATTCTTATAAATTTACGGGATATATTGCAGCAGTCCAAGCCGGATCTGGTATTAGTACACGGAGATACGACAACCTCTATGGCTGCCGCTCTGGCTGCTTTTTATCAACAGATTCCTGTCGGCCACATCGAAGCGGGCCTTCGGACACATCAGCCTTATAATCCCTGGCCGGAAGAAATGAACCGGCAGATCACCGGCCGGATTGCCGACTGGCATTTTGCCCCGACACAGAAAGCCCGGGCAAATCTATTGGCAGAAAACTGTCGGCCCGATCACATCTTTGTCACCGGCAATACGGTTATCGATGCCCTATTGTGGATTAACCGAAAAATAGAACAGGACAAAACCACACAGGAAAGTTTAAGGGAACAATTCAACAAGCTGGAGATTCCATCAGAAAAATTAGAAAACTGGAAACAACAAAAAAGAAGATTAGTACTCATTACAGGGCACAGACGTGAAAACTTCGGTGAGGGTTTCATGCATATCTGTCAAGCGATCAAACAGCTGGCCAGCCAATATCCTGAAGTAGATTTCGTCTACCCTGTGCATTTGAACCCGAATGTACGCCAGCCGGTGACTGAAATACTGGGTAATTCTCATTCCACCCCCAATATTTACCTGATTCCCCCTTTAGAATATCTGCCCTTTGTCTTCCTGATGGGAATCGCTTATTTTTTATTGACCGATAGTGGAGGTATACAGGAAGAAGCTCCCGGTTTAGGAAAACCGGTACTCGTTATGCGTGAAACGACAGAACGCCCTGAAGCCTTGGAAGCAGGTACAGCCAAACTCACAGGAACCCGTTCCGAAGAGATTATCCGGCTAGCCTCTTCTCTGTTGGACAATCCTGAGGAATACACCCGCATGAGCCAAGCCGTAAACCCTTACGGAGACGGTAAGGCAGCCAGGTATATCACCGGTATTCTGGAACAGATTTTATAAATTCTAATCCCTATGCCCGGAATGAAACAACTCATTTTTTTCACTGAAAGTTTTCCATACGGAAAAGGAGAAAGCTTTATAGAAAATGAAATCGAATATTTATCACGGGAATTCGACCGGATTTACATTCTGCCCAAAACCAGTTCCACCCAGGAGCAACGTTCTCTACCTGCAAATTGTATCGTTTTCCCTCCGATATTCCGAAGTTCGGGGGAACTTGTATTCAAAGGATTATTTTGTTTCAGTCCACTCTTTTATTTTTTCAAAAAATCTACTATCGCCTTTTCTCCTACTTCCCTTTTTAACTGGCTGACGTTTATATATCATTCCATCTATCATAGAACACAATATCATCGCACAAGCCTTATAACACTTATTATTATAACAATATATAGCTTCATTTAAATCCTTATGATTTAGTCGCATTCCTTGTAAATCCGAAAACAAATCTTCCATATCATTTTTTCTCAAATCAGCCATTGCCGAATAAATCAGATAAATCATGGTTTTTTCTTTATCTCCTATCCGCTTATACATATTCG
>ENA-UEOR01001739-UEOR01001739.1-human-gut-metagenome-genome-assembly--contig:-NODE-1739-length-12585-cov-9.379997_pt1 | contig 12585 bp, 9 predicted proteins | sample MGYA00242887_ERZ507890 | MGnify/ENA primary metagenome ERZ507890 (study PRJEB26167, sample SAMN06115431) | human gut metagenome | host: Homo sapiens | place: China:Guizhou | collected 2014-10-21...
AATGGGCAACTGATTGGCGAATGGTTCAAGGAACAGTTCAACAGGCTGTTTTCATCCATTAGGAGGACAGTTGAGCCAAGAAGTTATGTTAGTTGGGTACATACAGAACTGAATCTCCCAAACTACAATTTGAAGCAATGTTTGTTTGGCGAACATCTGTTATCTGAGAATCCGACCAAACCTGTTGCTATTGTGGAAAGCGAAAAATCCGCTTTGATAGCTACCCATTATATGCCGGAATTTATATGGTTGGCAACAGGTGGAATGCATGGATGCTTCAAGTCTGACGTGGTAAGTGTATTGAAAGGTCGGTCGGTTATGCTATGCCCGGATTTGGGTGCAAGAGAGGTTTGGCAAACCAAGATGGCTTTACTCACTTCCGTATGTTCTAAAGTTGTATTGAGTGATAGTTTGGAACAATGCGCCACAGACGAACAGCGCAAGAACGGACTTGATATTGCGGATTTCTTATTGATGACTGAAACACCTGCGATGATACTTCAAAAGATGATAAAGCGAAATCCAAACCTACAAACTTTGATTGACTGCTTGCATTTGGAACTGGTGGATTCCGGTTAGTGATGTGTTTTTGGAGAAGCCAAACTAAGGGGAAAGTAAAACTATTGATTATCCAAATGGATATAGGTGACAATAGCCACTCTTAAAGTTGACAGACAAATGGCATAGTTCGGACAAAGACAATGCTTGCATTAAGGTATGTAATGCCCCATTTTTAATGGGTATTCTATGCAAGAAGTACCACCGTCCGACAAAATGTTTTCACTCATTTGTCGTCTTGGAGGCTTCTTGCATTACTCGCAGGCTCGCAATGGATAGAACATTTTATTAATAAATTCCAGTTATAAACGCTTATGGATATACAACAAAACAATGGAAAACAGGGTGTTCGTACTCGTCATATAGACATTCGTCTGACTGAAAATGAGTATGAAATGATAGTAGAAAAAGCTGCCGAATGTGGACTGACACTTAGTAACTACGGACGAAAATTATTGCAAAATCACCATCCAAACAAACGACTTTCAGACGAGGAAGTACAAGGATTGAACTCTTTATCGGATGCACGAGCCGACCTTATCCGCATTCAGAATGTACTCAAAGGTAAACCTGATGAGATTAAAAAACGATATTCCGATTGATTAACTTTGCGATACTGTTCATGTTGTAGTTGGTTCATTGCAGTTTCAGCTTACAACAAAAAATGAGATAGGCAACCCCTTTGGGGGAAGTCTATCTCATTTTTTCGTTGGGGCTATTTTGCAACAGCCCCTTGTCGCTCGCTCAAGCTACCCAACGCAAAAACTGCCCCGGCTTCCTGTTACGGAAACCGGGGCGGTTTGTTATACTTTATTTGTGCTCTTTATTCACGTTTTTTCAAGCTCTCGCGCAATTATTTGCGGGGATTTTTGATTGCAGCCTGGGCGGGTGCCAAAATTATAGAGTATTCAGAGACATCCATGGATGTTTATGGACTCAGCGGCTCACAAATGCCATGTCCTTTTCCAGCAGGTAGGGCCGCAGATAAGCCACTGTGCCGCACATGGGCAGTACATCTTCCGAAAGCTGAATGCCAAGCTGCTGGATGATATACTGCCGACGCACCTGCATCCGCTGCCACATCTCCGGGTACTGCTGGCAGATCTGCTCCTTCAGAGTCTCATCGGCCAGCACCACGGTGCTCTCGGCACAGCTGCCGCCGTAGCCCGGCACCGAGGGAATGATATCGATCTGCAGCATCATGCCGCTGCGCAGAACCTCTGCGGAGTGCTCATAGATCGGAGAGCAGAGCCATTCTTCCTCGGCCACCAGATGGCCAGGGCAGAGCGACCAGCCGTAGGTTGCACGGGGCAGAATTTCTTCCACCTTGTCGAACATCTCACCGCCGGTCATGCCCACATGGATCTCCTCCAGCCAGCGGGTATAGGCAGCAAAGTAGGGAGCCGCTACCTTTTCCACATAATCCTGAGCGCCCTGCGGCAGCTCCGAAGCGTCGTGCACTGCATAGGCTGCGCGGCTGGAGGAGCCGCCCGAATAGCCGACGGTCAGCGAAATGGTATCGCCCACCTTGACCGTGTTCTGGGTGGGGAACATATTGCCCTTGATGAAGCGCGGGCCGCTGGCGGCAATGGTCACGATGCTGTTGTGCTGGCCCTGCCGGTTGAGCTGAGCGCCCAGTGCGGTCTCCGGCACACCGGGAGCCAGAAGATCCATAGCATCCAGCACACCGTCTGAAGCCAGTGCAGCGCCATATTCGTAATGGGCGATCTCGTTAGCGTTGTTAGTGGTACGGGCACCGCCATCGCCAAGGAACAGATCTCCGGCATTGAACAGGTTCTCGTCGCCGCCGGTAATGGCACGGATGGCATCCAGAATAAAGGCCGGGATGTCAAACAGTTTTTCGTTTTTCTCCACCGGGCTGGTAAAATGCTTCCATCCTGCAATGCCGATGCGGCGGCCCGGCGCAATGCCTGCCTCCTCCAACAGAGTGCGCAGGGGCTTGTCAGCGCGGTTGGGCTGGTTGGGCAGTGAGAACAGTGAAACATGCACGGCCTGCCCCGGGATACGGGCTTTGGACGCCTTGTTCAGATTCTCATTGCCCAGCACAAAGTGAGCCGTGCCGTCGGCGTCCAGAACCAGCAGAGACTCTTCAAAGCGGGTAAAATATCCCATCAGGTACTGGAAATTACCGCAGTGTTCGGCGTCACCGTACACCACCAGTTGCTCAAAACCGCGGGACTTCATGCCCCGCAGAACCTTGTCCAGACGTTCCTGGATAGTGGCATCCGTCAGCATGACCGGCTCTCCAGTACAGTCCTTGGGCGGCTGCGGCACCTTGGCCAAGCGGATATCGTACTGTTTCATTTTCTTACACCTCTCGTTATTGATTTCTTGTATTTGGCCTGCGGCCGGTTTCAGATTTTGTCAATGGGGTACATGGGGCGCATGATCTGCTTGAAGGGAATGATCCGGGTATCCTGCGGGGTAGCTCCCTGCGTCAGGGACATGACCGAGAACGCAGCCTTTTCCTTCAGCTCCGGAAAGATATAGCCCTGCTTGACCACAATCACATCGTATGCGTCCCAGTCCAGTCCAGCCCCCACGAACTGGTGCTCTTCGCACATGGTCTGGCGGGTACTTGCCACATTGATATCCAGTGGCAGGCCGTCCACCGACACCGCCACCGAATAGCCATACACGGCATCGTGGGGATGGTGCAGGTAGCCGCGCAGAGTGCCCTTTGCCTTCACCGTCACATCCAGCTCCACCGAGTGGGACATCTCATCGTGATTCACACCCAGATGCAGGCAGGCCTTTGCGCCGATCTCCAGCTGCGCCAGCTTCTGGTAGGCAACGGGGTCGCAGATGTTGGCAAACAGGATCTTCTTTTTCAGTCCCTTCTCCACCAACACCTGCCGCAGGATGTAGGTATTCCAGCCGGTGGCACCGCTGGTTACATTGTCGCCAGAGTCAGTGATGAAAGCAGGCTTGCCCTCAAACTCCAGTGCCATCCGCAAAGCCTTGTCTGGAGCAGCTGTCAGGCCGGTGTAGTGGAACTCACGGCGTTTGTTCCAGACGTAGACAGCCAGCCAGTCGGCGGCTTCCTCTGCATAGGGCAGGTCGGCTTCGGTCTGGGGCACCACAACGATGCCGCAGCCAGCCACCGGCGTGTCATGGCGGATGTAACCCACATGCCAGCTCACACTGCGGATATGGGGATCCTGTTCCAGCTTGTCCATATACTCGTTGATGGATCGCACTGGCTCGTCACCGGAAACGCTCTGCTCGCCGCCCAGGATCAGGGGCAGCTTGCGGTATACCGAGTGGATGTTCTGGCGGTCTTTCATAAAGTCGCACAGCATGGCGGCTACCTTGCGCATGGTGGCAATGCTGTCGGTGTGGGGTGATTCGCGGTAGCTGCGGATCAGAGTGGTGGCCTCGGCATATTCCTTGCACAGATTGCCGTGGGGGTCACACACCACAAAGATGGGCAGGTACGGCCCTACCACCTTGCGGATCTCAGCCAGAATGTGGTGGTCGCCGGAACCAATGCCCTCCACCTCGCTGGCACCGTGCAGCATCAGGAACATACCATCGATCTCGTGGATGTGCTCTTTGACCGTCCGCACGAAGCAAGATTCGATGTAATCAAAGGTATCTTTTTTGATCACGCCCGCAGCACCGGCATCCGCCACCACCGAGGGGATCAGTTCAAAACCGGCCTGCTCAAACACATCGGCCACATGCAGTGCCTGAATGCAGTCATCACCAAAAAGCATCTTGTAATTGCTGATCTCGCATTTCTGCGGGATGTTCGCATTGGACTCCGTGATAAATTCGCCGACCAAGATTTTCATTGTTGTTTCTCCTTTTATTGTACCGTTTCCACCATCAATCCGCAACCGGACAGGCCGCTTTTTTCATGCGCTGGTGCGGCGAAAGCCGCATGGTTACTGGCAAAAACCAGCCCATGCAGTGCCCCAGCAGAAGCATACTAACCCAAGTATCTTCCCGCAGGGTAGTAAAGTCCAGATGGAATATCAGCACCAGTTCCGGACTCAGTGTCAGCAACAAATTGGTCAGGCTGCCATCCGGGTCGATATACCCTAGCAAGGCACACAGTCCCGGGGTAATAATGGCGTACAGGCCTACGGCCCATGTACCAAAGGTGTCGCTCGCCCATATCATGCCGCCAGTGAACCAGTAGCACCGGGATCACCGGCGAGACGCAGCCGGCAATGAAGTCCAGCACCACATCCACGCCATGGCGGATACGTCACGGCTTTTTGGGGGAGCCGTCTCCTGTGGCTCTCATATTACTCTCCCGCTTCTTCGGTTTTCTGGTATTCCTCGATCAAATTCTTGAACCAGTAATAGCTCTTTTTGGGGGTACGCTTGTTGTCATGGTCAAAGTCCACACGCACAAAGCCGTAGCGCTTTTCGTAGCCATTGACCCAGCTGTACAAATCCATGGTAGACCATGCATAGTAGCCCAGCACATTGCAGCCCTCTTTTTTGGCCTTAAGCATATAGTCGATGTAGCCCTGCATCATTTCGATGCGGTCATCGTCCTGCACATAGCCGTTCTCGTCCGGGGTCTCGTAGCAGCCATGGCCGTTCTCGGTGATGTACACCGGGATGTCGCCGTAGCGCTCCCGGATCTCCATCAGGGTGTTGTACATGCACTTGGGGTAGATCTCGCGGCCCCAGAGGTTGCGCTTGGTGTCGGGGGCAATGGCGGTCTCGTACCAGCCCTTGATGCGCATACCCTCCTTGGCCTTGGAGCCTGCGCCGCGGTTGTTGTGGAACACCTCGGTCTCGCCCTCCGACCAGTCGGTCAGGTACATGCGGTTGTAAACGTTCATGCCGATGTAATCCACCTTGCCCTTGGCAAAGATCAGGGCATCGTCCAGCTTGATATAGTCGTTCTCAATGCCGTTCTCCCGCAGCAGAGGGATCAGCTCGCCGGGCAGCTCGCCCTTGATGGAGGTGTCCAGGATCAGGCGGTTATAGAACAGGTCGCCCAGCAGGCGGACCTTTTCCGGTTCTTTGGTGCCCGGCGCGATCTCCACGTTGCTGCTGTCGTGCACGATGCCGATCTGACCCTTCAGACCCATGGAGTGGTACAGGGCCACCGTCTTGGCACTGGCCAGCACTTCGTAGTACATCTGCTTAAAGTAGCGGTCAAAGTCCAGCTTGTGGTTCGGGGGATAGTTGCCCACCATATTGGTGCAGTAGGCGTAGTACTTGGGCTCGTTGATGGTGCTCCACAGCTTGACCCGGTCGCCAAAGGCCTCAAAGCAGACCTTGGCATAGGCTTCAAAGTCGTCCACGATGGAGCGGTTCTCCCAGCCGCCTTCTTCCGCAAGGACATTGGGCAGATCGTAGTGGAACAGGGTGACATTTGGCTCGATGCCCTTTTCCAGGCAGTAGTCGATCACATTGTTGTAGAACTCAATGCCCTTGGGGTTCACCTCACCCCGGCCGTTGGGCAGGATACGGTCCCATGCAATGGAGAAGCGGTAGGTGTTCTGCTTGCCGGCAGCCATCATGTCGATGTCCTCTTTGTAGTGGTGATAGAAGTCACAGGAGACATCGCCGGTGGCACCGTTCAGGTTCAGCGGGTTGCCGTGGGAGAATACATCCCACTCGCCCAGACCTTTGCCGTCCTCATCCCAAGCGCCTTCACACTGATATGCGGCAGTTGCACTGCCCCAGAGAAATTTCTGCTTTTCCATACTGTACAAGTCCTTTCTTTGATAAGCTCTCGTTTTGTTTTTTAAATATCGTCCACCGGGAACATGGGGCGCATGATGCGCTTGAAGGGCAGGCGGCGGGTATCCTGCAGGGTAGCGCCATCGGTCAGGGACATCACGCACAGCGCGCCAAGCTCCTTCAGCTCCGGGAAGATGTAGCCCTGTTTTACGATCACCACGCCGTAGTCCGCGCAGTGGGCACCGGCTGCTTCGAACTGATGCAGCTCCACCACAGCATGGCTCGCCTCGGCTACGATGATATCAATGGGGTAGCCCTCTACCGACACCAGCACGCAGGCACCGTAATCTCCCTCATAGCCCATAAAGCCTTCCAGACGACCCTTGTGCTTCACGGTCACGTCCAGCTCTACCGGGCGGGACAGCTCGTCCAGATCCATGCCCAGACGGATATGCGTCTTTGTGCCCTCCGGAACATCGGCCAGCTGTGCCACTACAGCCGGGTCGGTGATGCAGCCGAACAAGAAGTTCTTGCCCTTGGTATCCGGCAACGCCATGACCTGCCGCAGCACCCATGTATTGGCACCCACAGAGCCGCTGGTGGTGTTGTCACCGGAGTCGGTGAGGAACACCGGCTTGCCCGGGCAGTTCAGCGCGGACTGAATGGCCTCTTCCGGTTCCTGCGTCAGGCCGGTGTAGTGGAACTCATGGCGGCGCTCCCACACATAAGCGGCCAGTTCGTCAACCTTCTGCTCGGCGTAGTCCTGATCAGCCTCGGAGTTTGGCACCACCACGACGCCGCAGCCTGCTACGTCCGTGTCGTGACGGATGTAGCCCACATGCCAGCTGGCACTGAGAATGCGGGGATCTTTCTCCATCTCGTCCATGTACTGGTTGATGGAGCGCACCGGCTCATCGGCGGAGACGCTCTGCTCGCCGCCCAGGATCAGCGGCAGCTTGCGGTATGCGGGGCGGATGTTGCGGCGGTGCTCCAACAGATCTACCAGATACCGGCAGCAGGTCTTGACCGTGTCGGCAAGGTCGGTGTGGGGCGACTCGCGGTAGCTGCGGATCACGGTGGTGCCGTCCACATACTCCTTGCACAGATTGCCGTGGGGGTCGCAGGCCACTACAATGGGCATATACGGACCCACCAGCTTGCGTACTTCCTTCAAAATGTGATGGTCGCCGGAGCCGATGTCCTCCACCTCGCTGGCACCGTGCAGATGCAGGAACATGCCGTCCAGCGTGCCGAGGTTTGCGCGGATATCGTTCAGCAGGCGGTTCTCGATGTAATCAAAGGCGTTGCGGGTGACCACACCGCCCGAAAAGCCATTGGCATAGACCGAGGGTACCACTTCGATGCCGGCATCCGCGAACACGGTGCCCATGTTCATCTGAGAAATGGCGTCCTCGCCAAACCGCAGGTCATAATTTTCCAGATCAGTTTTGTAGGGGATGTTGGCGTTGGACTCGGTCACAAACTGCGCCACCAGAACTTTTCTGCCCATAGCAGATCCTCCCTCTCAAAAGAAGCCTGAGCACACATTGATGCCCGCCGCCGTAGCGGCGACAGGCATCAATGTGCTTGGCTTTTTGTGCTTTGCTTTATGATGAAATTATGGCTGTGAATGTCAAAAGTCTAAACAGGGATCAGACGTCCTCTTTGTATGCCTTTTTGAGGATGACGGTGCAGGCGATGAACGCCACGACCACGGCCACGATGCCGGAGGCCAGCGCCACGATCATGTTGCCCATGGAACCGTCAGGAGGCAGGAAGAACAGCAGGGACAGGAAGCCCGGGCAGCCGCCCGCAACGTAGTTCTTCAGCTGGAAGATGCCTGCGATCAGGCCGCCGGCCGCTGCGCCGATGGCAGTGCCCACCAGCACACGGGGACGCATGATCAGGGAACCGTAGAAAGCAGGCTCGGTAACGCCGCACAGTGCGGTAACACCGAAGGAAGCGATCATGCCCTTGCGGCCCTTATCCTTGAGGTGCATGGCAACAGCCAGTGCGCTGCCGCCGACTGCCAGGTTGGAGATAAAGCCCATCGGCGTAACAACCAGGTCGTAACCGATGCTGGAGATGCCTTCCACCATGATGGGGGTGATGGCCTTATCCAGGCCCAGCATGACCAGATAGGGATAGATAGCAGAGCAAACAGGAGTTGCAATAATACTTGCTGCGCTAAAGAATGCCTGAAGAGCATTGCCGACCACACCGCTGAGCTCGGTGCCAATTGGTCCGAGGACGATCAGCGTAATGGGAACGACGATCAACATGGTAAGCAGCGGCTTTAAGAAGTAACGCACCATTTCAGGGATGATCTTCTTGAGCAGCTTATCCACCCAGTACATCAGGATGATGCCCATGACGATGGGCATCACGCTGGAGGTGTATTCCACGGTGGGAATGGGGATGCCGAAGAAATCCAGACCCTCAACACCGCTGATGGAGCTGCTGACGAGGACAGCGCCCAGGAACGCGCCCATGATAGGCTCCATCTTGAGCTTGTTGGCCATGGTGTAGCCGATCCAGACGGGCAGCATGGAGAAGCCGGCGCTGAAGATAGCCAGGCAGACCTTTGCGGTGCCGCTGTCGGTGCTCATTCCAAGGTAGTTGACCAGCAGGTTCTTGATGGCAAGGATCAGGCCGCCGGTGATCAGAGCGGGAACGATCGGCATAAAGACAGCTGCGCTGAAGTTGCCGAACTTCGTGACCCAGTACATAAAGCCCTTCTTTTCAGGCTCTTCCTCCACGACCGTGGGGCGGTCATCGGTGGGTTTCCAGCCGGAGACCTCCAGGAAATCGTTGAATGCATCTATTATTTCACCGTCCACAGGGATATTCTCCCCCGGTCTGACCACGAAAATATCGCCCTTTTTCACTGCATCCACAGAAATTTCCTGCTCCACGCCATCCCTTACAATGGTTGCTGTCTTTGGGGCAAGCTGCATCAGGCTCTTTAAAGCGTCTGTTGTTTTGCCCTTTGAGTGCGCTTCAAGCATTTTTCCGACAGTAATCAGTGCCAAAATCATGGCTGCGGATTCAAAATAAAACTCATGCATATATGACATGACCGCATCCATATCGCCATTCACCTGCGCAGCTGTCATGGCAAAAAGTGCATACACGCTGTATCCAAACGATGCCGCAGAGCCAAGCGCAACAAGCGTATCCATGTTGGGAGCGCCGTGAATCAAGCCCTTAAAGCCACTGATAAAAAACTTCTGGTTTATGACCATTACCGCCACTGTAAGCAGAAGCTGCAAAAGTCCCATAGCCACATGGTTTCCATTGAAAAACTCAGGCAACGGCCAGCCCCACATCATATGTCCCATGGAAAAATACATGAGAACAACTAAGAATATGAGCGATGCTATAAGCCTGTTTACAAGCTTCGGTGTCTCCCTGTCTACAAGCGCATCCTGCGCTGCCTTTAGCTGCTCTAAGCTGTTATTTGCTTTGTCATTTTCTGATTCTGTTGCTGTGCCTTTGGGACTCGCTCCATAGCCCGCCTGCTCTACTGCCTCCACTATCTGCGCATCTGTCGCGCTTCCCTCGACTCCCATCGAGTTGGTCAAAAGGCTGACAGAGCAGCTCGTCACACCATCAACCTTAGAGACCGCCTTTTCCACTCTGGCAGAGCATGCCGCACAGCTCATTCCTGTAACTGTATATTGCTTCATACTGTCTGTATTTCCTTCTTTCTACTATTCGAATCTAACTATTCAGAAGCCTTTTCTAAAATCTCTCGATTCCTGTCACCTTGAAATCCAGTCTTTCGATGGCAAATGTGATTTCCTCATCGCTTAGCGCTCTGGTTGCCTCAACATGTGCCACGCCATGCTTTAAATCCACATCTGCCGATACTCCGCTCATCTTCTGAAGTGAGCGTGTGACTGAGTTCTTGCAGTTCATGCAGTGCATTCCGTCTATGTGCACATCTGCTCTCGTGACTATCTCGCCTGTAAGCTGTACTGTGGCTTCCTCGTCCTCCTTCATGGCTCCACCGCCACAGCAGGCACCCTCGCCCTTTGAATGCTTTATTGTCTCCTTTAAGCCCACAATCACCAGAGCGGCAATTATTGCTATTATTAATATTGTGATTATTGTACTCATTTTTATACCTGCCTTCTTATAATACTACTTCATAAGCTTCTGCAGTGTGTTCAAAAGCTCATCTATTGTCTCATCCTTGCCGGCTCTTATGTCATCTGCCACACACGTCTTTATATGATTGGCCAAAAGGACTTTATTGAAGCTGTTGAGCGCGGCATTTGCTCCACCGCCACCTGTTACTAAAATAGGAGCTATTCTTGCTGGATAAGAAATATTTAATTCTTTAAATACCTTTTCTATATTTCTTTTAATTATAGGTTTTAAAAATGAGATATCCTTTTTTTCGCCATCAATTTCTAAGCCATTTTTTATAATATCTTCTGCATTTTCAATTTCTAAACCTAAGGTATAAGTACTATTTATTTCATTTATAAGATCTGTATATATATTTAACATTCCTACATCTAAGCTAGTACTTTTTGAAACGCTTCTCTTCTTACCTGCTTTAAGTAAGGCTATATCTGTTGTTCTGCCTCCTATATCTAATACTATTAATTCTTTAGTTGATAGTTTTTTTCTCTTTTCATATTCTAGTGAATAGTAAGTGGCAACTCCTTCTGGGAATACTGCTGCATCTGAAATATATAGTTCTCTTTTTTCACCATTTAGTTTAAACTCTAAAATTTTATTATCTTCAATTATTTTTAGTAAATCTTCCTTTTGAGTTTTATATTGACCTATTGGTAATCCAGTAACTACTCTTACAAATTGTTCTTTAGTGCTTAATCCTAATGCTAAACACATCATTGGAAGTAAATTAACTCTCTTTGTTTTATTTAAATTAGTATCATAATTACCTTCTCCTATAATAAAAAGTTGATTATTAAATTCAATTTCATACCCAGTAGTTATTAAATAATCATCAGCAGTTGTTAGTTGAGATGGAATTATTATCCCTTCACTTGTCTTTAGGTTACAACACCCAAAATCAAATCCTATAGTATCCATAAGACTCCTCCAATCTTAATTTTCTTGGCTTCTTTGTAGCCTCATGATATATATGTATGTCTAAATCACTTAAAAGTTTCCAATTAATTTAGAAAAACAGAAAATATTTTTTATTTTTTTATTTTATTTGTAATTCTCCAATAAAAAAGACATCTAGTATCATTCAAAATACCAAATGTCTTCAACTTTTCTATTTAATTTTTTAGCTATTATCATAGCCAACTCTAATTTAGGCCTACTTCTATTTGCTTCCCAATTACTATAATTTTTTATATCCGTATCTATAAATTTTGCAAATTCCCCTGGAGCCATCATATATTCCCTCATACGTATTTCTTTTAATCTATTCTTAACCACTTCATTATCACCTCAAAGTCAAGTATTGTTTGTTTATTTTTTTAACCTTCTTATATATTTTATTCTATGAAGCGATTAAATTTCCTTTTATTGGTGATAATTAGTTATGAGGTGATATGTTGAATATCTTTAATAAGAATATGAATGAATTTGAGTAAATTCATTCTGATATAATAAACGAATTTATTGAAAAAGAGTAGGTAATTACCTACTCTGATTTTATTTAAGATACTAATTTTCTATAAGTGTATTCAACTTCTGTTTGTGCTAATTTGGCATAGCATCTTAAAGTAAGTCCGACATCATTGTGCCCCAAAATTTGTTGTATTATTTCAGGCTTCATTCCACTTCTTAATGAAAACGTAGCAAATGTGTGTCTGAAAGTATGTGGAGTAATTCTCATTTCGATATTGGCCATTTTTTGCATCTTACCAACAATAACTTGATAACCTCTATTATTAAGTTTTACTTATAAGTACTCCTTTATTTATTATCTATGCGACAAACTGAGCCTTTTTTAGAACAAACAAAAGGTTCTATCTGACATTACGAAAATGTGATAGAACCCTCTGTTCCTGCTGCTACAGATCTCTATGTAACAGCTCTTTTATTCTATTCTTATAGAAATTCTGCAAATCTTCCTGATGGATAGATTACATCATTCCCATTCCACCTGCACCGCCTGCTGGCATAGCCAGTGTATCCTCTTTAATTGTAGATACAACAGACTCTGTTGTAAGAAGTGTAGAAGCAACACTTGTTGCGTTCTGAAGAGCACTTCTTGTAACCTTTGCAGGGTCTAAGATACCTGCATCAATCATATTAACATACTTATCGTTAAGAGCATCATCACCTAATGGACAAACTGACAACGATAAAGGGACAGATAAAGATAAAGAATTTCACGGCACTCAAACAACTTCC
>ENA-UEOR01001744-UEOR01001744.1-human-gut-metagenome-genome-assembly--contig:-NODE-1744-length-12576-cov-4.418834_pt1 | contig 12576 bp, 12 predicted proteins | sample MGYA00242887_ERZ507890 | MGnify/ENA primary metagenome ERZ507890 (study PRJEB26167, sample SAMN06115431) | human gut metagenome | host: Homo sapiens | place: China:Guizhou | collected 2014-10-21...
AGACAGCCGTACACGGCGCAGCCCTGGCTGCCGCCCTCACCGGGATAGATCACGTCGTTGTCCGCCGCCGTCACGGCGGTGTCCAGGGTCAGCTGGCTGGCGGTATTGCCCACCACCTTGCAGCGCTTGCCGCCCACCAGCACATACCGGCCCTTCAGGGCATTGGCGGCCACGGTGCCGCCGTCAAAGCCCACAGCGGCGGCGTTTTCCACCTTCCCGTTGACGCTCAGCGTCCGGCTGTTCTTGGCCAGGTCATCGCCCCGGAAGATCTTTGCCTCGGTGGTCTCCACGAAGCGCACGCCGTGCAGCTCGCCGATCTCGCCGGAAAACAGCTCCGTGGCGGCAGCGTACTGATGAGCCGCCACCCAGGCGGGGTCCTGCCGCAGGTCAAAGGCCACGCTGGGATGGAGAATGCAGACGTACTTTCCCTCAAAGGTGGGGGCGTTCATCTTCTTCAGCTGGGTGGCGGCCTTGGCCACCAGCTCGCTGGTGAGCTTGCACCCCTCCGTCAGGTCATAGCGGTGCAGCACGGCGGTCTGGCCGCCGTCCGCCCCCAGCTTGGGGGCATAGATCACCTGGCTGCCCTGCTGGATCTCGTTGCGGGTCACGGTGTCCAGGGTCAGGCCCATGTTGCTGCCGTGGCGGTCGGTGATCTCCAGCACCACATCGTCGATGGCGGTCAGATCCAGCAGATCGGACACGGTGGTATAGTCGCCGTACTGGGCCAGTTCCTTGGTGATATAGCTGACGGAGATGCCGCTGCCGTCGGGAGTCACGCCCTCGGTCAGAGGCGTCAGCGCCTTCTCGAAGGAGCCGAACTTGCGCCATTCCACGGTCTTGCCGCCGCCGGTGGGCAGGGGCTTGGTGGCGGCGAACTGGTTGTGTACCAGCTGGGGCTTGGCGTTTTCCAGCAGCTCCATGCCGTAATAGGTTTTCATCTCCGCGCTGAGACCGCCGTGGCCGGTGGTCTGGGTATTGGCCTCGCCTGCAAACAGCTGCAGGTCATACAGATCGTTCATCATATGTTTTCCCCTTTCTTCATTCCGCGTATTGTTCCTGTCCGGAGGTTCAGAAGCTGATCTTCTCCCCGTCCATCACCCGTTTCCGGATGTCCGCCAGCTCCCGGCTTGTGAGCTTTCCCGGGTCCGGACGGCTGACGCTGGCGCTGCGCCCGGCATTTTCCGGGATGCGCCGCCCGCCGCTTTCCACCACCCGCACCGCCTGCCGGGCCGCCACCTGGGCGGCGAAGTGCATGGCCTTGGCGGTCAGTTCCCGCCGGTGCACCATCTCATAGGCCTCCCGGGGCTCCACCCCCGCCTGCACCAGCCGGAAAAACCGGGGGTTCTCCATCTCCTTCTGCAGCCGGAACTCCGGGTGCACCATCCGGACCTGCTTCTCCTGCTCCGGCAGCCGGTCCAGGTAGTACTGGATCTGCACCTGCCGCAGCTTCTCCCGCTGCCGCAGGTCCGTGACCTCCTGCCGCAGGCCCCGCAGCCGTCCATCCAGAATTTTCTTCACCCTGGCGTCAAAGTCCGCCTTATACCGCCCCCGGATCAGCTCCTCAAAGTCCTCCTGCCGCTCCCCGGCGTCGGGAGCCGTACCGCCCGTGTGTGTTCCGGCCTGCGCCGGGTCCTCCGGCCGGGTCAGCTGCCCCAGCCGCTGCGCTGCTTCCTGCATATCTGCTCCTTTCCGTGGTAGGCCACGACCCTCTATGCTCACGCCTCCAGGCGAACGCACGCCGGATATTTTCCCGCCAGCTGTCCCAGCCCGCAGCGGATCACCTGCCACTCTGCCCGGCAGTCCCCCTCCGCCGCCACCGTCACCAGGCCCGGCCTGATCACCAGCTCCCGCAGCTGTCCCTTTTCCTCCAGCGCCCCGATCAGGGCAAACACCAGCGCCGACGCTGCGGCGCACACGATGTCCTCCCCTCTGGGCGCATAGTCCGCATGACCCCGCAGGGTCACCCGGTTCTCCCCGAACACCGCGCAGATCACCGGGGCCTCACCGCCTCCTGGGTCTGCCGGCGCATCCGGTCCATGGCGCTGACCGGCCGCACCTCCGCCCCGGCGGCGGAGCCCGGCTGGACCGCCTGCCGCTCCATGGCCGCCGCCTGTCCCTGAAGGATGCTGCTCATCAGCTGGTCCTTGTTCTTGAAGTCCATCAGCTCCAGGCACCGCAGCGCCTGATCCGCCATATCCGCCCGGAAGAACCCCATCTGGAACAGCTGCAGGGCCAGCTGGTTATACTCCATGGTCTTGTAGGGATTCTCGTCCTGGGCCGACACCTCCAGGTCGAACTCCGGCACCCGGTACCCGGCGATCACGCCGTCGTCCACCGCCTGGGGCTGAAGCCCCCGGCTGTCATAGGTGACGAACTCCTCCCGGCCCATGGCCCCCAGCAGCCGGAACTGCCTGGGCAGGCTGTAAAACTGCCGGATCAGCTCGATGCACAGGGTCACCACGTCGGAAAACGCCTCGTATCCGTCGTCGATCATGTTCCGTGACAGCTTGCCCCCCGCCTCCTGCAGGGCGGCGATGGCCGTGGCGGCGGTAACGCCGCCTGCGGTGCCGCCGTTGGCCACGTCACGGTTCCCCGCCGTCTCCTTCATCTCCGCGATCTTGCTCTGCAAAATCGCCACATACACGCTGTCCAGTCCCGCCGTCTGGATGGGCGCGATGGAATCGCTGCCCAGATTTCCGTTGGTGTGGACAAAGGGCCTTGTCCAGTCGGCGTATTCGTTCTCGTTCACCGCCCCGTCGCTGCGCACGAAGAACCGGGGCGTGGCCGAGGCCAGGGTATTCTTGAGGATAGCCTGGTTCATCAGGTCGATCTGCTTCTGAGGGGACTTGCACAGGTCCACATATCCGTACCCCGCCGGGGTCCCCTCCTCCGGAAACAGCACGTCGAACACAAAGGGATACTTTCCGTGGTCATACCAGCCCTTCTCCCGCATATCCGGGTCGTTTTCCGTGGCATACAGCACCGTATCCCCCACGAACTTGCAGTACTGCAGCACCTTCCGCCCGTTCTCCCGGGTGTGATAGTACCAGTCCACCACCAGCACCTTTCCGGAGGTGTCCACCGCATCGTCATACAGATACCGGCTCACGCTCCAGCCGCCCCGGTCAGCCTTGCCCTTGGCCCAGGGATACCGCTCCTCCAGGGCCTCCCGGTCCTGCAGCTCCGTGGAGAAGAAGTGAGGCGAGTCCTGGATATCCGTGACCCCCGGCTCCCAGAACAGGTTCAGCAGGTCCATCCGCCGGATGGCGATGTCCCCCAGTCCATTGAGCTTCCCCGCGTCCCAGAACACGCCGTACACGGCGCACCCGGATTTCAGCTTGTACCACCACGCGCTGGAATACGTCCGCTTGAACCCGTTCTTCTTCAGCACCACCGGTAGGATTCTCGTCAGCTTCCGGGCCTCCTCCCGATCCCCGGGCTCCCGGGGCAGCACCGTGGGCTCCGGATAACAGTCCATGGCGTCCGCGTGCTTGGACAGGATGCAGTTCACCAGCCACCCGCTGGTGGGCTGCGGGTCCGCGGGATTGCCGCCCTGCCCCGTCTTCTCCATCTGTTGCCAGTGCCGCAGCTTCCAGAACTGCTCGTTGTCGATGATGCGCTGCTCCAGCTGCCGCTTCCCGGCGTGGTACCGTCTCAGGATATCCGCCGCCCGGCGCACCTCCTCCGTGCCGATTTTCGGCCTCTGGGGCTCCTGCTTCTGTTCCATTGACCGCCCTCCTTTTTCGTCGTTCTGCATCCCCCCTCTTTCCCCGGAAAAATATACGCCCTGTTGCCGTATACAGGGCAACAGAGCGCATTTTTCAAAAATATTCCTTTTTTAATTGGCCAGCTCCCGGATCTGATCCTGGATCAGCCGCCCGGCGGCCTGGGCCAGCTGGTCCATCCGCCGGATACGGGCCAGGTCCTTTCCGTATATCCGGTCCGCCGCCGGAACGCTGTCCTGCTCCCCCATGAAGATGGCGGCCACCCGGATACCCCGGCGGCGCAGATCCCGCACCTCGTCGGCGGTGTCCTCCACCCCGGCCTTGCCGTCATACTCCCGGCTGATGGGATTCTTTCCGTTGGGGGGAATCCGGTGGCTGTCGTCGGGATTGGCGTCGGTGAGGATCAGCAGCAGATGCTTCTCCGCCGGAGCCGACTGCATCAGCTCCTCCATTCCCCGCAGGGCCAGCCCGTCCCGGTTCCAGCCCGCCGCGAAATAGTCGAATATCCGCCGCTCCCCCTGCTTGTCGCCGTACTCCTTCAGCACCCGCAGCACCGTATAGCCCCGCAGGCTGCAGAAGCTGGTGACTCGCACGGGAATGCCGCAGTTCAGCAGGCTCTTGGCCAGGATATACCCCTGGGCCGCGATGGTCTCCTGACAGTGCAGCCGGGAGGCCGAGCCGTCCAGCAGCAGGTCCACGCTGAAGCCGGGCTTCGGCTCCTGATCCTGCCGCAGAAACACCCGGTCGTCCCCCAGCACCGGCTCCCGCCATACCCTGGCCCCGTCCAGCCAGCCCTGCCGGGCCGTCACGGCCTCCGGCTGCTGGTGCACCAGCACACAGTTGCGAATTTGCTCCGTCAGCCGCAGCAGAGCGCTTTCATACAGCTCACTGTTTTCGGCATAAGCCGCCCGGTTCAGCCGGGCCTGCTCCGCCGCCTGTTCATACAGCTGCTGGCTGTCGCTGCTGGGCGGCACGTCCGCCGCCGGGTCCCCCCGGGTAAACCACAGCCTGCATCCCAGGTGATTCCCGGTGCACCGCTGCTGCTCGATGGCGCTCAGCTGCTTTGGGGAATACATGCTCCGCCCGAAGCACCGCTGGATATACGCCCGGTCCGCCTCCGCCCGCTCGTTGGAGCGCAGCATGGACCGCAGGGCGTCCGCCGCCCGGACAAGCCCCGCCTGCCCGGCATGGGCCGCCCGTCCGATGGCCAGATCGTCGGTGCGCACCAGCTCCGTGGGAGCCATTTTGGTCATAAAGGCGATCCACCGCCGGTTGTCGAAGTGCAGCCGCAGCTCCGCCTTGGTCCGCACCTTTCCGTCAAAGCCCAGATACTTCCGGAAGCCCGCCCGCAACGCCTGCTCCAGCTCCTCCCCGCTGACGTCCCCGCAGCACAGCGCCCGATACAGGCCCTTATCCCAGGGGGTCACCAGCCGGTCCGGCTTTCCCAGCACGTTTTTCCACCGGGCCGCCTGCATGGAGTATACCAGCTGATTCCGGGCCATCCACTCCTGCCGGGAGGTCTGATATTCCATGGCAAAGAACTCCCGGGCGTGGTCCTGCCGCAGCTCCTCCAGCGCCGGACGTCCCGGCAGCTCCTTTTGATACACAGCGCTCTCCAGGGCCAGCCACGCCAGGTCGTCCATCACCGCCTGCCGCACATCCCCCAGCCACGAGTCAAACAGCCGCTCCAGCATATCCCGGCCAAACCACTTGTATACCAGGCCGATGACAAAATTCATGTAAAAATCCGGTGTCCCGTCGGTTTTCATGGCCAGGAATTTGGGCTCGAACCCATATTCCCCCGCCGCTGCCCAGATCAGGTTCACCGCCCGCCGCTGCTGGGCGCTGTAGGTCTGCACACCCATGGCGCTCAGTCCGTAAACAGCCGGGCCCGGTCCAGCTTCGCCGGAATGCGCCCGGCGATCACGTCCCGGATCAGGTCCTGTTCATAGCTGTCAAAGGCCTTGTTGGTGATGCCCATGTCCAGGGCCATCCCCGCCCGGACGCCCCGGCGGATCAGCCGCAGCGCGTCCAGCAGGCCCCGCAGGTCCAGGGCCTTGGAGGAGATCTCCGCGCTCTCGCACTTTTTCTGCAGGTCCAGAAACAGCTGGGCAAACTGCTGGCGGTATTTCTTCTCCAAAGTGGGAAATTCCTCCTCCAGCAGCCGCTCCAGACCCTCCTCCCCGATGGTGGGCATCTGAATCACCACGAACCGGCTGGTCAGGGCCTCGTTCAGCTCCCGGGTCCCGGCATAGCCATAGTTCATGGTGCCGATGAACCGCGCCGCCGGGTCCACCTCCACCCGGTCATATCCCGGCACGTCGATGGCCCGCCGGAAGTCCAGCGTAGCATGCAGCACCGCCAGCGCCTCGTTTTTGGCCATGTTGATCTCGTCCAGAATGCCGAAGCCCCCGTTTTTGGCGCACAGATACACCGGTCCCGGCCGGAAGGTGACCTGTCCCCCCACGAAGGTATCCATGCCGATGAGGCTGGCAGCGTCCATGTTCACATGGAACGACACATCCCAGGCCGGACGTCCGAAGGCCATGGCCAGGTTCTCCGCCAGCACGTTCTTGCCGGTAGCCTTGCTGCCTGCCAGCAGCAGATTCTCGCCGCACAGCAGGGCCGCAGCCGCCGCCTCCCACACGTCCTTTCCGTAATAGTGATACCGGGGCCGGGGCACCCGCCCCGCCAGCTCCGGCGCCGCCGGATACTTCTCCCGGTATTCCCGGATCCCCTGAATGATCCCCTTGTCGATCTGTTCCTTCTCCAAAAACTCCAGCATAGTACCTCAAACCCCTTTCCTTCGGGTATTTTTTCCCGCCGGTATTATACACCCCTCCGGTAGGGAATGCAATCCGCCCGCCTGCTAAGATTCCGTATAGTCTTTTTCCCTCTTGCCAAATCCGGTCCGTTCCGGTATAATATATTTGTGAAAAATTATATTCCGGAAAGGAGACGCCGCCATGTTTCTGATCGGCGATAAGGTGGTCCACCCCATGCACGGGGCCGGCATCATCGAGCGCATCACCCATGAGCGCCTGGGCAGCCGGGTCAGCAGCTACTATGTGTTCCGCATGCCCGCCGGGGGGCTGGTGCTGAAGATCCCCATCGATGCCTGCTGTCAGATCGGCCTGCGGTGTCTGTCCACGGCGGAGCACATCTGCCAGGTGCTCTCCGCCATCCCCACGCTGGAGGTGCAGATGTCCTCCAACTGGAACCAGCGCTACCGGGACAATCTGGCCCGGCTGAAAAGCGGCGACCTGCTGGAGGTGGCCCGGGTCATCAAGGGCCTCATGTGGCGGGACCACCGCCGGGGCCTATCCAACGGCGAGCGCAAAATGCTCCACAGCGCCAAGCAGATCCTCATCTCCGAGGTGGTGCTGGTGGAGGGAACGGACGATTACCCCGCTGTGGAGCAGCGGATCAACGAAGCCATGATGCTGGGAGCGTAACTATGGGAAAATTGTTTGATAAAATCCGCCGGGTCCAGGATAAGACCCGCCCCTTCTGCTCGGCCATTGTCCCCGCCGCCGGATCCTCCGCCCGCATGGGCGGCCAGGACAAGCTGCTGACGGACCTGTGCGGCGCGCCGGTGCTGATGCGCACCCTGTGCGCCATCGACCGGACCGAGCTGGTGGACGAGATCATCGTCGCCACCCGGGAGGAGCTGCTTCTCACCGTGGCGGACCTGTGCGGCCGCTGCGGCCTGCACAAGCCCGTCAAGGTGGTCCGCGGCGGCTCCACCCGGGCCCAGTCCGTCCTGGCTGCCGCCTTGGAGGCCAACCCCAAGGCGGGGCTTCTGGCCGTTCACGACGCCGCCCGTCCCCTGGTGGACCCGGCGGAATTTGACGAGATCATCCGCCTGGCCTGCCGCACCAACGCCGCGGCCCCCGCCGTTCCGGTAACCGACACCATCAAGGCCGCGGACCCCACCGATGGCCGCGTCCTCTCCACGCCGGACCGCTCCACCCTTTTCGCCGTATACACCCCCCAGGTCATCGAGGCCAGCCTGCTGAAGGCCGCCCTCCAGTCCGCCATCGACGCCGGAGCCGAGATCACCGACGACTGCTCCGCCGTGGAGCGTCTGGGCAAGGAAGTCTACCTGGCCACGGGCAGCCGGGAAAATATCAAGATCACCACCCCCCTGGACCTGCTGATCGCCGAGGCCATCCTCCGGGGGCGGGACAGATGACGAATCTGCGCATGGGCCACGGCTACGATGTCCACCGGCTCACCGCCGGACGTCCTCTGATCCTGGGCGGCGTCCACGTCCCCTATGACCGGGGGCTGGACGGCCACTCCGACGCCGACGTGCTGACCCACGCGGTGATGGACGCCCTGCTGGGTGCCGCCGCCCTGGGAGACATCGGCCGCCTGTTTCCGGACAGTGACGACGCCTTTCTGAACATCTCCAGCCTGGTGCTGCTGTCCCGGGTCCGGGACGCTCTGGCAAACGCCGGATACCGGGTGGTGAACATCGACGCCACCCTCATCGCCCAGGCCCCCAAGGTCGGCCCCTACCGCCGGCAGATGCAGGAGAACCTGGCCGCCGCCCTGGACATCGGCCCCGGCTGCGTCAACGTCAAGGCCACCACCGAGGAGCACCTGGGCTTCACCGGCGACGGCTCCGGCATGTCCGCCCACGCCGTGGCCCTGATTGAACACATATAACCAACAACCGGGTACGGCGTGCCGTACCCGGGTTTTTTGGTTATTCCGCTTTCTGGAGCATCCCGTCCACCAGCTGCTGGGCCCGGACGCGGGTCTGTTCCTCGTCCATACCCAGCACCCGGCCGTGCTCCACCACCACCCGGCCATTGACCATCACCAGCTCCGCCGGGCGGGCATAGCCCACGGTGCCCAGCATACAGGCGGGGTCCAGCTTGGCCCCGGCCAGCTCCAGCAGGTCCACGTCCAGCAGAAACAGGTCCGCCGCCTTTCCCACCTCCAGGCTGCCGATCTCGTCCTGACGGCCCAGAAGCCGGGCGCTGCCCATGGTGGCCATTTTCAGCAGGTCATACCCGGTGGGGGCCTTGGCGCTGTAGGTCAGCCGGTGCAGCAGGTACGCCGCCCGGATCTCCGCCAGCAGGTTGGAGCAGTCGTTGGACGCCGAGCCGTCCACGGCCAGTCCCACCGGCACCCCCAGCTCCAGCATATCCGGCACCCGGCACACGCCGGAGGCCAGCTTCATGTTGGACACCGGGCAATGGGCCACGCCTGTTCCCGTCCGGGCCAGCAGGCGCAGCTCCTGATCGTTGAAGTGGATGCCGTGGGCATACCACACGTCCTCTCCCAGCCAGCCGCAGCTCTCCATATACGCCAGGGGCCGCATACCCACGGCCTCCAGGGTGAACCGCTCCTCGTCCTTGGTCTCGCACAGATGGGTGTGCAGCCGTACCCCCATGGACCGGGCCAGGACCGCCGACTGCTTCAGCAGGTCCGTGGTCACGCTGAAGGGCGAGCAGGGGGCCAGGGCCACCTGGTGCATGGAAAACCGAGATGTATCGTGGAATTTCTCCACCAATCTCTGGCTGTCCCGCAGGATGGTGTCCACATCCTGCACCAGGTCATCCGGCGGCAGACCGCCGTCGCTTTTGCCCCGGGACATACTGCCCCGGGTGGCGTGGAACCGGACCCCCAGCAGGTCCGCCGCCCGGAACTGCTGGTCGATGAAGTGCTCCGATCCCACCTTGGGGAACACATAGTGGTGGTCCATGCAGGTGGTGCAGCCGTATTTCAGCAGCTCGCCCAGCCCCACCAGGGAGCTGTAATAGATGCAGTCCTCGTCCAGGCCCCGCCAGATCTCGTACAGGGTCCGCAGCCACGGAAACAGCTCCATTTTCTGCACCTTCGGCAGGTTCCGTGTGAAGGTCTGGTACAGATGGTGGTGGGTGTTCACCAGACCGGGGTACACAAAGCAGTGGGAGGCGTCGATGACGCGGTCCGCCGGGCGCTCCTCCGGCCCGATGTATCGGATCACGTTGTCCTGCACCAGGATGTTTTCGCCCCGCAGCACCCGGTCCTCCCGGTCCACGGTGACGATGGCCTGGGCATTTCGGATAAGAGTGGTCGCCATAGGTCACGCTCCTTTTCTGTAAAAACCCGTTAAAGCGCAGGGTGCGCATCGCGCACCCTGCAAGACTGTCAAAAGAGGGGGGGACTTTCACCATCGGAAAGGAAGATAGTTACGAAAGAAACCCATCAGGGGTGTCTTTCGTTTGCAATCACTTGTTTTTCAGAATTTTTTGAAGTTCTGAAAAACCGCCCCCAGCTTGTCAAAAATGCTTTTTGACAAGCTGGGGGTGCGCGGTGCGCACCCCCTTTAGATTCGGATGATTTACCGATAGATCTCGCCCACGGTGGGGTTGCCGGCGGCCTGCGCCTCATCGGTGTCGATGTGCATGGTGGTGGCGCCGCCCACGTTGACGCGGACCACCACGTCGTCGAAGATCAGCTTGCGGCCCTCGCCGCCGCAGGCCACCTTGATGATCTCCTTATCCTTGACGCCCAGCTTGGCGGCGTCCTCCTCCAGGATGTGCAGGTGACGCTTGGCGATGATGACGCCCTGGCTCAGCTCCACCTCGCCCTTGGGCCCGATGAGCTTACATGCGCCGGAGCCCTCCACATGGCCGCTCTCCCGGACGGGAGCGTCGATGCCCAGGGTGCGGGCGTCGGTGGCGGAGACCTCCACCTGGTCGGCCTTACGCACAGGCCCCAGAATGGACACGTTGGCCATTTCCTTCTTGGGCCCCACGATGGTCAGCCGCTCATTGCAGGCGTACTGGCCGGGATAGGACAGGGGCTTGCGAACGGTCAGCTGATAGCCCTCGCCGAACAGCTTCTCCACCGTCTCCTGGGTCAGGTGGATATGACGGGCAGACGTTTCGATCATAAAAGACATTTTTTGTTCCTCCTATGTATGCGTATAGATATCGAATCCGTGCCGCAGCACGATTTCCGCGAAAATGCACCGGCAGTTGTTCCCCCGCCGGTATTTTCAGGTTATTTTACCACATTCCGGACTTCCGTGCAAGGGAGTTATTCCATTTCCGGCGGCTTCGGCCAACAATTCTTCCTCCGGCGGCACATGGCCCGCCAGGGCGGCGTTTTTCAGCCGCCGGTCGCCGGATACCTCCCGCAGCACCCGAAGCCCCCGGGGCACGGTGAAGCTCTGGTCCTCCCGTTGAAGCTCCACCTCCATCACCGCCAGCCGTCGCCAGAAGGGGTACACGTCGATCTCGAACACCAGTCCGCCCTCCGGCAGGCAATAGCGCACCTTGTGAATGGTCACCCGCGCCGGGTCCCGCTGTGCCAGCAGGGCCTCATATTCCCGGGCGTCGATCTCCCGCTCCCGCTCCACGCAGGTGCGGTCCGTCAGGCGCTGCTTCTCGGTGTGGAAAACTGCTCCGTTTCCCCCGCCCGGCGGCGGACCCGGGCGCTGACGCCGGGCCGGGACAGCAGATAGGTCTGCCACATCTCCCACCGCACCGGGCACCGGTCCAGCAGGGTCCGGTCCGGCATTTCGATCAGGAATTTCCGCTCGATCTCCAATGGCTCCGTCACAGCTTCTCAAACTCCTCTCGTGTCAGCAGCAGATTCAGGGCCTCCAGCAGGCCGTTGGCCGTCAGGTGCTCCGGCAGACCCAGGTCCCGCAGCACCTGCTGCCGCCGGGCGGCGGAGTTCGGCCCCACCAGGCCCTTGTCCATCATGTCCGCCTTGGTCAGATCCCCGCCGGGGGCCGGGGCATCCTCCCCCTCCAGGGTGGCGCCGCAGCGCCGCAGGGCCTCCAGCAGCACCTCCGGCCGCATACCCTCCACCCCTAACTTGCCCTCCTTGCCGGGATGGCGCTTGCGCCGCTCCTTCCCGGCGATATCCGGGACATAGGCCTGCTTCAGCTGCTGGCGGGGGATGGCCCCCTTCAGGTGGTTCCGGATCACAAAGCCCGCCCCGTCCGGGTCCGTCAGCAGGATCAGCCCCCGCTTTTCCGCCAGCCGCCGCAAAAACGCCAGCTTTTCCCGATCATTGAATACGGAGAACCCGCCGGTCTCCACCACCGTGGCGTCCACCGCCTGCAAAAGGGCGTTGCGGTCATACCGCCCCTCCACCACGATGACCTCTTTCACCCGGGGCTTCATCTGCGCCCCGCCAATTCCATCAGAAACAGCTTCAATTCGTCCTCCTTCTGCTTATCCGGCATACTCATGCTCTTCATCCGCCGGTCCAGCTGCTGGCACCGCAGCACCGCCGTCCGGCACCAGTCATGGTCCACCTTTCTGGCCGCCTGCATCAGCAGCTTGGCCGGGTAATCGCTGCTCATGTTCCACAGCTGCTTCAGCCAGAGCCGGTCCTTGCCGCCGTCCAGGGCCATCCGGGCGGTATACAGCCGCCGCAGCTCCTTGCCCACCGCCGCCAGGATCACAATGGGCTCCGTCTGCATCCGCAGCAGCTCCCCCAGCACCCGGGCCGCGTCGTCGTATTTTCCGGCGGTGATGCTGTTGGTCATGTCGAACACCTGGGCGTCCAGAATGGGGTCCGCCACGGCGTTGATGTCCGCCACGGTGATGCGATCCCCCTTGGCATAGGCAGCGATCTTCCCGATCTCCGGCACCAGGTCCGTCATCAGCGTGCCGCAGGTGAACAGCAGATGGTCCGCCGTGGCCGTGTCGATGTCGTGGCCCTCCGCCGCGAACCGCCGCTTCATCCACCGCAGCAGCTGATCCCGCTCCTGCTGGCAGAACTCCACCTCCTGCGCGTGGTCTCCGATGGCGGCGCACAGCTTCTTCAATGTGTTTGTAGAAATCATTTTTCACTAGTCGGGTAGGAGAAAGCTGTTTTAACGTAAGTATTG
>ENA-UEOR01001748-UEOR01001748.1-human-gut-metagenome-genome-assembly--contig:-NODE-1748-length-12564-cov-43.437655_pt1 | contig 12564 bp, 13 predicted proteins | sample MGYA00242887_ERZ507890 | MGnify/ENA primary metagenome ERZ507890 (study PRJEB26167, sample SAMN06115431) | human gut metagenome | host: Homo sapiens | place: China:Guizhou | collected 2014-10-21...
GTGTTCGACACGGACGGGCAAAAGGGGCTGTCCGTCCCGTCCTCTATGGAGCAGGAAGCGGTCAACGAAGGTATGGCGAATATCGGAAGCGGGCTGGGTACGAGCATTTCCTTTGCGCAAAGTGCCGGGCAACAGGTCGCAATGGATATAACAAGGGGCGTGATGCAGGGCGGTTCGCAATACCTCGCTAAGAAGTTCAGAACGGTAAAAGTACACCTGAAAGCGAACTATCAGGTGATGCTTTACGCCAAACAACAGTAATATATTTATCAACCATAAAAATTTCAATCCAAAATGAAAAAGTTAATGATTTTATTCGCTCTTGTCTTGGGCGTGGTTTCAGTGAAAGCACAAAGTAACGATTTGTATCAGGGCATTACTAAAAAGCTGCCTTACCGCCAAATGGTGACACCTTACGGGGTACAGGTGACGTTTGCAAAAACGGTACACCTTATTTTCCCGTCTGCCGTTAAGTACGTGGATTTAGGCAGTAACTACATTATTGCCGGAAAAGCGGACGGGGCGGAAAATGTTGTCAGGGTCAAGGCTACAACAGAGGGTTTTCCCGGTGAAACCAATTTTTCAGTTATCTGTGAGGATGGCAGTTTTTACAGTTTCAATGCAAAGTACGCACATGAGCCGGAAATGCTGAACATCGAAATGAAAGATTTCTTGGAGAATGAGGACACAACGGATTTCTGAACTTTTCTGTTGCATCACTAAATAATGCTCTGGTATTTAAAATAGGTCTTACATTACACATGTAAAGCAGTTTTTTCTCATCTTCCGCAAGACTTTCAACTAATTTAACTATTTTCATACACAGACTCCCTTTTCCCAAATAATCACCATATTTAATACTATAGTTTACGTCTCCGATATATCGGTGCAGTTGTAGTTATTTGTTTTTTCAAAAAACCAGTTCGTAAAATTACACTTTGTAAATATCATTTTACATTTTTATATGAAATCACAATATGACTTGGTGCAAATAATACTGATGCAATAATCAATAGCACTGACCTACTCATAATCCCACTAAATAAGAACAACATTGAAGGAATAATAGAAAGTGCTAATGCTCTGAAAATGCTGTTTTTCTTAAAACATATAATCCAAATAGCACAATAAAGCATTACCAATATGGTATCTACAATCAGATATACTGCAAATGTTTCGTCAGACCACCACCCGAACCAAGTTCCCGGAATATTGATTATCATGAATCCGAAACAACCCAATCTCCCTACTTGTTCTGTGACCTCAACATATTTATTGTTCCACTTATTATCAAATCCATCTTTGCACTTAATCGCAAATACAACATTGGGTATCATAATGACTGCAATAAAAATCAGCCCAAAAACATTAAACCATTCCATATTATCTACCATCACAAACTTGAATTTATACCCGGTACTTGTCTCGATTTATAGTCATATCAACTAAATGAAATACAAGTAAGATAATAAAAAAAACGGAAACTATTATTATTCCTGCGCCCAGCTTGATAAAATCAATTATACCGCCAAGACAAAAGAGCATTGCCAATGTCTTAATCCGTTTTCCAGTAACTCTGCATATTTTCTCTGTATTTAATCCAGTATAATCTCCTGATAAAAACAGCACACTTCTTTCTGTATTCCTTGATTTGATAAAAAATCTTCCAACAAAAAAGAGAACAGTTGCCATCAGTAAATCAATAAATATAATTATTATTTTCATTTTCAACACCTCTAATTCTAAGTTCACAACTCTCGATTTGTATGTCTCTATTATACCATAATGAGCTTTACCGCAACAGACTATATCGGTATGCCGATATAGTCTGTTCAAAAATAATATACACGTTGCGCATTTTTCATACTAATGTTATTATAAAAATGTAGGTGGAACGAAATAGCACCCATATCATTCATCTTATTCAATTTACATATCCAATGTGTACCCAAATACCAGTTGGTTGCAAACGGCTGGTATTTATTTTAAATAAAATTATTTGTTTTTCCTATTTAAAGTGATATACTAAGAGATAGTTACTTTATTTATAATTGTTTCATACAAAAAATTATTGTAACTATAAAAGACATCATACTAAAAAATCATTAAAGCAGCCGGTTGCCACTAATCGACTGCTTTAACGTTCTGTTATTTGTTAATTTATGTATATACATATGTATATCAAAATTAATACATATGTATATTTTATTTTTAAATGATAAAGATGCAACCAGAAAAGCAGCCGGCCAATAATTGACCGGCTGTTTCCTTCCTTTAAAACTATTTAAAGGAGCTTCTGAAATTGACAAATGTGAATGGTGGAACTTCCATCCACATTTATCAATTATAACAATTGGACAAATTTGATACAATTGTATAATAGTACCATTTCACCACATATCATGTGGAAAATTTGGGACATATTGTGTCCATATATTTCTATCACTATGATCAACTGTAATGTTCTCATTTTGTATAGGATTTTACAGATAAAAGTTATAAAAAATACTTGCAATATCCTCTTGACCATGATAATATAACGAACGGTTCGTTGGTCAAGCGGTTAAGACGCCGCCCTCTCACGGCGGAAACACGGGTTCGATTCCCGTACGGACTGCTAAAACAAAAAGCTCTCAGTACACAGTGCTGAGGGCTTTTTATTTTTGCAAGCAATTAATAACTATAAAACCATTGAGAACAAAAAGCTGATGCCTGCATGTAAGCATGACGCATCAGCTTTTTTATTCTTAAGGTGGCTCAAATCATTATGTCTAAAGTATAATAATACTTGCGCACTTCAAATCATTGCCCAGATTGTATACTCTGCCGGAATCGACACCGACAACAGTTGGTCGGAGAATGTAGTACTCACTGTTTTTTACAACTCTTGCCTTTTCACCATTGCTAAGCTGTACAATTGAATCAACAGGATATAGAATCATACTGCTCATGAAAGCACGCATGACACCTATATCAAGCTGGTTTGTCATGGACATAAGCATCTCAACTGCATCACGCTGTGATAAGGCATCCTTGTACGGACGCTTTGTGACAAGCGCATCATAGACATCTGCGACAGACAAAATCTTTGCAAACTGACAGATTTTGGGTGCATCAAAGCCGAGTGGATATCCGGTTCCGTCAATGCGTTCGTGGTGCTGCAGCACTCCCATCAGTATAGAGTTGTTTAAATCCTTTCGGTCTTTTAGCATATTGTAGCCGTACACGGAATGTTTTTTCATGATATTAAACTCATCATCCGTGAGCCTGCCCGGCTTGTTTAGAATCTCATTGGGGATCATTGTCTTACCTATATCGTGCAGCAGGCCGGATACACCTATGTCGTGGATTTCGTTGTCAGGCAGCTTCATCTGCTTGGCAAGAATCATTGAAATAGTAGCCACATCCACACTGTGCTTGAAGGTGTACTCATCGCTTGTTTTGAGGGAACTGATATCGACAGCTATGGCATCGTTTTCATTGATGGCCTCCATGAGCGAGTCTGCAATCATGTTTGTTGCCTGTGTTAGCTCCTCGGAGTTAGTGTTGTTGAAGATGTACTGGACACCGGTTGATACACGCTGCCTGACACTGTCGCTTAAGGTGACCTTGGAACGGTCGTCCGTACGCAGCTGTTTGACCATGGCGGCAGCCTTTGGAGACAGTATGGCATCCGGATCGTCAGGATCAGCACTTCCCTCGCGGATGTATACTGACATTATACCGAGCTTAAGCAGCGAAGAGATGATATAATCATCGATAGCTGAGCCCTGTACCACCAGGTTACGGCCGGTAGGATCCTTGATGACCTGATCAATAATCATGCCGGGTTTCAATTGTCGTGTTCTCATATATCTGCGTTTAATCATTTTTGCCCCAAAACTAAATAAGTCTACTCTAAAAACAATTCAAAATACTACGAATATTATATAGTATATTTGTACTAAAAACAATCACAAATTGAGATTTTTTTAGTGTTTTTTTGTAATAAAACAACCCCGGCATTTGCCGGGGCTGATGATGGTATTGTATTTATCAAAATCAGAGGTTAGATGTGGTGACCGCCACCACTGTGACCGCCACCACTGTGACTGCCGCCACTATGACCTCCACCACCGCTGTGACCGCCACTTGAGCCTGAGCTTTGTGGACTGTAGTGTCTTGTCTGGTTCATAAAGCGTGCGCGTGCATTTTGAATCTCTACCTTTGTAAATGCTGCACCCATGAGCTCGTTGCTCTTAGCCTTGCGGCCCTTTGACAGGGATAATGCATATACAAAGCAAAAAATCATGCCGGCAGCGAGAGCGATAAAGATGCTCGAAATGTATCTGAGAGGCTGTGATATATGTCCGCCTGCGAGGACTGTGTTGACCTGGTCTATTGTTTCCATGCAGCAGGTGAAATAGTCGTAATCATGACTTGAGGTGGCATATATATAAGTGTTGTCACAGATGGAGTTACATTTTGAGTTTGGGATGGTTCTCTGCGTGCTTCCCTCACAAGCCAGATAAATCTCGTCTAAATCTCTGTCTATCACGAAAATGACACCATTTGCACCGGTTCCGAAATAGTCTTCAAAGGTATTGACTGCATAGCTTTCAGTGCTTCCGTAAGGATGTGAGGTAGTGGTGACAACGGCTATATTGCAGTAGTCGGTTGTCTTTTTCATCTGTGAGATGAGCTTGCTCTTTGCGGCATCGTCAATGAAATTGGCAGAGTCCTCAAGGATGTACTCATAGCCGGTAGACTTGTTTGTACCGCTTAGATTGGAAGCTGTGGCTGTCTCAGTGGCATATACATTTGATGAGCTGCTCAAAACAAGGACTGTAACAAGCAAAAATAATGTAAACAAAGCTGAGCACATGCATTTTATACAATGCAAAAAAGGACTTTTATAATTATTTCTATGCACGGTCATCACCTCCCTTATGTGTGGCAAACTGTGGCAGCTTGCGTGTTGTAAGCACATTGAATGCGCGGATGACATTAATCAGTGTGATAAGCACTGAGGCGATGATGATAAAAGCTGCGCCATAGTACCATGCATCGAGCACCGGCTGGAACAAAAGAACAGCATCGCCAATAAGCATGGATACCATGCCAAAGATGAGTCCGGCAACTCCCTTGTGTCCGGGCATCCGGTCAAAGCTTGAGAAGGCTCTGATTGAAAAAATAAATGATATGATGGTCAAAATAACAAATAAAATCAGGCTGCCGTCTGCATTGCCAAAGCTGCCTCCGATACCTGCAATGATTGCAAACAGAGCAGGAACAAATTGAATGACAAATATAAAAAGTATAAAGTAAGCTATAAACGATGTGTTTGTCTTTTTCTTTATGGTTTTCGTGGCCTTTTTTGCAGCCTTAAGGCGTCTGCGGTTGTTGATTGCACCAAGTGCCTCCGGCTGTTCCTTTGCGATACGGCCCTTATCCTCGGTACCGGCTTCCTTTACAGCAATCATGGTCAGCTCCTGTGAGTAACAGATATTTGCGATAATCGCAAGCACACCGACTATGGTGAGAGTCATTCCGGGAGTTAGAACCGTCAGCAGACATAATAAAATGTATACCGGAATTGCCGCAATGAGTGAGCCGAGCAGGAATTTACCGACAGATATAGGCAGATCTGCAACAACCTTGCCGGTCTGGCCGTTTACTGTGGCATATGCCACACGATCCTTATTGCGGTATGACAAAAACCATACCGGAAACATTGAGTAGTCGGTCTCTTTTACAGTAGTGCCAAGACTTAAAGGCGAAAGAGCAGCGGAGTCACTGTCGACTGACAAGCCGGTAAAGGCAGGCTCTTTACTTATTTCGCTTACTGTGTTTGTGCAGGCAGCATCCATTGCGTCACTTGCGTAAATAGTTGATGGTAAATCAGCTGTATCAGCGTAAAAACCACTTAAGAATGCCGGTGTAAAGCGCTTCATATTCTTCACATCATATGGCGCAAGTTTTTCGCTGATGCTGTCATCAAATGATGAAGATGCATCGTAGGACAGTCCCTTGTAGTAGGCGTCGAGATCTCCCTCGAGCCTGTAATGGTCTGTAATGATGTAATCTCCTGAACGGTGGGATCTTTTCGCCGGAAGTGAAATAGGAGCCTTCTGGGTTACATAATATGTCCAGTAAGGCATGTAGATACCTCTGAATCCGTCGATAAACTTAGGATCCTTAAGCTCCTTTGGCGCGAAAATAGCCTTTTTCATGAGGCTCATGTAGGCCTGCTTACAGTCATCCTTGCTCTTTGCAAATGGTATGATATAAGCCGGCTTGTGCTCCTTTTGCATGCGGCTGTAGAGCACAGTTGATGCACCGCAGAAGCTGCAGAAGCCTGCTGCGGTATCGTCTGTGCTCAGGATTTCTCCTCCGCACTGAGGGCATGTGAAAATGGTTGCGTCGAAGTCCTTCTGGACCTCGGCGTCAGAGGTTTTGTCCTCGTACGCGTAAGGGTCGAAAAGTGAATGACAGTATTCACAGGCTAACTGGCCTGATTTGATGTCAAACTTCACATTTCCACCGCAATTTTTACATGCGAACATTTTGTTTCTCCTTTCTATTCCCTTTTACTTTTTTATCTGCTTGAATAAATAATTCCTTCCAGATTGACGGATGGAAGAGGATGAGCAGTGGAAACAGCTCGAGTCTTCCGGCAAGCATGTCAAACATCAGTATATATTTGGAGAAATTATTAAAAAAGCCGAAATTGCATGTCGGACCGACCAGAGAAAGACCCGGTCCGATATTGTTAAATGTAGCTGCGACAGCCGTGAAATTGGTAGTGAAATCATAGTTTTCAACGGAAACAAGCAGCATTGAAACAACAAAAATGACGGCATACGTCATGAAATAAACATTTATTGACCTGATAACATCATGGTCTACAGGCTTGTGCTCAAAGGTGAGCTTTTTCACACTCTTTGGGTGAATGTAGCCATTTAACTCCTTAAGTATTGTCTTTACAGCGATGACAATACGAGATACCTTGATACCGCCGCCGGTGCTTCCGGCACATGCACCAATGAACATCAAAAGCACAAGCAGTGTCTTTGAAAGCTCAGGCCATCTGTCGAAATCGGTGCTGGAAAATCCGGTTGTCGTGATGATTGAGCCAACCTGAAACGCTGCCTTTGTGACTGCGTCAAACACACCGGTACACATATGCGCGATATTCACGCTTATGACTACAACGGAGGCTATTATGATGCCGAAATAGTATCTGACCTCCTCAACCTTAAGTGCGTCACGGATGTGACCGAAGAAAAGCAGGTAGTAAGCGTTGAAATTGACACCGAAAAGTATCATAAATATGGTAACAACCCACTGCAGATAAACATTGTAGCCGCAAAAGCTGTCGTTTTTGATACCAAAGCCTCCTGTTCCGGCTGTGCCAAGAGAGGTACAGATGGCATCGTAAAGAGGCATTTTCCCGAAAAGCAGGAAAATAATCTCCATAGTCGTAAGACCAAAGTATATTATGTATAAAAGCCTGGCGGTATGCTTCATCTTTGGAACGAGCTTTCCAACTGAAGGCCCGGGGCTTTCTGCGCGCATCAGGTTGATATTGCTGCCGCCTGAAAGCGGGATGATTGCCAGAAGAAAAACAAGCACACCCATACCGCCAATCCAGTGCGTAAAGCAGCGCCAGAAATTCATGCAATATGAGAGTGATTCTACCTCAGGCAGGATGCTCGCTCCTGTCGTGGTGAAGCCGGAGATGGTCTCAAAAAGAGCATCTGTGAAGCTTGGAATCTCTCCTGATATGTAAAACGGCAGACAGCCGAATATACTCAGTACAATCCAGCCCAGTGCGGTTGTTGCACAGCCCTCCTTCAGGTAAAAGGTAAAATCCCTCGGTTTTTTAGCCGAAAAAATAAAACCGATAGCTATGCTTATGAGTGCAACAATCAAAAAGTAGATGCCGCTTTTTTCATAATAAATACCGGCAACAATACATGGCAGAAGCAGCAAAAAGCCTTCAAGCTTTAAAATATATCCCAAAAGATATCGAATTACTGAAGTGTTCATATCATTCCTCCACTATTCCATAATATCCTGAAGATTCGTAAAGCCGGTATGGGTTGTTATAATCATGACAGTATCATTTTTTTGTATGCAGTCATTACCTGTAGGAATGATAATTTTGCCGTTTCGGTTGATGAAGCAGATGAGCAGATGCTTTTTGAGCTTTAGGTCTCGAAGCGGTATGTCTGTCACATTTGAGTTTTCTGATACAAAGAACTCAATTGCTTCAACTCTTGAGTCGTACATGTGGTAGAGAGTCTCTATATTGCAGTTCATAGAGTTTTTCTTTGCACGGACATAGGCAATTATGGCTTCTGAGGTGATGTATTTTGGCGAGATTACACTGCCAAGGTCCAGGCTGTTTATGACATTGGTAAAAGTTATACGATTAAGCTTTGTTATGACCTTTGCATTGGAAACCTGTTTCGCATAGAGCGTAAGCATGATGTTTTCCTCGTCTATACCGGTAAGAGGTACAAATGACTGGCAGGTCTCTATGCCCTCTTCCTTTAAGAGTGCCTGTTCTGTTCCGTCACCGTTTATGATGACAGCATCCGGAAGCAGTATGGAAAGTTCTTCACAGCGCTCGAAGCTATTTTCGATTATTTTGACCTTTATGCCACGTGATATGAGCTGCTTTGCCAGGTAATATGCGGCTTTGCCGCCTCCGATAATCAGTGTATTTTTTACGCTGTGTGTATTGACTCCGATGTGGCTGAAAAACTCCTTTGTATGTCTGCGTTCGCCGACAAATGACAGCTTATCGCCCTTGCGGAGCACAAAATCACCTGATGGGATAGTGACCTCATCATCTCTCTCGACTGCACCGATAAGTATGTTGGCATGGTGCCTGGTGCCCAGATCCATGAGCTTTGTTCCGTCGAGGATGCTGCCCTCGGGAATCTCATACTTGATGAGCTGTGCCTGACCGTGAGCAAAGTTTGTCACCTCAAGGCTGGACGGCAGATGAAGAATATGAGCCATCTCAATAGCTGCCTCAAGCTCAGGGTTGATAATGAGTGCAAGACCAAGCTTGTCGCGCAGATATTTGGCCTCCTGGCTGTATTCAGGCGTTCTGACTCTGGCTATAGCAGCACAGTTGCCGACCTGTGTGGCAATGGTACAGCATAGCAGATTCAGCTCATCAGAGCCTGTGACTGCGATGATTAAGTCGGCATCATCAATACCCGCTTCCTGCAGTATCTTGTAGCTGGCACCATTTCCTGCAATACCCATTACATCATAGATATTGGATACCTGGGAAATCCTCTCCCTGTTTTTGTCGACAATTGTTATGTCGTGCCCCTCCTTGCCAAGCTGCTCAACGAGAGTACGGCCTACCTTGCCGCATCCGACGATGATAATTCTCAGTCCCTGGGAGGGAACCACTCCTTTTTTGAACATTATTTCCTCCGTATATAAAAATATAATGATATGAGGGTCAAAAGGTATTTTGCCCCTCATTTATGATTGTGTGGTGGATAGAATTATTATGACTATCATATATCAATGGATTATAACATAACGCATATATATTTCATAGAGAAAAAAGTCCCAAAAATATGAGATTGTAATAAAGTACAAAAAGTGATAAAATTGATTTTAATTGTAGTATTTGAATAGCTGTTTGAACAGCAATAAGAGATAGATTTTTGGAGCTTTAAGTAATGACGGGATTTTTAAAGGCAAACTACCATACGCACACCTATAGGTGTCAGCATGCATATGGCAGTGAGCGTGAATATATAGAGGCGGCAATCAGAATGGGCATTACAGAGCTTGGTTTTTCGGACCATGTGCCGTGCCCCTTTAAGGATGGCTATGTGTCGGGCATCCGTATGACGATGGAGCAGGCACCGGAGTATGTGTATGCCATCAGGGAACTTGGGAAGGAGTATGCATCCGACATAAAGCTCTACGTTGGCTTTGAGGCGGAGTACATACCGGAGTTTTTCAAGGAGCAGAAGGCTATGTTTGACAGGCTTGGCTGTGATTACATGATAATGGGCCAGCATTTTATGAAATCAGAGCAGACAGGCCCATATACAGGCACACCGACAGATGATGAGAGCCGTATACGCGAGTACGTGGATACTGTTATAGAGGGCATGAAAACAGGCATGTACAGCTATTTAGCACATCCTGATTTAATAAATTACCAGGGACTTGATTCCGTCTATGACTGGGAGATGACGAGGATGTGCAAGGCACTTAAGGAGCTTGACATACCGCTTGAGATAAACATGCTTGGTATCAGTGCAGGAAAGCACTATCCGACAGAGCGCTTCTGGTGTATACCGCATGACATCGGCAACAAAGTGATACTTGGGCTTGATGCACATACAGTGGACAATATATGTGATGTGGAAAGCTATGAAAAGTCACTTGATATAGTCAGAAAATATGACCTGAATCTTATTGACCGGATTGAGATATAGTTACTTACAAAATATCAAATACCAAAAGTGAGGAATGCTATGATTATTACAGAAGAAAAATATAATGAGGAATTAACAAGATATGTTTTGCCTTTTATCAGGCTTAATTTTGAAGATGGCTATATGAAGAGTGCAGATGGCACACGCATACATTACGGCTATGTGACGACACCTGTAGCAAAGGCTGCCATAGTCATATCACATGGATTTACAGAGTGTATGCCTAAATATTATGAGATGATTTACTATTTCGCAAAGGCCGGATACTCAGTATATATGGTGGAGCATCGAGGACACGGCTTTTCGGAAAGAAGTGTATCAGATATGAGCATGGTCACTGTAAACAGCTTTGACGATTATGTGAGTGACCTTGATATGTTTATCCGCGAGATTGTGATGAAGCGTGAGGGGCGCAGACCGCTTTACCTGTACGGACATTCTATGGGAGGCGCGATAGCTGCCCTGTATCTTGAGAAGCATCCGGAGGTATTTACAAAGGCAGTACTTTCAAGCCCTATGATAGAGATGCTTTATGGCAATTTTTCACATTTTGCCGTGGAGGCGATACTGTTTGTCGCAAGTGTGCTTAACTGGAACGATAAATATCTGCCGAGCCAGACACAGTATACGGATGAGTATGATTTTGAATCGAGCTGTTGTCTGTCAAAGGCGCGCTATGACTACATATACAAGTGCAAGGTGGAGGAAGAACGCTATCGTACAAATGGCGCCACCTACAGATGGTGCAGGGCCGGGCGCAAGGCATCCAAATATATAAAGAAGCATGCACAGGAAATTAAAATACCGGTGCTGTTATGCCAGGCGGGAAAGGATTATCTGGTTTCAAATACCGCTGAGGATGAATTTATTGCGAAGCTGCCTCAGGGCATTAAGAAGGTCTATCCTGATTCAAAGCACGAGATATTTAATGCGGATGATGATACCTTGGAAAAGTTTTACTCAGATATCCTTGATTTTTGGGCTTGAACATGAAAATGAAATTCGTCAAGTGAAAAATGTGACATAAAAAATCATTTGTTTTGTTAGAAATGACATATGGATTTAAAATACAATATATAGTATAATCACAACTGTTGCGGACAAGATGTTAGTATTTAAGCCGATGGTAAGAGTACGTAAAGCATAGCCCGTACAGAGAAAAATAATAAAATATATCAATATTGTAACAGGTAAATATACTATCAAACAAATGTGAGGAGAAAGAGAATGTCAGACGAAGTTTTAGACGATGTAATGATTAAGGGTTCATGTAAGGGAAAAGCAGATGCTATTGTAAATTGCCAGTGCAATATCGAGAGTGCACCGGTCAGATGCGAGCAGGCAGAAAGATGTATGTTCTATTCATATTATAAGTGCAGCAAGCAGTGGAAGAGGCTTGCATAGTTAAAATTTAAGATTAAAGCTCCGGGCTGACAATGAAGTCGGCATGGAGCTTTTTTGCGTATATTATAAAGAAAAAAATATTTTACATGCGGAAAACTTATGATAATATATATAATATATTAACAAGATATAGGAGAGACGCGCATGAAGAGAGTTTTGGTACTGAGTGATTCACATGGTAATGTGGGAAATATGATTCGGGCAGTCAAAAGAGAGGAGCCTGATATGATACTTCATCTGGGAGACTGCGTTGTGGATGCGGATGCCCTTAGGAGAGAGTTTCCTCATATAACCATGGTCAATGTGCCGGGAAACTGTGATTTTTCACGGGGAGATACAGAGAGACTTATTAATATCGACGGCTATAAGGTACTCATGTGCCATGGACATACATATGGAGTAAAGATGTCATATATGCATCTGGAGCTGCATGCGAAGGAAGTCGGGGCAGATCTGGCGCTCTTTGGACATACACACAAGCTGTTTTATGATAAGCACAATGGTCTTGCGATGATGAATCCGGGAAGCATCGGTGCACCGCTGTGGGGCTGCATGCCATCATATGGTATCATCACATTTGACAAAGAACACGATGTTATGAAACTTGATGTTGACTACATTGAGTATTGACGAATGATTTATCAAAGCGGTATAATATTGGCTAATACAGTTATTTATATAGGAAGCAGAGGAA
>ENA-UEOR01001749-UEOR01001749.1-human-gut-metagenome-genome-assembly--contig:-NODE-1749-length-12561-cov-35.270586_pt1 | contig 12561 bp, 7 predicted proteins | sample MGYA00242887_ERZ507890 | MGnify/ENA primary metagenome ERZ507890 (study PRJEB26167, sample SAMN06115431) | human gut metagenome | host: Homo sapiens | place: China:Guizhou | collected 2014-10-21...
CGATCCTTGCATGATGGGCTTCCACCTCTTTGCATATGTCCAAGGATAGTTGCACGTGTCTCGATGCCTGTTGCAGCCTCGATTTCCTTAGCCATCTCCTGTGAATGTCCTACACCCTCAGCATTGATGATGATGTAATGCTGCTTACCGAGCTCTCTTGCGTGAGCTACTCTCTCGATGAGTGCCTCAAGGTTGTTGTCATACTTCTCAGGAAGTAATACTTCCTCAGCGCCGTTTGCAAGACCGCACCATAATGCAATGTATCCGGCTCCACGTCCCATAACCTCGATGATTGAGCATCTCTCGTGTGATGTAGATGTATCACGTACCTTGTCGATAGCCTCCATAGCTGTGTTGCAGGCTGTATCAAAACCGATTGTGTAATCAGTACATGCGATATCAAGGTCGATTGTGCCAGGAAGACCGATTGTATTGATGCCAAGTGCAGCAAGCTTCTGCGCACCCTGGAAGGATCCGTCACCACCGATAACTACGATAGCATCGATACCATGCTTCTTGCAGATCTCAGCACCCTTCTGCTGTCCCTCTGCTGTAACGAACTCCTTACATCTGGCTGTCTGTAAGATTGTACCACCGCGTGAGATTGTGTCTGAAACGCTCTTTGAATCCATATCCACGATCTCTTCATTTAACAGACCTGCGTATCCTCTCTTGATTCCTTTAACCTTCTTGCCCTTTGAGAGAGCCTGACGAACAACGGCACGAATTGCTGCGTTCATTCCCGGTGCGTCACCACCACTTGTAAGTACACCTATTGTGTTAATCTCTTTTGCCATTGGTATAACCTCCATATGTTAAAAAATTATCATTTATTCTAATCCCAATCTATTGTACTTGTTTTAGCATAATTTTTCAATATTCTTTTCAACAATTTTCGCATTTTCTTTGTCTAAAAATTCCAAAAGCTGCTCCATGAGTTCATTATTTGCATTTACGGAATAATTTCTGCCAAGTTTCTTCATCTGCTTTGTATCTGCGATGTAAATTATGACCTCATCTGCTCCGTCTGATTCACGGATTGTCTCAAGAAGCCTGCTCTCATTTTTCTTATAGTCATCCATCGTATCAAACTTAAGCCAGAGTTGTTTCGGAAGCTCATCAAACGGTATGATTCTCTCGCATATTATCTTGCCGTTCTGCTCATCCTCGACCGTCGCATGTCCGATGACAAATATTTTAGCATCATCCTGTAAATATCTCTGATAACGCTCGTAATCTCTTGGAAAAATAATAACCTCGACTGTTCCTGTCAGATCCTCTATCGTGATAAAAGCCATAGCCTGATTGTACCTGGTAAACTTAATAGTCTTTGTTGCTATCATGCCTCCGATTACCACGTGCGCATTGTCCTTTATCTTAACGGCACCGCTCTCCTCTTCGAGCTCAAAATCTATCGCATTTGCTGTGATGTTTTTCTTTAGAGCAGCTGCATATTTTTCCAGAGGATGTCCGCTTAAATAGATGCCAAGCACCTCTTTTTCATATGCAAGAGCCTCCTCTGCATCATATTCACCAACATTTGGGTACTTAAGCTCAAACGACTGCCTGTCCTCGTCTGAGACCAGATCAAACAGACTCATCTGCCCTGCCATAGTTGACTTTTTGTCATGCTGCACCCTGTCCACAATCGATGCATACACCATTGCCATCTGCTTTCTCGTGCCGTCGAGTGAATCACAGGCACCAGCCTTTATCAGATTCTCAATCGCACGCTTGTTGATAAGCTCCTTCTGGCAGGTTCTCTCAATAAAATCAGAGAGTGTGCGGAATCTGCCGCCACTTTCTCTCTCCTCGATTATCTGGTCTATGACCGGCCTGCCGAGTGATTTGATGGCATACATACCATATCTGACATGGTCGCCCTCTGCGGTAAACTCGCCCTGTCCACAGTTAATATCCGGTGGAAGCACCTTAATACCCATATCACGACAGCTGTAAAGATACTGCGCCGCCTTGGCTGAATTGTCTATAACAGATGTCATGAGCGCTGCCATAAATTCGACCGGATAGTAGTTTTTGAGCCATGCAGTCTGAACACTGATTTTCGCATATGCGGCAGCATGCGATTTGTTGAACGCATACTTAGCGAAATCAACCATCGAATCGTATATGCTGTTTGCGGCTTTTTCATCTATGCCGTTTGCCACACAGCCCTTTATGCCACGCTCCTTATCTCCGTACACAAAGCTCTGGCGCTCTGCGTCGATGACATACTGCTTCTTCTTGCTCATGGCACGGCGGATGTTGTCCGCCTGTCCCATTGTATAGCCCGCGAGCTTCTGCACTATCTGCATAACCTGCTCCTGGTATACTATACAACCGTAGGTCGGCTCTAAAATACTCTCAAGCTCCGGTGTCACATAGCTTATCTCATTTGGATTGTTCTTGCCCTTTATATAGTTTGGGATGAAATCCATAGGACCCGGACGGTAGAGTGAAATACCTGCCACGATGTCCTCAAAGCTCTGTGGACTGAGCTCCTTCATGAAGCTTTGCATACCGGCAGACTCGAGCTGGAATACCCCTTCCGTCTTTCCTGTTCCGATAAAGTCAAGTGTGCCCTTATCGTTGAAATCAATATGGTCGATATCCACATCAATGCCCCTTGATGCCTTGATATTCTTCACGGAATCCTTTAGCACCGTAAGTGTACGAAGCCCTAGAAAATCCATCTTTAAAAGGCCAAGCTCCTCGAGCTGTACCATATTGTACTCTGCGGTAGGGCTTCCGTCATTTGCCCTTCCAAGAGGCACATAATCGCTCGCCACACCCGGATAAATTACCACTCCTGCGGCATGCACTGAAGTATGGTTTGGCAGTCCCTCGAGCCTTTTTGCCATATCTATCATTTCATGCACTCTTGCATCACTCTCGTAAATGCCCTTGAATTCAGGGTTCATCTGAAGTGCCTTGTCAATCGTGATATTAAGCTCCTGAGGCACCATCTTTGCAAGCCTGTCAGTCTCTGCATATGGGAAATCCAGCGCCTTTCCGACTGATTTTATGACACCTCTTGCCGCCATCGTACCAAAGGTGACTATCTGCGTTACCGAATCGTGTCCGTACTTCTCCTGAACATACTCTATGGCGCGATATCTCTCCGCGTATTCAAAATCCACGTCGATATCAGGCATGGAAACTCTCTCAGGGTTAAGAAATCTTTCAAAGAGCAGATTGTATTTAACCGGGTCAATATCCGTAATCCCGGTACAGTAGCACACCCTGCTTCCCGCCGCTGAGCCTCGTCCCGGGCCTACCCAGCAGTCGTGCGTGCGGCACCAGTTGATATAATCCCACACGATAAGGATATACTCTATAAAGCCCATGGTCTTTATGATACCAAGCTCATAGTCCATATCTGCATGTATCTTTTTAAGCTCATCAGCACTGTACTCACCACAGCCTATGTATTTCTCCCTAAAGCCCTTCTCGCAAAGCTCTGTAAGGAATGCTTCGGCACTATCATAGCCCTCTGGCACCTCATACTTTGGAATCTTGTAATTGCCAAACTCAAGCGTTACATTGCATCTGTCGGCAATTTTCTGCGTATTCTCAATAGCCTCTGTGGCATATGGGAAAAGCGCTCTCATCTGCTCTTCGCTCTTTACGAAAAACTGTCCGCCATCATAGCGCATCCTGTCCTCGTCAGACACCTTTTTCCCGGTCTGGATGCACAAAAGCACATCATGTGCCTCCGCATCGGACTCGTAGGTGTAGTGCACATCATTAGTACACACTAACCCTATTTCAAGCTCCTTGCTCATCCTAAGAAGCTGCTGATTCACAAGCTTCTGGTCATCAATGCCATGGTCCTGCAGCTCAAGGAAGAAGTTGTCTTTTCCAAAGCAGTCCTGATACTTCCTTGCAATCTCCTTCGCCTCGTCATAAAAGCCTCTGACGATGTATCTGGGAATTTCTCCTGCCAGACAGGCAGACAGGCATATAAGCCCCTCGTGATATCTCTCAAGCGTCTCAAAATCCACTCTCGGCCTGTAATAATAGCCCTCTGTGAACCCTATTGACACTATCTTCATGAGATTGGCATAGCCTGTATTATTTTCAGCAAGCAGAATCAGATGATAATACCTGTCATCACCGTGGCTTGTCTCCCTGTCAAAGCGCGAATTTGGTGCCACATATACCTCGCAGCCTATGATCGGATTGATATCATTTGCCTTTGCCGTCTTGTAAAACTCCACCACACCGTACATATTGCCATGGTCTGTGATTGCGGCAGAGTTCATGCCAAGCTCCTTTACGCGCTTTACATATTCTTTTATCTTGTTTGACCCATCGAGCAGACTGTACTCGGTATGGGTGTGAAGATGACAAAATGACATTTGGATTCCTCTTTCTTTATTTTTGTATCGCCGCCCGCCCTTCATGGGTTGTGCCACCCGGCGGGTACTGTGGCAGAACTCGTTTCAAATTGCTAATTTGTCGGTGTCGTTTTCGGCTCCCGCGATTGTTTATGTTCATTCGACAGCTGGACACTTGCGTCGTGGTGTTCGCCTGTGTCATACGCTTGATTTATGACGTGCCGTGTGGGAGTTACATGCCGCCTCAAACAGAGTTTATCAGCTTCCCAACTCTATGTGTATAAACACTGCAAGCGAATTAGGCTCCTGCATATATGTGATAGTGCCGCCTCTTGCCGTCGGAATCAGATATTTGTAGTCACCCTTCTCGAAAAGACTGTGACATGCAGTATCATAGGTTTCTCTGTCCGAAAACTTGAACGTGATATAGTTAGATGACGTTGTCATGCCCTGTAATGTTTTAAGGTCGTAGGATGTAAAATACAGCCCATTCCTGTAATAATAATCATCCTCCACAGTCGCTTCCTGCGGCAGCATATCCTCATTGTCCAATGTACGTGTAAGCTTTACCACATCAAGCGGCACTCCGAACCAGCTGTATGATATGCCATTTCCCAGATAATCACCATCACCGTAGGTACAGTCCACCGCACACCACGCACCGTCCAGATATACCATATTCCAGGCGTGGTTTGCATCAGATGTGGTGCCTGTCACAATAAGTGAGCTGATACCGGCCCGGTCACACAGATACTTAAACATCATCGCATAGCCCTGACAGACCGTCCTTCCAAGCACTGCTGAGTACATATCCTGGTTGTGAGGAGAATTCTCCTCATACTCGGCATGCTCTATCACATATTCATAGAAATGCACTGCCTTGTCATAATCCGATGCACCTTCATCGATACCTGCCATACAGGCTGACACATAGCCTGAAATCGTACTTATTGCGTTGTCGATATCAGACTCAGACATATTGTATACAGGTGAAAAAATGATGCTGTTTCTCACAATATACTGACTCTTTTCTATGTAGAAAAACTGTGGATTGTCCAGCAGCACAAACTGCTGTATACGGCTAACGTTGTCAGTGTCTGTAGTATTTAACGAAATTCCATCCATGCGCTTTTGCATCATCGCATAAATCTGCCTGTAAATAAGCTTGTCATCATCTGACAGCTTCTCGTAGTAGTAGTGATATTCCCCTGTAAATACTGACTCATCGTACTCTGTCTGTTCGCCGTTTAAATAGTCTGTTGTGGTCTGCATCTGCCCCTTTACTGCCCTGTGTATAGCTGTAGGAAAATCAGCTATAGCACCTGTAAACCCTCCTGCCTTTAAGCATTTTGCAGCGAACATAAAGCAACAGGCGGCAAACACAAGTGCCAGTATTGTTTTTAAAAGCTTTTTCATCTATTCCCCCATTTAAATGAACTGTAATCGTTGCCGGTCACACTGTTAGGTGTTACCGGTAACAGCCATAGTAAGCCTGCATATCAGGTACAGTACAAAAAGATGCACCGGATAAAAGGCGTAAAACACATATTTAAGAGAAATACCTCTTTTTCCATTGTAATAGCGAAGAGGTATAAGCATAAACAGTGCAAAAAACTCTATGGTACCTGAGAAAAGTCCAAGCAGTATGACTGCCACCGCAAATGCAATCTCACGGTTTAAAGAAAGCAGGTACATCATGACAATACAGCCCACCCCCGCTGCTCCATAATCGCAGCAAAACACAAACTCTGCAATAATCATAATAACAAGTACCACTGATACCATTACTATACACCTGATCAGTGTTATAAAAAACCACTTAACTGCAGAGGATGACTTTTCTATTTTATCGACCGACTTTAGCCAGTCAAGCACCATGATGGCAAGCAAGCCTAAAAGCAGTGTAAAAAACACATTGTTGCTCTTAAATTCGAGCACTGTATTGTTTATTGCAAGATCAAACGGTATCTCAGAGATAAGTGCAAATATAAACAGCCTAGCAGCATATTTTTCCCTGCTGTGTGTATATTTGAAGCCCTCCACAAGCAGGAAGCAGAAAACAGGAAAGGCCATGCGCCCTATAGAACGCATGACCCAGTAGATATCAATAAGCGTTTGTCCACCTATCCCGTTATTTATCATCTGAAGAATAACCGTTGCCGCAGTATGGTCTATGAGCATGGTAAAAATGGCTATGAGCTTAAGCGTGCTGCCACTGATACCTGTCTTTGCGATAACTTTTTCCAAAATCCTATACTCCTGCCATATTTACGGTAATCCTGTCAAGATGCCAGATATCGTCCACATATTCCTGGATTGTTCTGTCTGAAGAGAACTTTCCTACATGTGCGATATTGAGCAGTGCACTCTTTCTCCATGCGCTCTTATTCTTGTAATAATCATTAATCTTCTGCTGTGCATTTGCATATGAGCGGAAGTCTGCGAGGATAAAGTAGCGGTCAGCCACCTGTCCCTGCTGTGGATTGAGCAGTGAGTTGTAAAGCTCCCTGAAAAGCTCATGGTCATTTGGCGAATATGTGCCGTCTACGAGCTGGTTTACTACCTTTCTGAGCTCTGCATCGCTATTATATACATCAACAGGATTGTAGTCATGTCTGTTCTCATGTGAGATGACCTCATCAGAGCTCATTCCAAAGATAAACATGTTGTCAGCTCCTACCTCATCGAACATCTCGACATTGGCACCATCCATAGTTCCGATAGTGAGCGCTCCATTGAGCATGAACTTCATGTTTCCTGTTCCGGATGCCTCCTTGCTCGCTGTGGAAATCTGCTCGCTGACATCTGCTGCCGCAAAAATAATCTCGGCATTGGATACCTTGTAATCCTCAATAAATACGACCTTGAGCTTGCCGCCGATAGAAGCATCGTTATTTATGACATCAGCCACACTGTTGATGAGCTTGATTGTTTTCTTTGCATTTCTGTAGCCAGCTGCTGCCTTTGCTCCAAAAATAAATGTTCTAGGATAGAAATCCATAGACGGATTTTCCTTAATCTTATTGTACAGATACATCACATGAAGGATATTCATGAGCTGTCTCTTGTACTCGTGAAGTCTCTTAACCTGCACATCAAAGATAGAATCCGGATTTACATCAATACCATTGTGCTCCTTGATATACTTTGCTAAACGCACCTTGTTTGCTCTCTTAATCTCAGCAAACTCCTGCTGTGCAACAGGGCTGTCCGCATAAGCCTTGAGCTTTGAAAGCAGTGAAAGGTCTGTAATCCAGCCTGCTCCTACCTTTTTTGTCGCCCAGTCAGCAAGTAGCGGGTTTGCATGTGCTAAGAATCTACGCTGTGTGATTCCGTTTGTCTTGTTATTGAACTTCTCAGGGAACATCTCATAGAAATCATGAAGCTCCTGATTCTTAAGTATCTCTGTGTGAAGCTTTGCAACACCGTTTACAGAATAGCCTGCTACGATAGCCATATTTGCCATCTTGACCTGTCCGTCATAGAGGATAGCCATCTTTCTTACCTTGTCCTCATTACTCGGATATTTCTCGTTAATCTGAATTACAAATCTTCTGTTTATCTCGTCAACAATCTGGTATACACGCGGAAGCAGTCTCTGGAATATCTCAATTGGCCACTTCTCAAGCGCCTCAGCCATGATTGTATGGTTGGTGTAGGCTACACATCTTGTAGTGATATCCCATGCATCATCCCATGGCAGATGCTCCTCATCCACAAGGATTCGCATAAGCTCTGCAACTGCAACCGTAGGGTGGGTATCGTTCATTTGGAAAACAACCTTATTCGGAAGATCCTTTAAATCGCTGTGATGCTTTTTAAACCTTGCGAGTGCACGCTGGATGCTCGCTGAGACAAAGAAATACTGCTGCTTTAAGCGAAGCTCCTTTCCCTTTACATGGTTGTCGTTTGGATAGAGTACCTCAACAAGATTTCTTGCAAGATTTTCCTGCTCCACTGCCTTGTCGTAGTCACCCTGGTCAAAGGACTCGAGCGAGAAGCCGTTTTTTGGCTCTGCATCCCATATCATGAGAGAATTGACCACATTGTTGTCATAACCGACTATAGGCATATCATAAGGCACTGCAAGCACCGACTGATAGTCCTTCTGCTCGAAATGAAGCTCTCCGTTTTCATCTGTGCTCTCCTGCACATATCCTCCAAACTTGACCTCATAGCAGTACTCCGGACGACGAAGCTCGAATGGATATCCGTCCTTGAGCCAGTTGTCAGGCACCTCAATCTGGAAGCCGTCTGAAATCTGCTGCTTGAACATACCATATCTGTATCTGATTCCACAGCCGTATGCAGGATATCCAAGTGTGGCAAGTGAATCCATGAAACACGCTGCCAGTCTTCCGAGTCCACCGTTTCCAAGTGCCGGATCAGGCTCCTGGTCCTCAATAGCATTGATATCCACACCAATCTCATTGAGAGCCTCCTTGACCTCCTTGTATGCTGAGAGGTTTATAAGGTTGTTGCCGAGAGCTCTTCCCATCAAAAACTCCATGGACATATAGTAAACAACCTTTGGATCGTCCTTGTCCATCACTCTCTGTGTGGCAATCCACTCATCCATGATGACATCCTTTACGGCCTCTGATACAGCCTGATAAAGTTCCTGCTGTGTGGCATCATCTATAGTCTTACGATATTTATTTTTTAAATTGTCTGATACAGTCTTAATAAACACCTTTTTGCTAAACGTATTATCTCTCATCATATTCCTCCTTATGGCACTAAAAGGGAGCAAATTAATGCTCCCTCTCGTGCAGAGATTATTGTTTTTCAACTGCAAGCTTAACAGCCTCACCATTAATCTTCCAATCCTTTTCATAGCCCTTAAGTTCGCCTGATTTAATTGATACGGCAAGAACCTCGGTCTTGATTTCATCACCAAACTTTTCAAATACATTTGAAAGCTTCTCATCTGCCTCGTATGTCACAGCGATGTGGTCCATAACCTCAAAGCCTGCGTCCTTACGCATTGTCTGGATCTTACTGATGATTTCTCTTACGAAACCTTCCTCGATAAGCTCAGGAGTGAGGTTGGTGTCAAGAACAACGGTTATATTGTTGTCAGACTGTGTCACATAGCCCTCCATCTGAGTCATCTCGATAAGTAAATCCTCTTTAGATAATACAACTTCATCGCTAATGCTGTCAAGCTTGAGAGAGCCGGTGCTGTTAAGCTCCTCCATGGCCTTATGACCATCAAGCTCAGCTAAAACTGCCTTAATCTGGCCAAGGTATTTACCATACTTAGGACCCACTGTTCTAAGCTGTGGCTTGAATTTGTAGGTGGTGTAGTGTGATACATCATCAGTGAACTCAACCTCTTTTACGTTGAGCTCGTCTGCGATGATATCCACATAAAATTCATCCAGTTTTTCCGGAGCCTTTACAAACATTTTTCCGATCTCTGACTTGAATTTACCGTTATCGATAGCCGCAATAGCACGTTGTTGCGATTCGATAGCAAATTCATCCTGTTCTTCCCGGCTGATCGCGTATTTTTCCGCGATGTTTTCAGCCGTTATGCCCATGTGGTATCCTTCGAAGGCGTCCGTCAGACCATCATACACCATGTGGTCCACTACTGTCACGTCGCCCATCTTGTGCCCGTCACGTACACGCGCCGGGAGGATATAGCCCGCATTGGACATGGATTCGGTTCCTCCTGCAATGATCAGGTTCGCCAGCCCCGATTTGATAGCGGTTACACCATTGAGCACGGCTTTCATACCGCTCCCGCATATCATGTTGATTCCGTAAGCCGGAACTTCTTGTGGGATCCCTCCTTTGATGGATGCCTGACGGGCTACACCTTGACCCTGTCCGGCGGATAGCACGTTGCCGACTATCACCTCATCAATATTGGCGGGATTGACTCCGGTCTCCGCGATAATGTTTTTTATTACGGCGGCTCCCAAGTCTGCTGCTGTCATTGAAAGAGTTGTTCCTAAAAATTTGCCGATCGCTGTTCTTTTTGCTGCTACGATATAGGTTTTTGTCATTGAGGCATTGCTTTTAAGTTTTTGGAAATTATTAATTCACAGCCTGTAGCTGCTTTGATGTCATCTAAAGTAAATTCAGGGTTTAATTCTACCAGTTCGATTCCGGCAGGGGTAATGTTCATAACACCCATTTCGGTGATAATCATGTCAACTTCCCCGGCAGCGGTTAACGGCAGTGTGCATTCTTTCAAAATCTTGTGATTCCCTTTTGCTGTGTGTTCCATGGCAAGGATCACTTTTTTTGCACCTACCAAAAGGTCCATGGCTCCACCCATACCCGGGGCTTTTTTACCGGGGATGATCCAGTTTGCCAAGTTTCCTTTCTCGTCTACCTGTAAAGCACCAAGAATGGTGACATCCACGTGTCCACCGCGGATAAGTCCGAAAGAGGTTGCGCTGTCAAAGCTGCAGGCGCCTTCGATCGCCGTGATGTAGCCACCACCGGCATCCGTCAATTCCGGATTTTCTTTACCTTCTTCCGGTTTCGGACCCATACCTAATAATCCGTTTTCGGATTGTAGGATCACGTGTACGTTTTTGGGCAAGTAGTTCGGTACCATCGTTGGCAGTCCGATTCCCAAGTTTACCACGTCGCCGTCTTTTAATTCGAGCGCTACCCGTTTGGCGATAACTTCTCTTACTTGATCTTTATCCATACCGTTTTCAATTTAAAATGCTATTTATTTTTTCTTCTAACAAATTCTTGTGCAACAAATGACGCCACGTCATCCGCATAGGTGTTCATGCCGAAACCTGCATCGTAACCCAGCTCTTTTGCCAATTCGTGTGAGATACGAGGACCACCGCAAGCCAAGATTACTTTATCTCGCAAGCCTTCTGCCTCCAGCATTTCCACGAGTTCGATCAAGTTCTTGATGTGAACATCTTTTTGGGTAACGGTCTGGGATACCAGAAGAGCATCGGCTTTCAGCTCGATAGCTTTGGCAATAAACTCTTCATTGGGAACTTGGCTTCCCAAGTTGTGAGCCTCGATCATTTCGTAACGTTCCAGTCCGTAGTGTCCGGCAAATCCTTTCATGTTCATGATGGCGTCGATTCCCACGGTGTGAGCGTCGGTTCCGGTACTTGCTCCCACAACAACTAAAGGACGTCCGATATTTTCACGGATGAACTCGTCCGTTTCGTGCATATCCCATTTCGTTCCTTCTACTTTCGGAACATGAATACTCGTGAAGTCCACGGTGTGCGTGCAGCTACCGTAACAGTTGAAGAAGGTGTAGCCTTCGGTCAACTCTTTATGGAATACCACTTGCGGGTTCTCGAAACCCATTTTTTTCAACAATTGTTTTGCGGCTTCGATAGCCTCATCCCCGGCAGGCACGGGCAACGTGAAACTCAACTGAGTTTTCCCGTCGTTCATCGTGTCCCCGTAAGGTTTTATTTTTTTCAGATCCAGCGTCTGGTCGAAATCATTTTTTTCGGTAGAATATAATCCTCCACTCATAATGAATTGAAAATTGAAAATGCAAAATTGAAAATTATCAATCGCATTGGTTTAAATTTTATTTTTATTCACACTCTTGAAACTTGGAACTAAAAATGACAAGTCGTCATTTTCAATTCTCAATTTTCAATTTTCAATTGCCTTTCAGCATTAACTCGATAAACGGATTGTAATAATTGGCACCTTTGGCTGCAACTCCGTCAAGTCCTTTACCGCCATTCTTCGGACGTTTCACGTCACCGAAGATTCCTTTTTCCAAAGCGGTGAAAAGACCTTCACGTTCAATATTTTCAAGTAATGCGATAGCGTTGTTCAATACTTCCTTGGCACGATTCTGGATGATACCGTCCTTTTTGAACTCTACCTCGTCACCGATATTCTTCATGTTACCGAAGATATACTTGGCGTTCTCGATAGAAAGGTAACGGTCGGACATGAACGGCGTGTGGATAGCTTCCGTTGGCATACCCAATAATTGGATTCCTTGTGAAGTCCAGATTCCGATCATGTTGAAAAGTGCATCCTGAATGTGTCCGCGGAAAATATTTCCCGTCATGAATTTGGTCGGAGGCATATATTTTAACGTGGCTTTCGGGAAAATCTCACGGGTCATTTGAGCCTGAGACAATTCCAACAAGAAACCGTTTTCAAGAGACGGGTCCATTTCGAAAGCGTGTCCTAATCCCATTTGTTCTTCTTTCAGTCCGGCAATCAAGGCTAATTGCTCGTTGATCAAGTC
>ENA-UEOR01001751-UEOR01001751.1-human-gut-metagenome-genome-assembly--contig:-NODE-1751-length-12552-cov-10.248417_pt1 | contig 12552 bp, 13 predicted proteins | sample MGYA00242887_ERZ507890 | MGnify/ENA primary metagenome ERZ507890 (study PRJEB26167, sample SAMN06115431) | human gut metagenome | host: Homo sapiens | place: China:Guizhou | collected 2014-10-21...
GCCAAAAAATATCCTTTCGCTTTTCGCATTACAGGTGTGAAGTGTACTTGGCCGGGGCGGACATAAAATACTTGTTCTCCCTGTACTCGGATGTCTTCAAAATCAATAGTCAATATTGTTTCTTCTGTATCTATGAATAGGAATAAATAATAATCATCTCGGTGAGCTATGTATTTTTCCGATTTTGTGTTTTCAGCATATTTACTATCAGTTTCATAATAACCGAATTGCATACCGAATGGTGTGTTAACATCCATTCGGTGCATGGGGATAGTTGGCTGTTTCTTCGTACTCATATATGCAAAAGTATTCATTTTAGCGAATATACAATAGCCAAAGGCAAACAAACTTTGATACTAAATGGATGATTTTGTACCCAACTACGGATAATTGAATACCTCCGTTTTACCGTAACTTGCGTATCTTTGCCTCATCACAAAGAAGAAATCTAACTTTTTAATATCATGAAGAGAAACACGTTTTACCGTATTTTTATTTCCTTCTGCCTGCTTTTTATGGCAGGTATCTCCGCACATGCATATACTGAACGAAATCTTTTGCAAAAAGCTGCCGGTAGTGAAGAACAACTGAAAGAAGCATTGGCAGACATCGAGCGACAAGGTCTACGCCTGGTACCGCTTTGCCCGTTTGTAGCCGGATATATTCACAAACATCCGGAATGGAAGCGAATTGTAATGCGTGGTATTCATATTAAATAAATACAGATATGGAAAAGAAAATAGAATACACCAATGGTGAACTGACCATTATATGGAAACCGGAATTATGCCAGCATGCCGGAATATGTGTAAAGATGCTACCCAATGTTTATCATCCCAAAGAAAGACCCTGGGTGCAGATTGAAAATGCGACAACAGAAGAATTAATTGCACAAATCGGCAAATGTCCGTCAGGAGCATTGAGCTATCGACTTAATAAAAAAGAGAAATAACCCAATAGTGAAAGACTTCGCTTGAAAGGCTTTGAATTCATAAAAATGAGATTGCTTCAAAATAAAAAAATGAGGCAGTCTCATTTTTCGTTTTAGAAAGACACTACATTCGGACAATGATAACACACCGAGAAAAGAGCCTCACACATTTCCTCGTCCGTTCAATTCAATGTCCACGTCAATACAAAGTCCGGACAAATACGATAACCGACAGAATAAAGTTCTTGCTGCGCCGTAACTAACTCCTGAACCTGAAACGTCCCCTCCTCTTGAGGAATAAAATGCGTCAGCCGGAGTTTACGAAGATCAGCATCCGCATTTTCCATCCGCTTGAAAACAGCTTCCTTTGCCGACCAATGCAATAACAGCCCCCAAGTTATATCTCCCTGATAAGATTCTACTTGCTCGTCAGGACGGACATAGCGGTCGCATACCTTGTGAACCCGTAGGGCATATTGTTCAATGTCAATGCCTACCGGAACCGAAGAAGCAAGCATCACCGCCACATAACCTTTCGTATGAGAAATACTGATAAAAAAAGAATGATCTGTGAGATAAGGTTTCCCCTCGAGAGAGTAACCGATTTCCTTATCCTCCTGCAACATGGAATACAGCAGAACACGAACCGACAACCATTCCATCTTACGACGTTCGGAGACAAAGCGATTCAATTCCTGCTCACAGAAAGCTCTTCGCGCACCGGGCAAAAGAAGCAATAAAGCATCCAAAGACTCTTCCATCTTCCAGACAGCCCACTGTATGCCATTCGTCTTATATTGCAGAAACGACGCCATCTTCCATTTCTTTCGGCAGAATTGTAAACTTAACTTTCAATATACGGCGACTATCCATTTCGAGCACTTCAAACTCATAATTGTGATACGTCACTTTCTCATGCAGCGCCGGGAATTCACCTTTAATTTCGAGCAACATACCTGCCAATGTATCTGCATCTCCCACCACCTTTTCAAATTCGTCTTCGTCTACTTTTGCAATCTTATAGAAATCCGTCAACTGCGTTTTCGCTTCAAATATCCAGGTATGGTCATTCAAAACAACGTATGTACGCTCTTCATCATCGTATTCGTCGTGAATCTCACCTACAATCTCTTCGATAATATCCTCCATCGTTACCAGCCCGGAAGTTCCTCCAAATTCATCCACAACGATAGCAATATGAATCTTATTCGCCTGGAAGTCACGCAGCAAATCATCAATCATCTTCGTCTCCGGCACAAAATAAGCCGGGCGAATCAATGACTGCCAACGGAAATTATCCCCCTTATTGACATGAGGCAGAAGGTCTTTAATATACAGCACCCCTTTTATATTATCCCGCGAACCGGAATAAATAGGAATACGCGAATAAGCATTTTCAATGATACACTGCATCACCTCCTTGAAAGGGGTACGGATATCCAGATCGACCATATCCAGGCGCGACGTCATTACCTCCTTTACCGTTTCGCCACCAAAACGGATAATCCCTTCCAGAATATTATTCTCCTCGGAGATTTCCGCCTTATCCGTCAACTCCAGTGCATGCGACAGTTCATCTACGGAAATATTATGATTCTTCTTGGCGAAGTGCTTGTTCAGGAAAGTAGTAGAGCGCACCAAGACAGAAGCAATCGGATAGAATACCTTTTCCAAGGCATAAATCCCCGGTGCGGAGAAACGGCAGAAAGCCAACGTCTTCTGCGCCGAATAAATCTTCGGCATGATTTCACCGAACAACAGCAGTAAGAAAGTAAGAATAACAGTCAATATCAGGAACTCCGCCAACGGAGAATGGAATACAAACACATTCATAAAGAAGAAATTGCAGAGCATGATAATGGTTACGTTCACAAAATTATTAGTAATCAATATCGTTGCCAACAAACGTTCGGAATCATCCAGAAGAAAGCTTATCTTTTCGTCAGCAGGATGTTTGCGTTCGTCAATATCATTCTTGTCCGAGGGAGAAAGCGAGAAAAAAGCTATTTCTGAAGCCGAAGCAAAGCCGGAAGCAAGCAGGAGCACACCAGCCAGCACTATGGCAATAATAGCAGAGATAGAAGGAGTGTTTACGGTAATACCGTTGAAAATATCAGCCAATTGGCTTAAATAACCATCTGAGTCCAAAGAGTATATATTTTAGTTAAACAAAAGACAATGTGCCAATCAGCTTTTATAAACCAGTTGGCACACTGTCACAGTATTTAGAACGGCAAATCATCTGCCGGGTTATCTTGTACAGGTTGCGCCTGCGACTGCTGCGGCTGTTGGTTTTGTTGCATTTGCTGCGGCTGTTGTGACGGTGTTGCAGCCCCCTGTTGTGCAGAAGTGCCCGCACCTTGGCCGGCCCCTTTCGGGGTCAACATTTCCATATTGTCCACATAAATCTCGGTGATATAGCGCATAGCTCCCGACTGGTCGCTGTAAGAGCGAGTTCTGATCTTTCCTTCCAGATACAGTTTGTCACCTTTGTGTACATACTTATCCACGATTTCAGCCAGACGATTGGATGCTACAATATTATGCCATTCAGTTCTTTCGGGAATCTGCGTACCATTTTGCAATGTATATCCGCGATCGGTCGTAGCCAACGGAAAAGTTGCCACTGCCGACCCCGTATCAAAGTATTTCACCCGTGGATCTTGTCCCACGTTACCTATCAATATCACTCTGTTTACTGACATATATGTATCAAGTTTATCATTCTTTAATTCAAATCTGCTGCCAAAATTAAACAGAATAACAATAGAATGCAAGGATTGTTGTAACTTTTATTTCGAATCGACATACTTCTCAATAAAAGCGTGCACCAATCTGGGGACGGCATATTGCCCCAGTTCCTCCGCCTTTATTTTCCGATAGTTACCGAAAGAAGCCGACTCTGCGGGCAGAGTCACCTCATAGAAATTAGCATAAATCACCCGATGAGACAGCACGTGCTTCACCTCTCTGCAAACCGAACGCACCACGACCGGTTTCTCCCCCTCTGCCACTAACTCCCTAAATTCGGGTAAAGCCAGAAACTCCTCCTCCGACAAAGCAACCGAAGTCTCTATCAACGGCAATTCAAACAAATTCTTCCAAATATCATCCGCCGTCCGTTTATTTATAAAGGTATACGCGCCCGCACGTACATAAATATAATTAAAGTAACGATTCGTTATCTTCGTCTTGTGCTGCTTCACCGGCAGTTGTGCCACCCTTCCCGCAGAAAGTGCCGAACAACTCTCCGCCAACGGGCAAAACAGGCAGTCAGGCGATTGTGGCGTACACTGTACCGCACCGAAATCCATAATCCCCTGATTGTAAAGAGCCGGCTGCTTCCTGTCCAGCATTTCATCCGCCAAGGCAGCAAACAACTTCTTCCCTTCCGTCGAATCAATCGGCGTATCAACACCGAAATAACGGGAAAGCACCCGATACACATTGCCGTCCACCACCGCATAAGGCATTCCATAGGCAAAGGAACAGATAGCCGCTGCCGTATACTCTCCCACCCCTTTCAGAGCAAGTACTTCCGGATATGTCTTAGGGAAAACACCGTTCATGCTTTTCGCCGCCGCATGAAGATTACGGGCACGCGAATAATATCCCAACCCCTGCCAGAACTTCATCACCTCATCCTCGTCCGCATCCGCCAGGCTCTGCACATCAGGAAAACGCTTGATAAACCGTAGAAAATAATCGTAGCCTTGCGCCACGCGTGTCTGCTGAAGAATAATTTCGGAAATCCATATCAGATAAGGATCCGAAGATTCCCGCCAGGGCAATTCTCGTTTATTCTCCTTATACCAGTCTATAATTGCTTTACTAAAAATATTCATTCCCATATCGGTTGTTCGTCTTACATTTATCTTGCAAATACTATCCAAAAGCAGTACAAAAGTAACTCTTTTGACTCTAAGAAAACTTAATGCCTCCACTTTTTTAGAAAAATGTGCAGAATATATTTTTTTAGCAGACCAAAAAGCTATATATTTGCAGTCCAAAAAATTAGCAAAAACCTAGTAATAATATTTTTTTTAAGGAAAAATGACTAAAGCAGATATTGTAAACGAGATTACAAAGAAAACCGGTATTGACAAGACAACCGTTCTTACAACAGTTGAAGCATTCATGGATGCCGTAAAAGATTCGTTGTCTAACGATGAGAATGTATACCTTCGTGGATTTGGTAGCTTCGTGGTGAAGAAAAGAGCTCAGAAGACTGCTCGCAACATTTCCAAGAATACTACTATCATCATCCCCGAGCACAACATTCCGGCTTTCAAACCGGCTAAGACATTTACAATCTCAGTAAAAAAATAAATTTAACAAGAGTATTAACCCATAAAATGTGAAGCTATGCCAAGCGGAAAGAAGAAAAAAAGACATAAAATGTCTACGCACAAGCGTAAAAAAAGACTAAGAAAGAACAGACATAAAAGCAAAAAATAATTTTTAAGTCTGGATCACACAGAAATAAAGAACAAACTTGCGAAGCTCGATGTCTTTCAAGTTTGTTCTTTGTTTAAGTAGCTAACCCAAAATGAACAATTTGTCAAAAAAGTTGTTCATAGTAAATGAGATTCAATCAATAATAAGGAAACAAACAGTGACAAGTGAACTAGTAGTTGACGTACAACCCAAAGAGGTCTCTATCGCTCTTCTCGAAGATAAGAGTCTGGTGGAACTTCAAAGCGAAGGGAGAAACATTTCTTTCTCCGTGGGCAATATGTATTTGGGACGTATCAAGAAATTGATGCCCGGTCTGAATGCATGTTTCGTGGACGTCGGTTACGAGAAAGACGCTTTCCTTCATTATCTTGACCTGGGTCCTCAATTTAACTCACTCGAAAAGTTTATAAAGCAGACTTTAAGCGACAAGAAGAAGCTGACTTCTATCAGCAAAGCAACCCTACTTCCCGATCTTGACAAGGACGGAACCGTATCCAACACACTCAAGGTGGGACAAGAAGTAGTGGTGCAAATCGTAAAGGAACCTATCTCCACCAAGGGACCGCGACTGACGTCCGAGATTTCATTTGCCGGACGCTACCTCGTGCTTATCCCTTTCAATGACAAGGTTTCTGTTTCGCAAAAAATTAAATCGAGCGAAGAACGCGCCCGCCTGAAACAGTTGCTGATGAGCATCAAGCCGAAAAATTTCGGTGTCATCGTCCGCACGGTAGCCGAAGGCAAACGCGTAGCCGAACTCGACGGAGAGCTTAGAGTCCTGGTTAAACATTGGGAAGATGCAATGGCTAAAGTACAGAAAGCCACCAAGTATCCGACGTTGATTTATGAAGAAACCAGTCGCGCCGTAGGTTTGTTGCGCGACCTCTTCAACCCTTCTTTTGAGAATATTCACGTCAACGACGAGGCTGTGTACAACGAAATCAAAGACTATGTATCACTGATCGCGCCCGACCGGGCAAACATCGTGAAACTGTACAAAGGCCAGCTTCCCATTTACGACAATTTCGGTATCACCAAGCAGATTAAATCATCGTTTGGTAAAACAGTCTCTTACAAGAGTGGTGCCTATCTGATTATTGAGCACACTGAGGCGCTTCACGTAGTAGACGTGAACAGCGGTAACCGCACCAAGAATGCCAACGGGCAGGAAGGTAACGCACTCGAAGTAAACCTGGGAGCCGCCGACGAGCTGGCTCGCCAACTGCGATTAAGAGATATGGGTGGTATCATTGTCGTAGACTTCATCGACATGAATGAAGCCGAAAACCGTCAGAAGCTTTATGAACGGATGTGTGCCAATATGCAGAAAGACAGGGCACGGCATAATATTCTGCCGCTCAGCAAATTCGGGCTGATGCAGATTACACGCCAGCGTGTGCGTCCGGCTATGGACGTCAACACGACCGAAATTTGTCCTACCTGCTTCGGAAAAGGCACTATCAAGTCGTCCATTCTCTTTACGGACACTTTGGAGAGTAAAATTGATTATCTGGTCAACAAACTGAAGGTTAAGAAATTCTCGTTACACGTCCATCCGTATGTTGCCGCCTACATCAATCAGGGACTCGTTTCCCTGAAACGGAAATGGCAGATGAAATACGGATTCGGTATCAAGGTTATTCCAAGTCAGAAACTCGCTTTCTTACAATATGTGTTCTATGATACACATGGAGAAGAAATCGACATGAAGGAAGAAATCGAAATCAAATAGACAGAAAAGGCGGCTCGTGGGAAACGGGTCGCCTTTTTGTTTCTATCATTCCAATTTTTCAATTTCTTCGGTTGTAAGTCCGGTACATTCCGAAATTAGTTCGAGAGAAAGACCTTTGGATTTCATGATACGGGCTGTTACTTCCTTTTCTTTCTGCATCCCCTTCTTTTCAGCAAAATCCAGCGTATTGAAATAGTCATTGTAGACTTTCCATTCTTCTTCGTACTGTGCTCTTTCTTCCTGGGTCATATTTGCTTTGGAAGCCAGCTTTTCCAGTCGTTCGAAGACGGCTTTTCGTGCCTTAAAAGGCATTCTGTCAAGTGTATCCATATGCTTTAATATATAAATCCAGCGTTCAAAATCCGTATTGCATTCATCCTCTTCTTTATTAAAGTTTGGCAATTCGATAAAGATTTGCCGAAACTTGTCATTAAAGAGCTTTCCTGTAGCCCGGTCGGATAAGACAACATCTGTCCTTATCGTTGCAGGCATGTCCTTGTCCATTACAAAGTTCATGAAGAACACTCCATATACAGCATCCAACCGGAATAACTCCTTTTCTACCTCTCTGCCGAATAAAAACTTAAAGCCGTAATCGGTAAAGGGATTAATAAATCTTCCCATTATACGTGTTGATTGTGTATCTTACAACAAAGATAAGGCTTTTTTGTTGAATAAGAACAGGTTGGAATAAAAAATGAGTTGTTCACAAAGAACATTTTTCCTTTAGAATAAGAGAGAAACAGCTATTACGACGAAAAGCCCGGACTTTCGCAAGCCCGGGCTTTTGATATCCTTAAAAACATCCACTCTGTTTATAGGGGAAATCATGACCGGCAAATAATACCGATGCAATGAGAGAGATGCATTAAGAACCATAATAGAGGATGCCTGTGGGAAATTAGGAAAGGCATCCTCTGTGGGAAACAGCAAAGACATACTTTCACAAGCACCTCGTTTGCTGTAAAATCTTCACTCTCAAGTGAAGAAAGGGTCTATTGCAAAAGTTCGGACTTTCACAAGTTCGGACTTCTTAACGTTCTTCAGCCACGCAAATACTTACCCGGTTTTCCTCCGGAGTAGTATAAGGTTGAACGGTATCACCTTTATAATCAACTGTTATCCTATCAGCAGCAACACCTTTCGCTTTCAGGATTTCAGCAACATTATTTGCACGTTTCTTTGACAATTCACCGTTAATCCGAGAATTACCGGTATCAGCATCTGCATAACCTGTCACAGTAACCTTAGCAGCAGGATGTTTCTCAAGATATTCTATCAAAGAAGATATTTTAATCATCTGATCATCTTGTATCTTTGCAGAATTCAGAGCAAAGAAAATACTCTTCTTCATCGGTTCAATTACCGCTTCCTTTTCAGGTTGTTCTTTTTCTATTACAGGCGTAGTTTTTGGCTGACGGGAGATTGGTTTTATATGATTACAATGCCGGATATTATATTTATAACAAAGATTTTTTGTTAGAAGATTATTTCCGGGTTGTCTATGAACAAACTAATAATGATGGAAGTTACGATCGTGACAATTTGTATGAAGATCCATATTCCTATACTCCGGTTTATAATGATAATGTTTGTCGATCGTATGGTAATAATATCTATTTTAAGGTGCACTTGGCTTTTCCTAACTGTAATTATATACATACTACAGATGAACAATTAAGACAAGGAGCCAATATATTGGAGACTAATCTGGAAAAAAGAAGTTTAGGGAGGATACTTTCTGTGGGTTATCCAATGGGGTATTATACCAACAGCTTAGATAAGGCTATATTTTCAACTGTGAATTTTGACATCTCACAAAAAGGAAATTTCTACGTTACTTATGAAGCTGATACTTTAATCTATCAGTATGATAAAGATTATAATGAACAAGTGTGCTTTGGATTTGCAGGAAAGAACATGGATTTGGATTATGTTACTATAAATACACTGTCGGAATCTAGAAAAAACTGGAGAAATGAACGTCAAACCAAAGGGTATTATAATTGGTTGGAGTATGTGGACGAAACGGGGTTGTTGTTCCGTTCTTACCAAAAGGGAAAAACTCAATCAACTGACGGACTGCAAATATATAAAGATGGTGTACTCTTCGGAGATGTAAGTGTACCCAAAGGGTTAAGGGTAATGGGTTATGTTGCACCGTATTGCTATTCGTATGTCATTGCGGATGAAGAACGTGAAATCATGTATATGTACCGTTTTAAGTTATGAATAAGAAACTCATTTGCAATATTCAACCTAAAACTCCACCGTCACCCCCAACGTGGGCAACAGTGTCCCGCTTATTTGTTCTACACGCCGCATCACATAACGCTGCTCTTCCAAAGGAGCTTCGGGATTCGCCACACCACCGGTACTAATGAACACGTCCGGCTTACGTAGTTTGCTGACGGTCACATTCTGTAAGTCAAGATACAATCCCAGGCGCCAACGTTTGAAAAAGAATTCTTTGTCCACCCGCACATCCAGTTGGGCATACCCCGGTAGCCGCTCTGCATTATAACGGCTGTAATCGTAGGCAGACTTCCCATTCGCATCCCAATACGTCACATAGGACGAGGCTACCTCATCGTATGGCGTATAAGGAGAGCCGCCGATGCAACTCAACCGTAATCCTACGCTCCAACGGTGTGGGAAATCATACGTACCGCTCATGTTCAGAATCACTCGATTGTCCCACGCCGAAGGAACATAAGCGGCATGACGGTCGGCACGGTATTCGCTGCGGTACCAGGTGAAAGAACCGGTCAGGTTCAGACGGTCGGGTAAAGTCCAACGCATCAAGGCTTCCACTCCGTAGGCACGGCCTTGTGCCGTAGACACCAACGCCTCGTTACCTACCACACCATAATCCGTACCCTTGCAAGTCAACGGAACCCCGTCGGCCAACGAAAGCGGCACACGGTGATAAGACTTATAGAACCCTTCTACCGACACAGCCCAACGGTCATTGGCTTTCCATTCGCCGCCCCAAGCAGCCTGCGCCACATTCATATAACGTAAATCCCGGTTGACCAACCGGTCTGTCGCGTCTTTATAGCCCAACGCCGTGTAAGGCGGTAATTGGTGATACCAGCCTGCCGAAGCTGCCGTCGACCAATGGGGTGAGAAAACATAACGGAAAGAAGCGCGCGGAGATAGCTGTTCCCACGGACGGGACATGCGCGACGAATAATTATTGCCGTCTGCCCGCACCCCGACCGACGCACTCCATCGTTCTTCCGGAGCCGTATAAGCCGCAGAGAACGAGGCTCCATAGGCAACAAGCCCCAAATGGGTACGGTAGACAGACCAATCCCCGGCCGACAAAAGACGGCGTTCACGGTCGGTATAATCCATATAGTTCAATTCCGCACCCTCTTTCAACGTCCAGCCACCCGACAACGTCGTCATATTCTCTGCACGGAACGTGGTCTTCTGCTCTGTAGAACGCAATCGACGCGTGAGATTCTCCTCAGTGCTCTCGTCATTATTCCGATATTTCAGATTCTTGTCGTTCAGGTAATTGTGGCTCAACACGTACGTCTGCACATGTCTTCCGGCATAATGCCGGTAAGAAGCCCCTACCGTAAAAGTCTCTTGTTCTATCTTAGGCAGATAGCTCAAAATATAATCCGAACCTTCGTCTTCTCCTGCCAAATCCGTATTCAGCTCCATCCGGTCTACTCCGGCCAATGCCATCACCGTCAGTTCGTCATACGGCGTCAAGCGGGTCTTTACCTTAAACTGTCCGTCGATATAATTCGGAAGGAAAGGCAAACCTATCATTTTAAAAAGTAATTGCAAATAAGACTGGCGCAGGGAAAACAGGTAGGTCGTCTTTTCCCCGATATGGCCGCTCCCGCTCAAGGCGGCCTCGGAGGCTCCCAAAGTAGCCTTGAATGTCTGACGCTCCGAAGAGCCTTCGCGCAAACGGAAATCGAGCACGGAACTCATGGCTCCTGCACGGTCGGCCGGAAATGATCCCGTATAAAACTTAATCTCACGTACCAAATCGGCATTGACGATACTCACCGGGCCTCCCGTAGCCCCCTGCGTGGCAAAATGGTTGATGTTCGGAATCTCTATACCGTCCATATAAAAACGGTTCTCCGACGGACCGCCGCCTCGCACTATCAAATCGTTACGGTATCCCACCGGCGAAAAAGCCACACCCGGATAACCGCGCACGATACGCGAAATGTCCCGGTTGGCTCCGGGGCTTTTCTCTATCTCACGAAGTCCGATGACCTGCACGCTCACCGGAGCCTCAGCCGTCTTACCATACGACTTAGGACGTACGGTCAAAGTATGCAACGACTTGATGTCCTCCTCCAACTCGACGTTCACTTCGGGCGTGACAGCCGAAACGATATAATCCGGCGTCTCCTGCGGCACATACCCGGATGCCGTCACCCGGAATGAAAAGATACCGGGCGGCACGTGGGGCAATACGAACACACCGGCCGTATCGGTCACCGCACGCACAGTGTCTATCGAAGCAGGAGACACGAAAGCCCCTACCACCGGTTGGCGGCTCGTCCGGTCTATTACTTTGCCCGTCACACGAAAAGAAGATTGTGCAACAGCCTGCACCACCAAGAGACTGCATAAAAGCCAGCCGCAGAAAAATTTCTTCATCCTCATCATTTCCATACTGCAAAAATAACATCTTATTTTCTCGTAAGCAAAAATAACCAAAGGCGAAAGCAGAAACAAAATTTTCACTACCTTTGTCCATCATAGTTCGGATGGGATGCGAATGAAAAATACTTTCTACCTATTGTTGTTCTGGTTAGGACTTTCCCTGAAAGTTCCGGCACAAGCCATTTGGTCGGCGGACTTCCCGTTCGCCGGAGAACTCCCGTCCAACGAAATGACGGAACTCTATCAGGACGAAGACGGCTTTGTCTGGATAGGCACAACGAACGGTCTGTCGCGTTACGACGGTTATCGCCTGCAAACGTTCCAAACAGATTACCTTCACCCCAACCGACTGACCCACAATCATATTACCTGCATTGCGGAAGACAGTGCATACCTTTGGATCGGGACGAGAAAAGGACTGAACCTCATCGACAAACGAACTTACCGGATTACCACACCGGGTGAAGCTCCGTTGCAGACAGCCCATATCCGCTCTCTTTGTTCCGACGGGAAAAACCGTATATGGATAGCCTTAAACGACCGGCTATTGGAGTCCCGTTTCCCATACCATGAATATACCTCCACCAACCTGGTCATTAACACTACTTGAGAACACTTTTTTCAATACCCAAGTAGCTGTAGAAAAGGTCACATAAGGCACGCCGAGTGCCACTGCCTTTTTAGCCACATTCCTGTACCAGCCGTCCACACTATTTACCTTGCTGTACTTCTGATCGTTTTCTTTTGTGATGCGGGTTACTGCATTTTTCTTTTTCAAATCGAC
>ENA-UEOR01001752-UEOR01001752.1-human-gut-metagenome-genome-assembly--contig:-NODE-1752-length-12549-cov-4.336995_pt1 | contig 12549 bp, 9 predicted proteins | sample MGYA00242887_ERZ507890 | MGnify/ENA primary metagenome ERZ507890 (study PRJEB26167, sample SAMN06115431) | human gut metagenome | host: Homo sapiens | place: China:Guizhou | collected 2014-10-21...
AAATTACCAGCCGATGTACTGAATCGTCTGAATCAATGTGTACAACGAACTTCAAAAAACACCGGTATGTGTCTGGTGAATCGAGGAACAAGAAGCATCCCGAAAGGATAATCCGTATCTGCGACAACTTCATGCCGCAGGGAATGGACGCGACAGGCATTTTTACGGAAATGAAGTTTGCCACGATGAACCATCCGAACATCAAGAACAATATCATTCGCATGGAGATAAGCCCGGCGATGGAGCATACCGAAAACTTCACTTTGGATGATTGGCGGGAACTGTGGCATGACTTCGCCGCCGCTTTCGACATGCAGGAAATCCGAGACAAGGACGGCAAGGTGGTTTCCGAGCAGACAAACATATCGGGCAGCAAGTCATCCGTCTGGCTGCATGAGGAATCCGACAGCAGAATACCCCATCTTCATGCCATCGTCAGCCGGATGGACGAAAACGGGAACATCAACAACGACCACGCCATACACCTCCGCGCACAACGGGCGGCGGAAATGATAGCCCGGCAAAGGGGATGGACTACGGCACAACACATACACGAAACCAACATCCCGAAAGTCAGTGCCGACTGCATGGAAGTCTTGCGCGAACTTGACAACTGGTCATGGGACGGCTACCAAGAAAGGCTTGCCGCCAAAGGTTACGAGTTATATTTGCGGAAAGATAAGAAAGATGTCATTCGTGGCTATGTGCTTCTTAAAGGCAACACGAAATTCAAGGCATCGGAACTTGGAAAGGGACGCAACCTGACCGCATCACGCATCAGGCAGACATGGGAAAAGCTACATTCCGGCAATGAGCAACAAGTCCGTCCGGCAACCAAACAGCCAGTTGTACCGACACCGAAACCATCCGTTCTTAATGGTACGGAACATAGGTCACAGCCATTTGTACAACATCGTAATCCTATATTCGAGGATTATACCACTTATAAATCCAATCACCAGCCCACAGAGTTTGAATATGACGGCGAGACCTATAAGCGTTATCTTCCAGACAAGGTGCTTGACTTCTTCAACTATGAGTTCGACTATCTGGAACTGGCCAACTGGCAAGCCCTGCAAAACCTTGCGATGGCTTACTTCACTTTGATAGCATCACCCTACGAGGTGACATCGGGCGGCGGTGGCGGCGGTTCGCAGTCTGACTTGAAATGGGGGCGTGACCCGAAAGAGGATGAGATAGAGTTTGCCCGTAGATGTGCGCAGGCCGCTTCAAAGAGAATCGGCAGACATTCCAAAGGCGGAATAAAACGTAAATAAAAAACTAAAAAACAGAAATGCAATGAAACAACCCGATACGGCAGCACTCCGTGAGAGGCTTGCCAATTATACACCCGAAGATGAGTTGGAACAGGATAAGCAGGAACTTGACGGACTGACTCAGGAAGTCAACTGCCAGCTAATCGAGTTTCGCAATCTGCTGAAAGAAATCAATGCGCTCAAGGAAGAACTGCACGGCATACACGGTAGTTTGAAGCATACCGTCCAACGTGAACGAACTGCCTTCAATGCCTTGGTTGCGGCAAAAGACAGTGCGGACAATATCATGGACGGCATCAACCGTGCCATTGTCAAAGCAGAACAGCACACCGTCATCCGTGCCAAAATCGGTACCGATGAACTGGCGAAAGTGCATCAATGTACAGCCGACCATATCAAGACCGAAGAAGAACTGTTGGAGAAGCACTGTAAGAAAATGGCCAAACGCCTCCAAAGCAATGAAGGCATTTGGCTTTCTACACCGTGGCTCATATTCGTGGTGATAGTTTTGTCTGTAAGTTATCTTGCCGTAATTTTATGGGCTATATATAAAAGATGAGTTACACACTTTTACTTGCCCAATGATTTGAACATCTTGGTAATGCAACGCTTCTTCTGCTCCATGTTAGGATGAACGTAAAGGTTGAGCGTGGTTGAAATGTTGGAATGACCTAACAATACGCTGACAGTTTTATAGTCGCATCCGGCTTCAATGGACAATCTGTCGGTATTGTCGCTAACCAGCCTAAATATTTGGCCGGTGTTCTCGACAGTAATGCTTCCCGCAAGGCTGCTCGTTTCGTGCGTTTCTGCGATGCATTCAATATTCCTATTGTAAGTTTGGTCGATGTACCGGGTTTCTTGCCGGGAACCGGACAAGAATACAATGGTGTGATCCTGCATGGAGCCAAATTGCTTTATGCTTATGGTGAAGCTACTGTGCCTAAGGTGACTATCACGTTGCGTAAATCGTATGGCGGTTCGCACATCGTGATGAGCTGTAAGCAATTACGGGGTGATATGAACTACGCATGGCCTACTGCCGAAATCGCCGTTATGGGTGGGGCCGGAGCCGTGGAAGTTCTTTATGCCAAAGAAGCCAAAGAAGCTGAGGATCCAGCTAAATTTATGGCCGAGAAAGAAGCCGAGTATACCAAGTTGTTCGCTAATCCTTATAATGCGGCCAAGTATGGATATATCGACGACGTTATCGAGCCTCGTAATACCCGTTTCCGTATTATACGTGCATTACAGCAATTACAGACTAAGAAGTTAACAAATCCGGCTAAAAAGCACGGAAATATTCCTTTGTAATACATTAAAGTATATAAGCGATGAATAAAAAAATCTTAGGGGTATTCCTGTTCGCCGTTTTTACGATGTCTTCGGTGTGGGCACAGGGCCGCAAAGGATTGCGTATTAATGAAGTCTTGGTTACGAACGAGACGAATTATCAGGACGATTACGGTTGTCAATCGGCTTGGATAGAGATATTTAATACGACCTTCGGTACTGTCGATATACGCAGTTGCTATTTGACAAACGATAGGAATAATCCCAAAAAGTATCCTATTCCCAAAGGCGATGTACTTACAGAAATGCCTCCTCGTCAGCATTTGCTGTTTTGGGCAGATGATATGCCCAATAGAGGGACTTTTCATGTGAATTTTAAATTGGATCCCGATAAGGATAATTGGATTGGGCTTTATGATGCTAATGGAAAAGATCTGATAGACTCGGTGACAGTTCCTGCCGGTATTCCTGCCGATCACTCCTATGCTCGTATCGAAGATGGTGTAGGGCAGTGGATCATCAAAGGCGGTGATGAGACATCGGGGTATGTGACTCCAAGTACGAATAACGTTACGCTCGACTCGAATGAAAAGATCGAAATGTTTTCGGAACATGATCCTTTTGGTGTAGGCATGGCTATTATGGCGATGGCTATTGTATTTTCCGGATTGTTACTGCTTTATTTGATGTTCCGCTTGATTGGTCAAATAACGGTGTTTGTTAAAAAGCGTAATGCTATGCGGGTTCACGGAATATCCGATAAGGAAGAGGCTAAGGAAAAAGGTCTTGGTCGTGAATCGGGCGAAGTGTATGCCGCTATTGCTATGGCTTTATATCAACATCTCGAAGTACACGATGTGGAAGATACTATACTAACCATAAACAAAGTGAAGAAAGCGTATTCGCCGTGGAACTCTAAAATTTATTCTTTGAGGGAAGTTCCCAATAAAAAGTAATTCTCAAAATAACGATTAAAATCTTATGAAAGAATATAAGTATAAAATCAATGGAAATCTTTACAAAGTTTCCGTTGGAGAGATAGAAAAAAACATAGCCCATGTCGAGGTTAACGGTACTGTTTATAATGTTGAGATGGAAGAAGCTGCACCTGTAAAAGTGAGTGCACCTAAACCCTCTTCGGCTCCTCGTACGGCTACGGGAGAACCTGTTATTTCCAAACCCACGTCTGTAAGTTCTGGTGCAGATGCTGTAAAATCGCCGCTGCCCGGTGTTGTCAATGATATTTTAGTAAAAATTGGCGATACGGTGAATGTGGGACAGACTGTGCTTATTCTTGAAGCTATGAAGATGGAAAATAATATCAATGCTATCAAGAGTGGTAAAGTTACAGCCATCAAAGTAAATAAAGGTGATTCGGTACTCGAAGGAACCGAACTTATTATAATAGAATAAGGCTATGGGATTTATAGATTTCTTAGGAGATAATTTGGTTCAATTTTGGGAATATACAGGTTTTGCCAATTGTACACTCCCTCATTTGGCCATGATATTGGTCGGATTGTTCTTTATCTATTTGGCAATAAAGAAAAATTTCGAGCCAATGTTGCTTGTGCCCATCGGTTTCGGTATTCTCATCGGGAACATTCCTTTCAAAATCGATGCTGGTCTCGAAGTTGGTATTTATGAAGAAGGCTCGGTACTTAATATCCTTTATCAGGGAGTGAGTGCCGGTTGGTATCCGCCGTTGGTCTTTTTAGGTATTGGAGCAATGACCGATTTCTCGTCGCTTATCGCTAATCCTAAATTGATGTTAGTAGGTGCGGCTGCCCAGTTTGGTATTTTCGGGGCTTATATGGTTGCTTTGGCTATTGGTTTTGCTCCCGATCAAGCTGGTGCAATCGCCATTATCGGTGGAGCCGATGGTCCTACGGCCATATTCCTTTCATCGAAACTGGCGCCGAATCTTATGGGGGCCATTGCGGTTTCGGCATATTCTTATATGGCCTTAGTTCCGGTTATACAGCCTCCTATCATGAGGTTGCTTACAACGAAGAAAGAACGGGTTATTCGTATGAAACCGGCGCGTGCGGTTTCTCAGAATGAGAAAATTATGTTTCCCATTATTGGGTTACTACTTACCTGCTTCTTAGTGCCTTCGGGTCTACCGTTGTTGGGTATGTTGTTCTTTGGTAATTTACTTCGTGAAAGCGGTGTTACCTCTCGTTTGGCTAAGACGGCGAGTGGTCCTTTGTGCGACATTGTGACTATTCTGTTGGGTATGACCGTGGGAGCATCTACGCAAGCATCCGAGTTTTTAACACCCAGTACACTCGGTATTTTCGCCTTAGGTTTCATGGCATTTATCATAGCTTCTGCTTCGGGTGTATTGTTTGTCAAGATATTTAACCTTGTATTGCCCAAGAGCAAGAAGATTAATCCGCTTATCGGTAATGCAGGTGTATCGGCTGTACCTATGTCGGCGCGTATTTCCAACAATATTGGTCTTGAATACGATTCGACAAACTATCTGTTGATGCACGCTATGGGACCCAATGTAGCCGGTGTTATAGGCTCGGCCGTGGCTGCCGGTGTTCTACTTGGATTCTTATCGTAATTACATGATTGAATAAAAAGTGGAGGAGGTATGTCTGTTATCATGACATACCTCCTTCGTTTTTTGTGTCTTTGTAACTACAAAATAGGATACGGTTCGGCATGGTCGAATTGGAAACAGGAATTCTATTTGTCTCTGCACTCACCTTTCGCTATCTTTGCATAAAATGCAGGGCTGTGTCTTGGTATATTTGTGGTAATTTTCTGTATGACAGAGACTGCCTTTGCAAAAAAATAGGGAGTGTGAGTATGTCGGTTTCGTGGAATTTGTGGCATGGTTGTCATAAAATAAGTGAAGGGTGTAGGCATTGTTATGTATATAGGCAAGATAGTCGATATGATAAGGATAGTAGCGTCGTGACACGTACGGCAGCTTTCGATTTACCTTTGCGTCGTAAACGTAACGGTGATTTTCGTGTACCCTCGGGTGAAATGGTATATACGTGTTTTACTTCTGATTTTTTTCTTGAAGAAGCCGATGAATGGAGAGCCGAAGCATGGGCTATAATTAGGGAACGCTGTGATCTATCGTTTCTAATTCCGACGAAACGTATAGACCGTTTCAGAGTATCTTTGCCCAGTGATTGGGGCGATGGTTATGACCATGTCGCTATTGCTTGTACCGTAGAAAATCAAGACAGGGCGAATTATCGGTTACCTCTTTTTCGTTCGTTGCCTATACGGCATAAACTATTGTTTTGTGCTCCCTTGTTAGGAGCGTTGGATTTGTCTGGCTATCTCGATGACGATATAGAGGAAGTATCGGTCGGAGGAGAGTCGGGTATGGATGCGAGGGTTTGCGATTATGATTGGGTGTTGGATATACGCCGACAATGTATAGCAGCCGATATCCCGTTTAGCTTTCACCAAACCGGAGCCCGATTGCGTAAAGGAGGGAAGGTATATCGTATTCGTCGGGAATTCCAGCATTCACAGGCGCGACGTGCGGGGATAAATTATAAAATCGATAGGTAATTCTTTCCAAAAAGCAAAGTAATTTCTCGGTGGGTGTATGAAAAAATTTATTCGCTTGATCTATATTCGCTAGGGGAGAGTCCGGTTTGGTGCTTAAAATATTTCCCAAAAAACGATTGAGTCGAAAAATTCAAATGATAGGCGATTTCCTGTATACTCATACCCGAAAATTTCAGAAGATTTTTGGCTTCGAGTATTACATAATCATCGATCCATTGAGCCGCTGATTTTCCTGTTTGTTTCTTTATCAGAGTCGAAAAATATTTGGGTGTGATACACAATTTTTCTGCATAAAAAGTAACGCTTCGTTCTTGTGTGTGATATTGGGTGAGTAGGGCGATGAATTTTCCGAAAAAGATTTCCTGCCGACTCATTTTAATTTCATTTTTGGAGGGTGAATCATGGGCAAGTATCGTGTCATGAATTTTATACATAAGAGCAGAACCGAGTCTTAGGAGCGTTGCAGTCTTCTTGGGTGTATCTTGTGTGTGGCAAATGAGCTGCATGAGAGAGATAAACTGACAAAAAATATCAGTATCTTCGTTAGATAAATGAAAGCAAGGTTCTTTTTGTATTTGCATGTATAGAGGAATCATGTCTCGTGCGTCGAGGAAAGATTGTTCGAAGAAAGCACTTGAAACGGCTATTCCATAAAATTTACGATTACCTATATCTTTTACCTGTATAATATTTTCAGGAGTGTTTATAATCATCATGTTGGTAGTGATGCGATATTCCTTTAAATTAATATTGCATATTAGTTCTCCTTCTAAACATATTACAGCTACCAGAGCATCAACTCGACAAGGATATTTGAACAATTCGGTGTTCGGTAAATTTTCTCCGATAATGATGAAGTCATCATCTAATCCCGTGGGATTATTTCTTTTTATCAATTTCGAAAGTTGGGCAAGAGTGAAACTTTCGATGCCTTTTTTATCCATAAATACGATATTTTGCCCAAATGTAACTAAATAACTTAGAATTTTAGCTGTGAATATTATTTAAATACGACTTTTAGAACATCAACTGTGAAAAAGAGGACTTTGTCGATGGAGGGCTTTGCGTCATCTTTGTATCAAAATTTAATGGAGAAAAGTATGAAAAGGAATGGTAAAGCATTTGCTTATTTGTTTTTGGCGGTATGGTCAATGACGAGTATAGGATGTACGTCTTCGAGTAAGGAAGAACGAGCTGTCAGGGAGATTCCGGTGAAGACATGGACGGTGTCTCTTCGAGAAGGAGTCTATACTCGCAGTTATATAGGAGAAATTGAGGGCGAATCTTCTTCCTCGTTGAGTTTTCAAGTCCCGGGGTATGTAGAGTGTATATATGTAAAAGAAGGTCAATGGGTAGAGCGAGGCGAGCTGTTGGCTCGATTGGACGAGACTACGTTACAAAGCACTTATGATGCGGCATTGTCTACTTTGAAACAAGCCGAGGATGCTTATGCTCGTATGGAGCAACTGCATAAGAGCGGAAGTTTACCCGAAATTAAGTGGGTAGAGGTTCAAAGTTCTTTGCAACAGGCTCGTAGTATGGAGCAAATAGCCAAGAAAAATTTGAAAGATGTCGAGTTGCGAGCTCCATATTCGGGGATAATAGCTCAGAAAAGTATAGATACGGGGAGTACTGTGCTTCCGGGAGTACCGGCATTTAAACTGATGAAGATCGATTGGGTGAATGTGAATATTTCTGTTCCTGAGAATGAAGTTGCCGATGTGAAGATGGGAGCCGATGTAACAGTTACAGTAGCTGCTTTGGGTGGTAAATCTTTCTCTGGAAAGATTACGGAAAAAGGAATTGCGGCCGATCCTCTGGCACACACTTATAAGGCGCTTGCAAGGATAGAAAACCGGCAGGGAGAGTTGTTGCCGGGTATGGTGTGCGTGGTTAACATGGGAAGTCGGAACAATTCGCAGATAGTGATTCCCAATTCTGTTGTACAGGTAGATTATAATGGCGATCACTTCGTTTGGCTTTGCAACGACGGGGTAGCGGTGAAACAGACTGTATCGGTTGGCGCTTTGTCGGGGAATGGTGTCATTATTTCTTCTGGTTTAGCTGTCGGTGATAAGGTGATTGTCGAGGGTGCATCGAAAGTGAGTGAAAATATGAAAGTATCGGAACAATGAAAACAAAAGGTGGTATTATAGAAACTGCGATGAAATATCGTCAGATTGTCATTCTGATTGTTTCATTGATGTTTTTCTTGGGTATATATGCTTTGATAAAGATGCCCAAACAGGAATTCCCTGTTTTTACGGTGCGTCAGGGAGTAGTGATAGCCGTTTATCCGGGAGCCACTTCCGATGAGGTGGAAGAGCAGGTGACTAAACCGCTTGAAGATTTTATTTTTGAGTTTAAAGAAGTAAAAAAGTCTAAGACCCATTCACTCAGTCGAGATGGCATGGCGATCGTTTTTGTCGAGTTGAACGACGATATAACCGATAAAGATGAATTTTGGGCTAAATTCAAACATCGGGCTGCGGTTTTTAAATCCGAGTTGCCGACCGGGGTATTGGCATTGGTTACTAACGATGACTTCGGCGATACGTCAGCCATGTTAATAACGATCGAATCAAAAGATAAGACCTATCGGGAACTGGAAAATTATCTCGACGAACTTAAAGATCGATTAAGAAACATCGATGCGGTAAGTAATTTACGAACATTCGGTGTGCAGAAAGAACAGATAAGCGTTTATCTCGACCCTGCGAAACTTGCCCGATATGCTATCGGTAACACGACATTGGCGACAAAGTTGTTAGCGCAAGGTTTTACGACGATGAGCGGGGCGGTTGATAATAGCAAGTTTGTGGCTCCCATTCACATATCCGAGGCATATGATTGTGTGAATGATGTGGCTGATCAAATAATTTTTAGCGATCCGCAGGGGCATGCTATACGTCTAAAAGATGTGGCGCGTGTCGTGCGGGAATATTCCGAGCCGGATTCTTACATTACGAACAACGGAACGAAATGTTTGGTCCTCTCTATGGAGATGCGCGAGGGGAACAACATCGTTCAAATGGGAGAGGACGTCAATAAGGTATTGGAAGAATATGAGAAGGAATTACCCGATGATGTTTCTATATTTCGTATTACCGACCAGTCACAGGTGGTGGGAGATTCAGTGACGACTTTCCTCAGAGAGTTGTTGATCGCTATTATTGCGGTTATTATCGTAGTTATGCTGTTAATGCCTTTGAGGGTCGCTTCGGTAGCTGCATCGACGATTCCTATTACTATTTTTCTGTCCCTGTTGGTATTTTATGCTTGTGGATTGGAATTGAATACGGTGACTTTGGCGGCGTTGATTGCTACATTGGGTATGATTGTCGATAACTCCATAGTGATTATCGATTGTTATATGGAAAAATTGGATAGCGGAATAGACCGTTGGACTGCTGCGATAGAAAGTGCAAAAGAATTCTTTAAATCGATCCTCTCGGCTACATTGGCGATTAGTATCACGTTTTTCCCGTTTTTGATAACCTCGCAGGGAATGATCAACGATTTTTTACAATCGTTCCCGTGGGCGATAACTATTATTTTGTTTTTATCCTTGCTGGTAGCTGTTTTGCTAGTTCCTTACATGCAATATCATTTTATTCATACAGGGTTTAGAAAACAGCCCAAAGAGGAGAAAAAGCAACGTCGTTCGTTCTTGACGATTCTTCAATCTTCTTACGACAAATTGATTGTTAAGTGCTTTGCTCATCCGATTCGGACAATGGGGGTGGGACTTCTTTCTATTGTCGCTGGTGTTGTTATATTTTTATCATTACCGATGAAGTTAATGCCGTTTGCCGAGCGTAATCAATTTGCGGTGGAAATATATATGCCTTTTGGTACGGCACTCGAACAGACAGCCGCTGTGGCGGATAGTTTGGAGTCCATACTTCGGCAAGATAATCGAGTCGTTTCGGTAGCGTCATTTAAAGGTGACGGTTCTCCTCGTTTCCATACCAGTTATGCTCCTCAAATGCCGGGTTCCAATTATGCCCAGTTTATTGTCAATACCATTGGTAATAAAGCCACGGAAGAGATGATTGCCGAATACAAGGACAAATATCTCAATTACTTCCCGAATGTCAGAGTCCGGTTTAAACAACTCGAATATTCCGAAGCAGCCTATCCGATTGAAATGAGAGTGAAAGGGAATAATCGGGATAGTTTGCGATTGGCGGCCGATAAGGTAAAGTCGGTAATGTCCGAATTTGATGGACTTTCGCTGGTTCATGATAATTGGGAAGGGCAACTTCCCGGAGTATCGTTGCGATTGAAAGACGACGAAATGAGCCGATTGGGTATTAACAAGGCATTGTTATCGACCGGTTTGTCCATGCATTTGGGGAATGGGTTGCCGGTAACTACCGTATGGGACGGCGATTATCCTATCGATGTGGTCCTGAAAGATGGTGGCAATATAGAACCTTCATATGAAGATGTGGGCAATCAATATGTATCGGCATGGGGTGGTACGGTTTCTGTCCCGGTAAGGCAGATTGCCGACATTGAGCCTGACTGGCACGATGCCCAAATCGCGCATCGTAACGGTATACCGTCTATTTCGATACAATCCGATGTAAAGGAGGGGTTCAATGCGGCTGCGTTGACTAAGGAGATCGTAAAGGCGATTGAAAAAATCGATTTGCCCGATGGGGTTGATTTTGAAGTCGGTGGTAGTGAGGAGGCAGACAATGAGATGTTGGATATGATATTGAGCGGTCTGTTTATTTCTATTGTTGTTATATTCTTTATTTTGCTGTTCCATTTCCGCCGAATCAATATGGCGTTGCTTGTTTTGGGATCCATTTCATTGTGCCTATTGGGTGCGGCTCTCGGCATTTGGGTAATGGGACTCGATGTGAGTGTGACAGCCGTATTGGGTATTGTGAGCTTGATGGGTATCCTTGTACGTAACGGCATTATTATGCTCGACTATGCCGATGAGCTAAGGGAAAAAGAAGGTTTGACGGTTAGGGAAGCCGCTTTGCACTCAGCGAAGCGTAGAATGCGCCCTATTTTTCTTACTTCTGCTGCTGCATCGATGGGAGTTATTCCTATGATTCTTGGCGGTAGTCCGCTGTGGTCCCCTATGGGTTCGGTGGTGTTTTTCGGGACTATTGTTTCTATGGTACTGACTGTAACGATATTACCCGTAGCCTATTGGTTAATATTTAGCAGAGCCGATCGCAAAAGTATAAATCATTGAAAGAAAGAACAATTATGAGAAATCGAATTATATATCCTGCGTTATGTTTGATGTTAAGCGTGGTATCTTCAAATGCGCAGAAACTTTATACACTCGAAGAATGTAGAACATTGGCATTGGAAAATAGTGCAAAAATGAAAAACAGCCGGTTTGAAGTCGAGGCTGCCAAACAAACTTCCAAAGAGGCTTTTACCAATTACTTTCCGAATGTGTCGGCGGTAGGTGCGATTTTCAAGGCCAGTGAAGGAATGGCTCAGATGGATATGGCACTGCCGGTTCCGGGAATACCGCCTTTATCTATGGAGATGTTGAAGAAAGGGAAGACGGCAGGGGTGACTTTGGTTCAACCTGTATTTATGGGTGGTCGCATTGTCAATGGGAATAAGTTGGCAAATATAGGAAAACAAGTGAGTAAATATCAGCTTTCTCTTACAGAAGATCAGGTAGAAGCCTCTGTTAATCAATATTATTGGCAGATTGTCGCACTAAAAGAGAAGTTGCGTACGTTGGAGACGTTGGAAACTCAACTCAAAGGAATATATAAAGATGTAAAAGCAGCGGTTGATGCGGGGCTTACTATACGAAACGATTTGTTAAGAGTGGAGTTGCAACAGCAAGACATTATGGCGAATCGATTAAAAGTAGAGAATGGTTTGTCAGTGACAAAGATGCTATTGTGCCAACTTATAGGTGTCGATAAGAGTGAATTCGATATTGCTTTCGATGATTTTCCTTCGGCTGTATCTCCGTTGGACTATTATGTTGCCCCCGAGACGGGACTTGAAAATCGTGCCGAAAGTAAACTGCTCGATAAGAGTGTAGAGGCTGCTAAATTGCAACTGCGCATGAAGCGAGGAGAAAATCTTCCTTCTGTGGGGGTAGGAGCCGGGTATATTTATCATGATTTGATGGAAAAAGATACCGATTTCGGAATGATTTTTGCCAGTGTGTCGGTTCCTATTTCTTCATGGTGGGGAGGTTCGCACGCCATTAAACGGGAAAAAATAAAAAAACAGCAAGCCGAAAATACCCGGCAGGATTCCCGGGAAATGATGTTGGTTGAGATAGAAGTCAAATGGAACGATTTACAGGAAGCCTATCAGCAAGTGCTTCTTTCCGAGAAATCCATAGAATCTTCTACCGAAAATCTCCAGATCCTTGTTATTCAGATCGACGAGCAAGCCGTTCCTGTCGTACAGTTCGATACCG
>ENA-UEOR01001753-UEOR01001753.1-human-gut-metagenome-genome-assembly--contig:-NODE-1753-length-12549-cov-3.198845_pt1 | contig 12549 bp, 10 predicted proteins | sample MGYA00242887_ERZ507890 | MGnify/ENA primary metagenome ERZ507890 (study PRJEB26167, sample SAMN06115431) | human gut metagenome | host: Homo sapiens | place: China:Guizhou | collected 2014-10-21...
GAAAGTCCGTTGAAATGTCATTTTTTTGCAGGTGTGGTGGTAAATTAGAATATGTTTTTGTGGAATGATGAACCGTATACTGAAATTACGGGATAGGAAATAGCTTATAGAATCTGGAAAACTCGTGAAAAATTGCGAAATTATGGAAACGAAATTTTTCGAAGAGTATGAACGAGAGTTACTAGTTGGCAATATCCTGGTGACGAATGATAAGTTATGTGCTTGTTATTTTAATAATTACCGTTGATTGAATCTTTGCTGCTATTATTGGGATAAGGCATAATGTCTATTAAATCAAAATACATTAAGCGTGTTTTTAGATGCGTTCCGGTTTCAAAGCCTGTATATTCCACTTCTTGCGCTTCCGTAGAGAAAAGGTATTTGAAACCGTTTTTCAGATAATAGTTCAGAGGAATATTTTCATTGTAAGCGTCAACAATTAAAAAGCGACACCCTGTTTTGTTTCCTGCATCAATGAACCATGATTTAATGAAAGTCATCAGATCACTGCCTATGCCCTGATGCTTGTATTCTTTATTGATTCCAAGTCTGCCGATTAATACACCCGGATAGCGGCGCATTTGTTTGGCACGGGGAATGGCTTTCTGAACTTTCTTTTCCCTGCTGTTGGGGAGGATGTTTACTCTGATACTATCGTTAGAAACAGTGAAGGCACATACTATGTCCGAAGGCTTTTTATCTGAACGAAAACAGTAACTTTTTCCTAATAGTTGTGCATTATAGAGAGGAGCATCGTTATGAAAGAAGTCGTCTAAGTCTTGGTGCCCGCATGAGAAAGGGTCACATTCTTTAATCGTATACTCATCAAGTACGGCAAAAGTACATTTCTCAAAAAGAAATCCCATGTTTTATAACATTTTAGCCTTTTTGAGCACAGCACGGGCTTCCAGCACATGTTTGCTGAAGTCTTGTTTGTTTTGATTTTTATAAGCCTTGTCCGCTGCCTTAACGAAGTGTTCCGCTTCTTTTCCTTTTAAGGTCGGTATGGCTTTAATTTCCATTGCCATTGCTTTTTCTTTTTATTTAGTTCATAACCAACTGCAAAGATAGCTGATTTTTAATGAATAAACAAAGAATGCCGGAAGTCTGTTGTCATTTGATTTGTTTTTTATTTGAGTTATTTTTGTGGCCATTCTTTTCTTTTTTTGTTATTTTTGTGAATCTCAAAAGAAAATCAAGATGAGTATAACTGCCTTTAATCTATTTTTGGGCGTCATGAGTCTGATCGCTCTGATTGTTTTCATCGCCCTCTACTTTGTGAAAGCCGGTTACGGGATATTTCGCACTGCCTCCTGGGGAGTCGCCATTTCCAACAAGTTGGCGTGGATACTGATGGAAGCCCCCGTATTTCTGGTCATGTGCTTGATGTGGATTCACTCGGAACTTCGTTTTGATCCGGTCATACTGACATTCTTTATCTTCTTTCAGATTCATTATTTTCAGCGCGCCTTCGTCTTTCCCCTGCTACTGACCGGAAAGAGCAAAATGCCGCTGGCAATTATGTCGATGGGAATCCTGTTCAATCTATTGAACGGCTATATGCAGGGCGAATGGATATTTTATCTCTCACCCGAGGGAATGTATCATTCCGGCTGGTTCACTTCCGCATGGTTTATTGCGGGCAGTCTGCTTTTCTTTGCAGGTATGTTGATGAACTGGCATTCGGACTATATCATCCGTCATTTGCGCAAACCGGGGGATACCCGTCATTATCTGCCCCAAAAAGGGATGTACCGCTATGTTACTTCCGCCAATTATCTGGGCGAAATCATCGAATGGGCAGGCTGGGCAATACTGACCTGTTCACTGTCCGGACTTGTATTCTTCTGGTGGACAGTGGCCAATCTCGTCCCCCGTGCCAATGCAATCTGGCATCGCTACCGTGAAGAATTTGGCTCGGAAGTAGGCGGACGCAAACGTGTATTTCCTTTTATCTATTGATTTGAAATAAATTATCTATTGACATAAAATAGCGTACTATGGAATCTAAACTTTTCACCCCTGTCACTTTCGGTCCATTGACGCTGCGGAATCGTACGATCCGCTCTGCCGCTTTTGAAAGCATGTGTCCCGGTAACGCCCCTTCACAAATGCTGCTCGATTACCACCGCTCGGTGGCTGCGGGCGGAGTCGGGATGACGACTGTAGCCTATGCAGCCGTGACGCAAAGCGGACTTTCTTTCGACCGTCAGTTGTGGCTGCGTCCGGAAATCATTTCCGGTTTACGTGAAGTGACCGGAGCTATACACACGGAAGGTGCGGCAGCAGGCATCCAGATAGGGCACTGCGGAAATATGTCCCATAAAAAGATTTGCGGAACCACTCCCATTTCGGCCTCTACCGGTTTCAATCTCTATTCTCCTACATTCGTGCGTGGCATGAAGAGAGAAGAGTTGCCGGAGATGGCCAGGGCCTACGGACGGGCTGTCCACTTGGCACGGGAAGCCGGCTTCGACGCCGTGGAGGTACATGCCGGACACGGATATCTGATCAGCCAGTTCCTGTCTCCCTACACCAATCACCGGAAAGACGAATACGGCGGCTCGCTCGAAAATCGGATGCGCTTTATGGAAATGGTGATGAACGAGGTGATGACAGCGGCGGGAAGCGATATGGCGGTCTTTGTAAAAATGAATATGCGCGATGGCTTCAAAGGCGGCATGGAAACCGATGAAACCTTGCAAGTGGCCAAACGCCTGCTGGCATTGGGCGCGCACGCATTGGTACTGAGCGGAGGCTTCGTCAGCAAAGCCCCGATGTACGTCATGCGGGGAGCGATGCCGATTCGTTCGATGGCTTACTACATGGACTGCTGGTGGCTGAAATACGGGGTTCGGATGTTTGGAAAGTGGATGATTCCGACCGTTCCTTTCCGGGAAGCCTATTTCCTGGAGGATGCACTGAAATTTCGGGCGGCACTTCCGGAAGCTCCGTTGATTTATGTGGGCGGACTGGTGTCCCGCGAAAAGATAGATGAAGTATTGGATGCCGGCTTCGATGCCGTCCAGATGGCACGTGCGTTGCTCAACGAACCGGAGTTTGTCAACCGGATGAGGCGGGAAGAGCAGGCACGCTGTAACTGCGGGCACAGCAACTACTGCATCGGGCGCATGTACACTATTGAAATGGCCTGCCACCAACATTTGAAAGAAAAGCTGCCTCCCTGCCTGCAACGGGAGATTGAAAAACTGGAAAAGCAATGAGTGAAGAGAAATGGGCAATCATCACCGGTGCCGACGGCGGCATGGGAACGGAAATAACCCGTGCCGTAGCCGAAGCCGGTTACCATATTATTATGGCTTGCTATCGTCCGTCCAAAGCGGAACCGATACGGCAGCGTCTAGTGAACGAGACAGGAAACGCAAACCTGGAAGTCATGGCAGTCGATCTGTCTTCTATGGCATCGACAGCTTCTTTTGCCGATCGGATTGTGGAGCGTCATCTCCCCGTTTCCCTGCTGATGAATAACGCTGGAACGATGGAAACCGGACTTCACATCACCGACGACGGCTTTGAACGAACGGTCAGTGTGAACTATCTGGGGCCGTACCTGCTTACCCGGAAACTCCTTCCGGCATTGACACGCGGAGCCCGTATTGTAAACATGGTTTCTTGCACGTATGCGATCGGACACCTCGATTTTCCCGATTTCTTCCGGCAGGGAAGAAAGGGAAGTTTTTGGCGAATCCCTGTTTACAGCAATACAAAACTGGCTTTGATGCTGTTTACGATCGAACTTTCGGAACGCCTCCGTGAAAAAGGAATCACTGTCAATGCCGCCGATCCCGGCATTGTTTCTACCGACATCATCACTATGCACCAGTGGTTTGACCCTCTGACGGATATCTTTTTCCGCCCCTTTATCCGCACGCCGAAGAAAGGGGCTTCCACTGCCGTCGGCCTCTTGCTGGATGAGGCAGTGGCCGGAGTCAGCGGACAGCTTTATGCGAGCAGCCACAGGAAGCAGCTGTCCGAAAAATACCTCTGCCATGTGCAGCAAAAACAACTGTGGCAGGAAACGGAACAGGCTTTGGAACGCTGGTTGAAATAATACTGTTTTTATTTAATTTATGCTGTGATTACTTATTTTTAGGTATTGTATATCTCCGGATATCTTCTTTTTGTTGATCTATTTTTACCAATAGATGGGGATTGTCCCGCATCTCTATTTGTCACTACCTTTGTATCGTTTTAGAATTCGTTATCGGAACTATATAGTAGGTATTAAGTAAATAGAGTAAAAAGAGATGATCAATAAAAGTTTTCTGGTTTTTCTTGCGTTCTTATTTTCAGTGTCAGCATTTTCTCAACATGGGCGATCCGGAGGGATGATTTCCGGAAGAGTGATTTCTACTGTAGAAAAAGAAGTGGTGGACTTTGCGACTGTATATCTGAAAGGGACGAACAGAGGAGCGACTACAGATGAAAAGGGATTGTATCACTTGAAAGCGGCAGCAGGCGACTACACTCTGGTTGTATCGGCCATTGGGTATACGACAGTAGAAAAGAAAGTGACACTGAAAGCCGGTGAAAGAATAAGGGTCAATGTAACGATTGCTCCGCAGGTGACGGAACTGAATGAAGTGGTAGTGTCCACTTCTGCAGTGAGCCGGGTAAATAAATCTGCCTTTAATGCGGTGGCAATTGATGCGAAAGGTCTGCATAACAGTACACAAAACCTTTCTGATGCCTTGGCAAAAGTTCCGGGACTCAAACTTCGGGAAGCCGGAGGAGTGGGGTCGGATATGATTCTTTCGCTGGACGGATTTTCCGGCAAGCACGTCAAGCTGTTTATTGACGGAGTGCCGCAGGAGGGCGTAGGAAGTTCTTTCGGACTGAACAACATTCCCATTAACTTTGCTGACCGCATCGAAGTGTACCGTGGTGTAGTGCCTGTCGGGTTCGGGACGGATGCCTTGGGCGGAGTTATCAATATCGTAACCAATAAAAACCGGAAAAACTGGTTTCTGGACGCATCCTACTCTTACGGCTCGTTCAATACACATAAATCGTACGTCAACTTCGGACAGACCTTCAAGAATGGACTGACTTACGAAATCAACGCTTTCCAAAACTATTCTGACAACAGTTACTATGTGGATACCCCTGTCGAAGAGTTTTATGAAGGCGGCGGCTCGGCTATCAATACGGACAAGGTAGAACATGTGAAACGCTTTCATGACAACTATCACAACGAGGCTGTTGTCGGCAAAGTAGGGCTGGTTGACAAGAAATGGGCGGATCGTCTGATGATCGGACTGACGTACTCGCGTATGTACAAAGAAATCCAGACAGGAGTGGTACAAAAGGTCGTATTTGGTGAAAAATATCGTAAGGGAAACTCTCTGATGCCTTCTCTGGAATATCGTAAACGTAATTTATTCGTCAGGAATCTGGACGTAGCATTCACAGCCAATTACAACCGGAACTTTACGAACAATGTCGATACGGCAACGTACCGTTTCAACTGGCTTGGTGAGAAAACCTCTCTGAAAGGGAGAAAAGGAGAACAGTCATATCAGGATATGAAGTCCGACAACGACAACTGGAACGCTACTTTTACCGCCAACTACCACATCGGCACTGCGCATACATTTGTGCTGAACCACGTCTTGAACACCTTTCATCGTGAAAATCACAACTCCGTTTCTGTCGATGAATCGAACGCTATCGCCAAAGTGACCCGCAAAAATATAACCGGATTTTCATACAGGCTGATGCCTTCGGAGCACTGGAATTTATCCGTATTCGGGAAATATTACAACCAATATAATGCGGGGCCCGTGTCCGCATCGACCAGTGGAACGAGTAACTACGTCCGTCTCACCAATAATGTAAGCTCTGTGGGATATGGCGCGGCCGGTACTTATTTCATCCTTTCGGGATTGCAGGCAAAACTTTCTTATGAGAAGGCTTACCGGCTGCCTACGAACGAAGAACTTTTTGGTGACGAAGACCTTGAACTGGGAAAAATAGGACTGAATCCGGAAAAAAGTGATAACCTCAATTTCAATTTGAGCTATAATCGCCAATTGGGTAAACACGGTCTGTATGTGGAAACCGGACTGATTTACCGGAATACTTCCGATTATATCTATCGCAGTATCGAAACAACGAGCAACCGTTCATACGGCTCTTACAGCAACTATGGAAGTGTTGAAACAAAAGGCTATCATATTTCCGCGCGTTATAATTACTCCTGCTGGGTCAGTATCGGCGGAAACTTTACACAAATGGACGTGCGTGACAATGTGGAGAAAACGCAGACCGGGCAGGAAAGTCTGACTTATGGCGCACGTATGCCGAACTTGCCTTACCGTTTTGCCAATTCGGACATCTCTTTCTTCTGGCGGAACCTCTGGAAGAAAGGAAATACGCTGACCGTTACCTATGACAATATGTATGTACATGGTTTTCCGCTTTACTCCGAAGCATTGGGAGCGGTGGAAACCAAAGACATAGTGCCTACACAGTTTTCACATAATCTGGGCATCACCTACAGTCTGAAGAATGGACGATATAACGTATCGTTCGAATGTAAAAACTTCACTGACGAAAAACTCTATGATAACTTCAGTCTCCAGAAAGCCGGTCGTGCCTTCTATGGGAAAGTGAGAGTGTACTTCGGCGGAAATTGAAACAGAAAGAATTTTAAACCTGAGAGAAATAAAAACAATTTGATTAACTACAAATACTCAAAAAAAGATGAAGAAGAATTTTTTGATGTGGAGCTTTGCAATGGCTCTGTTGACAGGTACGCTTTGTACCTCTTGTGATGAAACTGAGGGAGCCGTTGCTCCGGAAGAAACGCAATCCGTACAGAAGGGAATAGCTATTACCTATCTGCATGTGACTGACCAGATCATGAAAAACAGAGATGTCATCCGTGGCGAAAACTTTTTGGGAAATGGCGAGTACGTTACTTTCGCAGGTATTCTTGAAGCCAACAATAAAATTTATACCGCTCCTATTCCTATGGGACTAAGTGTATACGGGTCGGCTTTTGAAGATGGCAAGTGGGTGAAATATCCGGAACTGGTGAAAACCGAAGACGGAGGCAGCAACAGCTCCAGCTATGAGAAAGGGGAACTGCAGTGGACTCAGTACCCCAACGAAGCATGGGTGGCTATCTACAACGATGAAAACTTCAACAACCCGACGCTGATCAGGACGGACAAAATCAGTTATGCTTGCGGACGTATGCGTTCACAGTATTATCAGACGATTTGGGCTGCCGACAATGGAGACGTATATGTGTTTTCCCCGAGTTATGCCAAGATCATGGATGCCGACGTACAGAAAACCAACTTACCGGCAGGAGTGGTCCGCATCAAAGCTGGCGCGACTGACTTTGACAGCTATTACTGTAATCTGGAAGAACTCTCGGGCGGCAAGTCATTCCTGCGCTGCTGGCACATCACCGGAGACTATTTCTTGTTGCAGATGTACACAGGCGAAATTAACTCACGTGGCACGGGAGCTACGCGAATGGCTGTCTTCAAGGCGACAGGAAATGGGGATAAGGGAGAACTGTACTATGTAGACGGACTGCCTGAACCGGATCGTATCTCTTCTTTCTCCGGTACCCCGTTTTGTGAGAACGGCGTGGCTTATGTCGGCGTCATTCCCATTACTGCAGACGGAGAAACCAATCATCCGGCTATTTATAAAATTGATCCGGTTACTCATACGGCAACAAAAGGGCTGACTGTCAACGCTACCGGAATCACTGCGATAGGTAGACTTGCCAAGGATTCGCACTCAACTTACGTCGTATCGGCTACCGTAACATCGGCCAACAGTACAGCCAACTACTTACTGGCTACCTCGACTCTCGAAAGTGGCAGTGTAACTCCCGGCAACAATAACGGATTTGAAACTGCTACCGGTACTGCCTGGATTTTCTACAAAGACCAATATCTGTATCGCCTCCAATACAATCAGGGAAATGAAGGTGTAACCACAGCTTATGAACTGAATACAAACGGCGGTATTGCGAAACGTTCGAACGAATATACGATTACCCGCTTTACCACTTACGGTATTTTTGGAGAAAATATCATCTCTTCATCAGCTGTTGACGCTACTTTCACAGACTAAATGTTGAATATTCTTTGCCAATCATGAAATCAGCAAGGTTGTGCCAAAAGTAACCCATACAAATACAATGAGAAAGTTTTTTCGAAAAATTCATTTGTGGCTCTCAGTCCCCTTCGGAATAATAATCACGCTTATCTGTTTCTCCGGCGCCATGCTGGTGTTCGAGAATGAGGTAAATGAACTGATGTGGCCGGAACTTTACTTTGTGAAACAGGTTGAGGCAGCTCCGTTACCGGTTGATCAGTTGTTGGAAAAGGTGGCTGCCACGTTGCCCGACGATGTTTCTGTGTCAGGTGTCAGCATTTCCTCTGATCCGGAACGCACTTATCAGGTGAGTCTTTCCAAACCCCGCCGTTCTTCGGTGTATGTCGATCAGTATACGGGCGAGATTACCGGAAAGAATCAGCGCAGCGGTTTTTTTGCGTTTATGTTTCGGATGCACCGTTGGTTGCTGGATAGTATGAATCCGGGAGGTGAGGGGATTTTCTGGGGAAAGATGATTGTAGGCGTCAGCACTTTGATGTTTGTCGTAGTCTTGATTTCCGGAATCATTGTCTGGTGGCCGCGTACACGTAAGGCATTGAAAAATAGTCTGAAGATATCGGGCACGAAAGGCTGGAAGCGGTTTTGGTATGACTTGCATGTGGCGGGAGGAATGTATGCGCTGGTTCTTCTGCTGGCTATGTCGCTGACCGGACTGACGTGGTCTTTCACTTGGTATCGGACAGCCTTTTATAAAGTTTTTGGCGTGGAAGTGCAGCAGCAGGGCGGGCATGGGCACGGGCAGAAAGAAAGCACTTCCAAAGGAGATGCCCGACTGGCTTTGCAGGATGGAAAGCCGAAGGCTGAAACTGAAGGACGGGAGAATGCCGAAGAACGTGGAAGTGGCAGAAGAGGTCGTCCGGACAGGCCGCATCGAGAAAAACAGGAAGGCTTATCCGCAGATTATTCACAAAGTGAACGGCAGGAAGGCAACCTGCATGAGGGCGGCAGACATTGGAAACACCAGCAAACTGAACAGCCAAAGCCTGTTGTTTCTGCCTTTGCTTATTGGCAGGAAATATATGACAAGCTGAGTCTTCAGAATCCGGCATACAAACAGATCAGTGTTTCCTCCGGTACGGCTAGCGTTGCTTTCGACCGTTTGGGGAATCAACGTGCTGCTGACCGTTATTCATTTAATACGGAAAATGGTGAATTTACAGAGACGAGTCTTTATCAGCATCAGGATAAGGCAGGAAAAATACGCGGTTGGATTTACTCTGTTCATGTAGGCAACTGGGGAGGTATGACGACACGTATACTTACTTTTTTGGCTGCATTAGTGGGCGATTCCTTGCCGTTGACCGGTTATTATTTGTGGATTAAGAAAATGATAAATAAGAGAAAGCGTGAAAAGACGATCGCTTTATCTGCCGCGGGGAAAAGAGATATTGCTTGAAAGAATGCCGGTATATCGGTTCGGACTCCTGGAAATAGTGATAGCTTTATTGAAACAAGAACGGTGGACCATTGAATCTCTCATTGCGTCCACCGTTCTTTATATTACCTTATATGAATGTATTACCTTTATTATATAGAAAGTTCTTTCAATACATTGACCAGATCTCTCTTGACCGGCTTATCATTCTTGATAGCTTTGCTGAATGGTACGTAGACGATTTCATCGTGCTCGATACCTATCATCACGTTGCGCTGGTCTTCCATGATAGCGTCGATGGCAGCGGCACCCAAACGGCTTGCCAGGATGCGGTCGTGAGCTGTAGGGCTTCCACCGCGCTGCAAGTGTCCTAAGATCGTCACACGCACATCGTATTGCGGGTATTCGTTTTTCACACGTTCCGCATAGTGCATGGCACCGCCTGTCAGTTCGCTTTCCGCTACCAGTACGATACTGCTATTCTTGGATTTGCGGAATCCGTTCTTGATAAATTCTTCCAGTTGGTCGACTTCCGTACTGAACTCCGGAATAATGGCTGCTTCGGCTCCCGAAGCAATGGCGCCGTTCAGAGCGAGGAATCCGGCGTCACGTCCCATCACCTCTACAAAGAACAGACGTTCGTGTGAAGTGGCGGTGTCACGGATTTTATCTACTGCATCCAGAATGGTGTTCAATGCGGTATCATATCCGATAGTGGTATCCGTGCCGTAAAGGTCGTTGTCAATCGTTCCCGGAAGTCCGATACATGGAACATCGAATTCCTGTGCGAAGATTCGGGCGCCTGTCAGCGAACCGTCACCACCGATGATCACCAAAGCATCGATGCCTTCTCTTTTCATATTATCATAAGCCAGCTGGCGGCCTTCCGGTGTGGTGAACTCCTTACAGCGGGCTGTTTTCAGGATGGTTCCACCCAGTTGGATGATATTACTTACGTTCTGGCTCTTGAACTCTTTGATTTCGCCTGTCACCAGACCTTTGTATCCTCTATATATACCTTTTACTTGTAGTCCGTTGTAGATAGCTGCACGTGTTACTGCGCGGATGGCCGCATTCATTCCCGGAGCATCACCTCCGGAAGTCAAAATACCGATACACTTAACTGTTCCCATAACAATCTTTCATTAATTAGTTTGACGTGGCAAATGTACAACAAAAAGTTGAAAGCAGTGTTTCATAAGTTTTTTTTCGTGTGTCGAAACCATTAAAAATATTCAAATTGTCTCTTCTATCTTTCTTTTTAATCTTTTATCAATAGCTGGATATGGTCATGTATTTTTTCCATCAGCCATTTGGGAGTGGAAGTCGCTCCGCATACGCCGATGGATTTCACATTCCGGAGTAAAGTGGGATCGATTTCTTTCTCATTATCAATCAGATGTGAGTTGGCGTTTACTTTCAGGCATTCTTCAAAAAGCATCTTTCCGTTCGAACTCTTTTTGCCGCTGACGAAGAAGATCAAATCGTGTGTAGCCGCAAACTCCCGGAGCTTAGGCATACGGTTGGCAACCTGACGGCAGATTGTATCATAATATTCGAAAGTCGCCTCCGGTGAAATATGTTGCTTGAAGTATTCCACAATTTCCTGAAACTCGTCCAGTGACTTGGTAGTCTGTGAGAAAAGACGGATGCTTTTGTTTAAATCCAACTTTTTGGCTTCTTCTGCCTTTTCGATGACAATTGCTTTTCCATCTGTTTGACCCACCAATCCCAGCACTTCAGCATGACCGCTTTTGCCGTATATGACAATTTGTTTTTCTTTGTCACTGTCTGCCAGATACCCTTGTCTGATACGTTTTTGCAAACGTAATACTACCGGACAGGTCGCATCGATAATTTCTATATTATTTTCACGGGCAATCATGTAAGTTTCCGGTGGCTCTCCGTGTGCGCGAAGCAATACTTTGGCATTCTTCAGTTGTTTGAATTCTTCCCGGTTGATCGTGATTAATCCCATCGTTTTAAGCCTTTCCACTTCCCGGCTATTGTGTACAATATCTCCGAGACAATAGAGAGTCTCTCCCTTTGCCAACTCCTCTTCTGCCTTATGAATGGCTGTCACCACACCAAAGCAGAAGCCGGAATCTTCGTCTATCTCTACCTTGATCATAAAGCAAATTATTTACTTACCTTATTAAATTGTCCGAAAAGCCATTCCTTTTGCTCTTCAATCGATAAGTGGGTGTTATCCAGAAGCAGAGCATCTTCAGCTTTGCGAAGTGGACTTACTTCCCGGTTCTGGTCGATATAATCCCGTTGTTTCACGTTTTCCAGAATTTCGTCGAAGCTGGCTTCCTGTCCTTTTGCTTTCAGCTCGTCATAACGGCGTTGAGCACGGATTTCGGGAGTGGCGGTTACAAATATTTTCAGTTCCGCATCCGGGAAAACGGTAGTTCCTATATCCCGGCCATCCATGACGATGCCCTTTTCCTTTCCCATTGCTTGTTGCTGCGCCACCATTTCTTCACGTACGAAGTCAAGCGTACTGATAGGGCTCACTTTGGAAGAAACCTCCATTGAACGGATTTTATTCTCCACATTCACGCCGTTCAGATACGTGTCGGGACGTCCGGTTTCTTTATTCAGCTGGAAAGATATACGAATGTTCTTGATTTCTTTTTTCAGTTTCTCCGTATCGATCACGTCTCCGTTGAAAATCCCGTTCTCTATACTATATAAAGTGACCGCACGATACATGGCTCCACTGTCAATGTAAATGTAACCCACTTCGCGGGCAAGATCTTTGGCCATTGTACTTTTTCCACAAGAGGAAAAGCCATCGATTGCAATTGTTATCTTTTTCATATTCAGTTCATCTGATTTGTTCGCCAAAGATACGGTAAATTTGAAAATCAACCATAAGTTTGCCGTTAAAAGGAGCAAGACAAGTACGAAAGAATTAAAAAAGTTAAAAAGCCGGATAAAAAGAGGCAACGAGGGAAACGAATACATGAACATGTCATATATTTGCCCGGAGACACATGAAC
>ENA-UEOR01001759-UEOR01001759.1-human-gut-metagenome-genome-assembly--contig:-NODE-1759-length-12529-cov-4.777305_pt1 | contig 12529 bp, 8 predicted proteins | sample MGYA00242887_ERZ507890 | MGnify/ENA primary metagenome ERZ507890 (study PRJEB26167, sample SAMN06115431) | human gut metagenome | host: Homo sapiens | place: China:Guizhou | collected 2014-10-21...
CGGACCAAGGTGTAAATTTCGGGATAAACAGCCATAACTGGCGCACTCCCTTTTCATCAATTTTATAGGTATGGCATGTGCAAATCACACATAACGTGCCGGCAGACATCCATATTAGAAAAATCGATACGGCTGACAGATGCGCCCCGCTATCTATTGCGTCCAAGTAATTCAGCACCATCATGCCTAGCATAAGACTATACAAAACAACAATATTTACAAGTACTGGCTTTATCTTAATCATCACACATTACCCTCTGTTTGCAAAGTGTTCCGCATAATATTTCCACCTGATATGGTCTTCCTTGGCATATCTATATTCGCTCACATTGTTTTTCTTGTGTTTGCTTTTTTGAGGCGCTCTCGGAGCAGTTGCCGCTGTTGTTGCTCCAGCAATAATTAAGTTACTGCCCCATCCCAACGAAGCATCTGTAGCTGCTTTATACAAAATGTGATCTACTCTTTTTGAACTAAACTTTGCAAGGTTTGAAAAAGCAAGCCAGGAAAATCCTGCGCTCAATGCTCCACACGAAATCGCGCCAACTGTAGTACCACCATTTTTGCTAACAGAATATGCTGTCCAAAAACCTGATATAGCAGCCGAAGCGAACCTGCCGGCTGAGCCAAAAACTCCAACGGCTCCAGCGACAAATGCAACCGCCCCATCTAAAAAAGTGAATGTTTGTCCCGTAGCTTTAGCGCTTGCCCATGATGTGGCCAAATTCACAACACCGCTTACTGCCGCTGCAACGACCTGAATTGGGAATTCTCCCTCACTATCACTATTGCCAACCGGGTTATTCTCGCAATATGCGAACATATTGGCGCTGAGGAAGCCGTTGGCGTCGGTGGTGGCGAAGGTGTCGGCGTTGATGAACCGGCAGATGGCCGGATCATAGTAGCGGCTCTGGAGGTAGTAGAAGCCGGTCTCGGCATCATAGTAATAGCCGCGGTAGCGCAGGGGGTTGAGGTTGGCGATGCTGGTGGGATCGGTGAGGACTTTCGCACTGCTGTCATACACCGTGCAGTTGCCCCAGGCGTCATAGTCGTAGGACGCAGCGAGTTTGCCGTTCGCGTTCAGCAGCGCAATGACGTCGCCCTGCGCGTTGAGAACGTAGTAGTAGAGCGTCGAGGTCGAGCCGTCGTTATAGATCATGGCGAACGGCTGGTTGCCGTCGTCATAGACGAACTCGAGGGCGTTATTGTCACCCCAAGTCTGCCGCATGACCTTGCCGGAGAGCGTGGTGTAGGTGTAGGTCGTATCGCCGACCTGCTTGCTGCTGCGGACACCGGCCATGTCGTAGGCGTAGGAGACCTGCTTGCCGTCGACCGTTGCGGATGCGAGCTGGCGGCCCTTCGTCCACGTGAAGGTATAATCCTTGCCGTTGTAATATGTAACCGGGTTGCCGGAGGACGGGACGCCGCTCGTCTGGGTCTGGCCTTCGTAGAGGATGTCCTTCGTCGTGCTGCCGGACGTGACGCTCGTGAGCAGGTCCGGCCACGAGGGGTTCGTGTAGCCGAAGGACTTTGTGACCGTGCCGTCTTTCGTAATATTCCGGATGTTGCCCGCCGTGTCGTAGGCATAGCCGAAGGTCGTGCCGCTGCCGTTGACCTCGGTCGCAAGCTGACCCAGCGCGTCGTAGGTATACTCCTTCGTCAGCGCCGCCTGGGGCACGTTCGTGCCTTCGGTCACGATCTTCGTGATGTTGCCGGACGCATCGTAGGTATAGGTGAAGCCGCGAAGGTCAGAACTGCCCTTCTTGTATTTCAACCATCCTGAACATTGATACTTTATCACCGCTCATATTGAATAAACTCATTGAGAAAATTCAAGTCGGGCAGGTTGAAAAGGCTGACGGTCAAATTGTACAAGAAATCACCATAGTGTGGCGGTTTGCAGGGGTAGTTAGTCCTGAATCTTGATTGATTTACCATTCACAGTTAAGGCGTATTGTTCATCAAAGCTGTCTATGAAAGCGAAGTAAGTGTAAAAAGTCTTGTTAAGCGTGCTATTTGCCTTATCCAAGTGTTCAAATTTAGAATTTCGGTTATCTGTTATTTCTGACGAACCACCGTTTGTGTCCAAAACAGTAATGTAATAATCATTTGTATTTTTATACTGATACACATAAATTGTGATTCCGTCAGATATGGTTTGAACAATTCGCTTTGTGTCTAATCCCATTCCAATTTTCCAAGCATTATTTGATCTCGGAACAATAGCATAAACATCAGTCTCACCTTTTGCCCCAACTACAAAATCAGATTCATTACCATCCACGATTAGCTCTACACTTGCAGAATGGTTGTAGTTGTATGCTGATTTAGGCGACGAAAATGTTACAAAAGCATTTTCTATTGGTATCAATGCAGAAATCGTTGTCAGTATTACGGTTGCCGCAAACGCAACTATCGAGCACCGACGTTTATAAACCAAGTGAGATTTCCTTATGAAAAAGAAACTTATAGTGAACGCTATACCAAAAAATATAAGCCTTATTGTTGCAAATAACATATTTTTCCTTTCTCATATTCGTACGCATATAACGGCGATGGCATTGACTGTCCTGTTGTAATAAACACATACGCCGCAGCAATAGCCCACCCGCTAACGCTCACATTGGTATAAGTGGTTTCGGTGTTATTGTCCCATTTGACAGCAGTTGATCCTTCAAAGCCAACTTTTAATTCTGACAGGTTTGCTTTTAAGCCAAAACTATTTGTTGTATTGCCATTTGAAAGCGAGCCTGAAATTCCAATATTATCAAGTCCCATGCTGATATCCAATGTGAATTTTGCTATGTTTATTTTTATACCTGCCGATGATGATTTAATTGGATGCTCAGCATTACCCTTAGCATAAACTGAAATGGGCTTTGAGGAATTGCCGTGCTTTGAAATTGTTTGCGTAGTTTTTGTGCCTAACTTTACGGTAATGGGTAAAGGATCAGGCAAATATTCAACTTCCGTTTTTGTAATAGTTGCTGATAGTGAACTACCTGCACCAAATGTTGCTTTTGCAAAACCTGCAATTGCTGTACCAACTTTATTGAAGAAACTTCCGATTTCTTTCCAGAACGTTCCACTTTGGTCTGCGCGATTAACCGGGTTGTTTCCACAGTACGCGAACATATTGCAACTCAGAAAGCTCCCTGCATTCGTCGTAGCATATGCATCCGCATTGATGAACCGGCAGTTGGCAAAGTCATAGTACCGGCTCTGGAGGTAGTAAAGGCGCGTTTCGCGGTCGTAATAGTAGCCACGGTAGCGCAGGGGATTGATGTGCCCGATGAAGCTGGTGGAAGTGTTCTTCTTGCCGTCCTTATCATGCACGGAGTAGTTGCCCCACGCGCCGTAGTTGTAGGACGCCACGAGCGCGCCGTTCGCGTTCAGCAGCGCAATGACATCGCCCTGCGCGTTGAGGACGTAGTAGTAGAGCTCCGTTGTCTGGCCATGCTTGTAGATCATGGCGAACGGCTGGTTGCCGTCGTCGTACACGAACTCGAGGGACTGCATCGCCTGGTAAACCGTATCGTCGCTGTTGCGCGTCTCCCACTGCTGGCGCATGACCTTGCCGGAGAGCGTGGTATAGGTATAGGTCGTCGTGCGCTGGTTGGAGGTCGTGTAGACCTGCTTGCCGCTGCGGACACCGGACATGTCGTAAGTATAGGAGACCTGCTTGCCGTCGACCGTCGCGGAGGCAAGCTGGCGGCCCTTCGTCCACGTGAAGGTATAATCCTTGCCGTTGTAATATGTAACCGGGTTGCCGGAGGACGGGACGTCGCTCGTCTGGGTCTGGCCTTCGTAGAGGACATCCTTGGTCGTGCCGTTTGCCGTCACGCTCGTGAGCAGGTCGGGCCACGAGGGGTTCGTGTAGCCAAAGGACTTTATGACCGCGCCGTCGGTCGTGACGCTGCGGATGTTGCCCACCGTGTCATAGGCGTAGGCGCAGGACACGCTGCCGTCGGTCTCGGTCGCAAGCTGGCCCTGTGCGTCGTAGGTATACGTCTTCGAGGCGGCTGCCGCGGGCACATTCGTGCCGCCGGTCGTGACCGTCTGGATGTTGCCGGCCGCGTCGTAGGTATAGTCGAAGCTGCGGCTGCTCGAGCCGAACGTGTAGGCCGTGCTCGCCAGCCGTGTGCCGACGCGGTTGCAGTCCTTATCCTCCGCGATGACCGAGTAGGTATAGCCGCGGGTGTAGACCGTGGTCGTGCCCCTGTTCTGGTTGGGCACAGTGACCGTCTTTTTCTCAAGCTGGCGCAGGTCATTGTACTCGTACTTAGACGTGACGTCGAGCTGGTTCGGGATCGTGGTCGTGATGGCGCTGATCGTGCCGTCGACCGAGCTGTCGGTCGTGCCGTCGGCCTTGACGCCGGTGTAGGAATACTGCTGCCGGTAAAGGCCCGTGCCGAACTGCCACGACTGCGACGTCATGCGGTTGGCGGCATCGTACATATGCTGCGTGGACTGGATGAGCGCGCCGTTGGCCGTCGACTGGCGCGAATGGATGAGGCGGCCGAGGCTGTCGTACTGGTAGCTGTACTGCTCCGTGACCTTGCCGTCGCCGTCCGTGGCGTACTGCCGCGTGAGGTCGTTGTCGCCGCTGTAGTCGTAGTGGTATGTTGTACCGTCATTATACGCAGCGGTGCGCTGCCTGTCAAACGCGTCATAGGTGTAGCTGACACTGTCGCCGTTGCCGTAGGTCATCGTGGTCAGGCGGCCGTTATTGACGTTGCCCTCATATGTATACGACGCGAGGGTGACGGGGGAGGAGTACCCCGTCTGCTCCTCGCTCGAGGCGCAGACCTGCACGCGCGTCATGTTGCCGAAGGCATCATAGTTCAGCAGGTAGTGCTGCCAGAAGCCCGTCGAGCCCAGATACCCTTTGCGGATGAGGTCGCTCAGCTGCGCGCGGTCGTAGGTATAGCGGATGGAGGCGACACCGTTGATGTACGTGAGGGCGGTGCGGTCGCTGCCGGTGCAGTAGCGGTAATCCTGCTGCGTGCCGTTGGCCGCCGTCGTCCTGTACAGGCGCGCAGCGCCGGTGTCGTATGCGTACCCCGTTGTGATGCCGTTGACGTCCACGGCCTGCGTGCGGAAGCGGCGGGTGCTGTCGTAGACGTTTTGGGACTTGAGATAGTCCCCGCTGTACCCCTTGCGCGTCATGCTCGTCGTGGGGCTGCCGGAACCGTTGTGGTAGGTGTAATTCGTCAGGCCGGCCAGCGTATCCTCCTGCAGGTTGTTGCTTGCGTCGTACCACAGCGTGTGCTTTGCGCCGCCGGGCGTGGTATAGCTCTTGAGACGCTGGGAGTCCGTGAAGTACTCGCTCGCCGTTTTGGCGCTGCCGTCCGTCGCCGCGACGGGGTTGCCCTTGCTGTCGTAGCTGTAGGTCTCCGCCGGTTCGAGCACGAGGCTGATGTCCGTGAAATATGCTTCGTTGGCGTTGTAGTCATAGGCGCAGCGCACCGTGATCTCTTTGACCCACTCGTCGCGCTTGCCCGGCACGATGACGCCCGATGCAAACTGCCAGCCCGCGTAGTCCCCGTTGAAGCTCACGTACTGGTTTTCGGTCGTGCCGTCGGTATAGGCGATCTCTGCGACAAGGCCAAAATACCGCTCGTAGCCGTGGACGTGCTTGCGGGCCGTGCCGCCGACGCTCGTCGCCTTGCCCCAGCCGGAGAGCAGGAACGTCGCCTCGTCTGCCGGGAGATTGAGCGGGATGACCTGATGCGTGCGCGCGTAGCCGTTCATCGTGCTGCCGATGTGCATGGACTTGCTGTTCGGCTGGCCGGTGGGGTGCTCGTTGGTGATCGTGTATTTGTTGGCGGTCCAGAAGTCCGGTTTTCCGTTGACGAGCTGCGAGAATCTGCCGTTTTGCACCAGATTGATCTCGGACGCGGCCTCGCCCTTTTCGAGCAGCAGGTCATCGCAATAGGCCGTGCCGTCCGCCTTGTCCTGCAGGAAGGCCATGTAGTATGTGCCCGACGTTTCCGGCGTGAAGGTCACGCTGACCTTTTCCCAGCCGCGGCTGACCGAGGCGTCCGTTTGGTAGTTCACCCGTTCGCTCTTCCACGGCGAGCGGCTCGCCTGCGACAGATCGGCGATCTGGTCGGCCGTGAGCGCCGCAAGATACACGCTGCCGCCCGAATCGAACGCGGTCATGTCGCACGTGTTCACGTAGCCGGAGAAGGTGTAGGTCGTGCCTGCCTGCAGCGCGGCCTCGTGATACATGCCGCTGCCGGGCGCCGTGGTCTGGATCGAGGCGCTGCCGAGGTGCGTCCGGTTTCCGGACTGTGTGCCCGCCGAGGCGGACGTGCTGAACGGCAGCTGCGCCCAGCCGTCTGCGGCGCTGCCGGTGCAGGTCTCCAGGCCGGAGTTGGACAGCAGGTTCGGCGACGATGTGCCCATGGCCGCTGCGCCGGTCAGGCGGTTGTTCGTTTTGCTGGTGCCGTTGTTGCTCGTGTAGTTGGCGGCGCTGACGCCGAGCAGCTCCGAGCGGTCCGTGTTGCTGTCAAAGGCGCAGATCGTCTTGCCGGTATAGTCGAGAATGTAGCTGGTGATCGTGTCGTCCGCGGTATCTCGGGTATGATCCGGGCCGTAGAAACGGTACGATGTCTGCCGCACACCGTCGCGGTAGGCGTGGAAGGCACTGCCATAATGCCGCTGACCGTCCGCCGGCGCGCTGCCAGCGGTGAATTCCCGCACGCGGAACGTGGATCGGACGCCGAAATTGAAAATGTACGAGATCTCCAGACCGTACTGCGCCTCGCCGTCATACAGCGTGATCATGGTCCCGTTCGCCGGATCGTACTGGTAGTACGCACACGTGCCGTCCGCATACGTCACCTGCGTCAGGTGTCCGGCAGAGTCGTAGGTATAGCTCGTGGTGCGGCCGGCGTAGTCCGTCACGCTGGAGAGCCGGTCGCCGCTGTAGGTCAGGTTTGCGACCGTCTGGCTTGCGCCGTCGTGAATGGCCATGACGATCTGCACGAGCCGGTTGGTGGAAGCGTCCTTGACCGGCTTCCACGCGCTGCCGCTGCCGTATGCCGCATTGTAGGCAAAATAGATCGTGTTGCTGTTGTTGTCCGTGATGGAGATCAGGTAGCCGTTGTGGAACACCCATGTGCGGTACTTGTCCATGTCCGTCATGGTGTAAATCGTGTTGCCGCCGCTGGTGGACCTGACGATCTTCAGGCCGAGGCCGTCCTCATCTTCATAGGTGTTGGTCGCCGTTTTGCTGAAGTAATGCTCGGTGCCATCCTCGTCGTTATAGACCAGGTACGTCTTGTCGCCGACCTTACACTCCACCACCGTCTGCTGCGCGGAGAGCTTCCAGCCGATGCCGATGCGCATGGAAGAAAAATTCCGCGTGTGCAGGCCGACCGATCCATTCTCCGAAAACCAGCTTCCGGAATATGCGCTGTTGTAGATGTGGCGCAGCGCGTAGGATGCCGGCTCGAGAGAGAGGGAGACATCCGCGCGGTCGAGCGTGAACTGGTTCGTGAAATTCTGGATGGAGAGATTGCCCGCTTTTGCTGCCGAGGCCTCCTGATAGGTATAGTAGCTCTCCAGCCCGACCGGATTGCGGTAGTACACCGCGAAATAGGGCGCGTAGTCATGATATCCGCTGCCGATCAGGTTTGCCGCGCGGTAATTCTCAATGCAGTCCATGGACTCGAGGATCAGTCCAATCGTCTCGGAACCGGTGACGGAACGTTCGACGATCGCTCGTGAAATGTCCCATGTGATATATTCCCCGAGTGTGCCTTTACTAACCTTTTGGTAATCCAATATCGTGCGATCGAAAGATAATGCACCAGCATATACATCGTTCCATGTCAAGCTTGACACATTTGACACTGTTCCGTCACATATATGTGCTTCCACTGTTAGATTTCCGTCGGGTGCAGCTCCGCCAAAGTGGTTGGAAGCGAAGAAGCCTGCATGATACAGCGCAATCTCTGCCCGCACAGGAACACAACCGTTGGGGATTTCGGGCAAATTCAATTTCATATAAATGTCGCACGAACCGTACGAACGATCCTCAATATAACCACAATATTGATCTGCCGCATTCGGGGCGACAGAATTCGGGGCTGCATAACGGATATACGTCGTCAGGACATTGCCCTTGTTGTGCAGCAGGATCGTCGGATCGAGCGTTACGGGATAGGCGCGCTCCGGCGCGTTCATCCACTCCGGGTCCGCCTCCACAGTCAGCAGATAACCGCCCGAGATGCGCTCGAGCCGATAGTCGGCGTCCTCCACCGATGTGACGTTGTTGGCATCCGCCAGAGACGGCGCCGGGATCTCGTAGATCACCTCGCCGCCGGCGCTGCGCAGCAGCACGGAACCATCGGCCTCGAGCGTCGGTGTCAGGCCCTGCATATTCAGCACAAACGAGTAGGCATACTGTTCCTGCTGTTTGTCAATGATGATGCTCTCTTTTACGTTATATCCATAGTTCTGGTACAGCAGGCTGACACCGTCCATCACGTTGTCGAACGCAACGCTGGAGCGGATTTTCTGCGGCTGGATCTTGTCTTTCTCCGCCAGCTTGCTGAAGGTGCGCATTTTGGCCCCCGGGTTTTCCATCCTGGCCGCCGCCGTGGACGTGACCAACGTATACGCCGCGTCGTCCAGCAGCGGCAGCTCCTCTGCCGTCTCCTGCTGCGGCGCATCCGTCTCCTGCTGCGGCGCATCCGTCTCCGCCGCGGCTTCCGCGGGCGCTCGCGGAAGGTCTGCCTCCGTCTGCTCCGCCTCCTGCGGCTGGTCGACGGTCTCCGGTGCCGCTGTTTCTTCGGGGGCTGCCGTTTCCTCCGCTGCCGGAACGTCCGGCGCGACCGCCACAACGTCGCGGCTGCTGCGCCGCGCCAGCGACATCGACACGCTCTGCCCCTGATACGCCGTCTCGAACAGGAAGCCGCTGTCGAGCGACGCGGCAAATTTCCGCGTCATGTCTCCCGCCTGGGCAACATACTGCTGACCGGTTTTCTGCAGCGTGTTGTCGATCTCCTCCCAGGACCCGTCCGCCGTCTGGTAGTGCACTGCCGTCTCGTACTCCACCAGCATGTAGCCCCCGTCCCGCAGCCGGAAATGCTTGACGGATTCCTCGCGCAGCGCGTCCTCCTCGCCGACGATCTCCGCATCGTCGTCCTTCATGGACACCGTTTCGCTGTCTGTACTGATGTCCAGATCGTTTGTTTCGTCGCCGACACCGAATGCCACCACCGGCAGCAGCTGCACCAGCAGCGTCAGCACAAGGATGAGGGATATGCTCTTCTTTACGCCTTCTTTCATATTTCTTTACCCCACAAAGTAAAATTTTGTACGTTTCTGTAAAAAAATGAAACGTATTGGTGTAATTATGACAAACCCATTTTCCTCTGTCAATACTGTTTTTATATTTTTGATAGAATTTATTAGAAAATATAATTCCAAAAGATGACCATGAAAAATGATCTCCTTCTCTCCGCTATGATGTTCGCATGTTTTTTTGTTTTTGGGCTTGACTTTTGTTAATGGAGCTTCATTATAGTAAGTAATTGTTATAGCAGCGCCATTCATGTCAACTGTACAAGTATCGGCAAATAAGCGATGCAACAAATACGAAATCATATATCCCGCCAAATAAAAAAACGAATGTTGGCGGGCTGATTCATTGCGCATCCCTCCAATCTGAGTTTTTTAGATTGGAGGGATTTTTTGTGTTTATTTGTTTACGAACCGCCTTCCCTGTAAAAAGCAGCAAATTTTATTTCATTCTATAGCCTGCGTTGCGAATGGTGAGTTCCTCAAAAAGTGCTCTCCGAGCAATGAAATATGTAGTAAAAACAGCCACCCCATATAGATTATACTCACTTGTTTTGCAGGCCTTCGCTTTCTGCAGATGCATTTTCCTATGTCTGCGCTTTTCGGTCTGCAGCGTAGGCTGCCGCAGTCCTCCGCACGATTTGGATTTTCAAAATTCAAATCGAAACGGAGGAAAATATCATGGATGGAAACCATCCGAAACGAAGGAAGGACAAATACAATCCCTATACCATCGGCACGACCGGGGACGGCCGCCACTGGCTGACCTTTTCAGACGGACAAGGCAATCGGCATCATTTTGAGATCAGCGCTGCCGTGTTTGCGTTGTTTGATTCCTTTGAGCTGGACGACCTCTCCTATCTGAACGAAGTGGATCGCCACTATGAGCAATCGGAGCTTACGGAGGCATCGTTGTATGACCGGGCCATGCATCGTCCGGCGACGGTCGAAGAAAGCGCTTTGCAGAGCATGGAATATGCGCAGTTACATAGAGCGATCTCCGAACTGCCCGAAATACAAAAGCGGAGGTTGATCCTCTACTATTTTCAAGGCTTGACCTATGAGCAGATCGCAGGAATGGAGGGATGCACTTTTCAGGCCGTTGCAAAATCGGTTGCGGCCGCCGAAAAAAGATTGAAAAATTTTTTTGGAATAGGTGGTTGAAAAATAGCCTTTAAGTGAGGAAACAGGTGGAGAGGTACGAAAACTCTCTGCCTGTTTTCCTTTTCGGCAAGCAGGGATGGCCTTTGACAACCAAATACCCATTCATCAAGCACATTCCTATTGCCATTGCGAAAGCATGAGCCACATTAGCGGCTGCGCCACAACCCGCATTGCGGGGAGCGATATACAGTCGGCTATCACGGGCGGGTGGCTCCCGCCCCGGCGACGACCGGCAATAGGGCTAACGATACTCCCGTCCAGCCACAGTCCGAGCGTGATAAGCGGCATTTCGACCGCGAAGCCGTCGCAGGCAATGGGGGCGGTTGCGAGAGAACCTCGTGAGGGTGAAATTCCCGTGGAGCCGACAGCCATCGGCCGCTTGATGACTTCCCAATAGAAAATCGGGGTGTCGAGGACAAATAGATTTTCTTCAAAATACTACGGTCAAGCGGCGGGACGGGTCAGACGAAACAGAGAATGTTTTATCTCTCACCAACCTCAATTCTGTTCTGCCGCTTGACCTCTACATAGGCGGAAACGCCTAAATACACAAAGGAGGTCATCACAGAATGAACCACACATATTTGCGCGGCGATATGTATTACGCCGATCTGGGCCGGGGCGTCGGCTCTGAGCAGGAGGGCTACCGCCCCGTCGTGATCATCCAGAACAATGTCGGGAACAAACACAGCCCAACGGTCATTATCGCTTCCATTACGAGCAAAACCGGCGTGAAAGCCAAACTTCCTACCCACTACTACATCGACGCCGAGGACGGCTTGGAGCTGCCCTCTATCGTCCTGCTGGAACAGCTGCGCACCGTCGATAAGCGCCGCTTGGGCAACTTCATTGGGCATCTGTCCGAAAAGCACATTTGCGGCATCAATCATGCGCTGGCGGTCAGCATCGGTCTGATCGAAAGCGTCCCGAAAAAACTGATCCTCTGCCTTTGCAGCACCTGCGCCGATAATTTCTACGGCACGGGTGCTTATTATTTGCGCAGGATCGACCCGCACCAAACGGCAAAAGACACTTGCACCTACTGTAATCAGCGGAAAGGGTATGACTATGAACTTGTGCCGAAAAAACGGTAAGGAGGCGGCCTATGGAATCACAGACAGCCTACAAACTGTTATTTGCTGACTATCCCGATGTAGTCAATGTTGAGCAAATGTGTGAAATGCTCGGCGGCATCTGCGATAAAACTGCCTATCGGCTTTTGAAGTCCGGCAAGATCAAGAGCTTTATTGTTGGTCGCCGCTATCGAATCCCGAAGCTCAACATTTTGGAATACTTGGACTTGATAGAAAAATCTACTGCGTAAAACCTCGTTTGCACATTTGGCCGATGTACTTCTATCTGCTACAATATTGCTGTCAATGGCAGATGGATCAGCGCTGTACCAATCAAAGGAGGTCTTATTATGGTAGCAGGACATCTGCGAGAGAAAAACGGGTACTATCACATGGTACTGAACTATGTGGACGAATACGGCAAACGGCACACGCCGTCCAAGTCTACAGGTCTGACGGTAAAGGGAAACAAAAAGCGTGCCGAAAAGATGCTTTCTGAGGCTCGTGCCGCCAAGGAAGCGGAGCTGGAAGCAAGAGCAATCGAACGCAGTACGGATAAAGCCCCCGTTGGCACGATTCTTTTTACTGCGTTCCTGCTCGACTGGCTGGAAATGACAAAAAAGAATGTGGAGGAAACCACCTATGGCGCGTATTCCATGGGAATCAAAAGCAAAATCATCCCGTACTTTGAGGAACACCACCCCGGTCTTGCATTGCAGGATGTTACACCCAAGCACATACAGGACTACTACACCTACGAATTGACGGTGCGAGGTGTTTCTGCCAATACGGTCATACACCGTCACGCCAATATTCGTAAAGCCTTACAGCACGCTTTCAAACTCGGTTTGATTGATGCGAACCCAGCGGATCGCATTGAACGACCGAAAAAGGAAAAGTTTGTCGGCAGCGTTTACGAAGAAGATGAGCTAAACCGTCTTTTTGAGATTGTCAAAGGCGATCCCATAGAGCTTGGCGTT